>QQTW01002399.1_pt1 | contig 13558 bp, 19 predicted proteins | sample 1904831 | NCBI WGS metagenome assembly QQTW01 (sample SAMN09435610, study PRJNA476489) | Subsurface metagenome, whole genome shotgun sequencing project. | reverse complement strand
AGAATCAGTTTTGCCATCACGGAATGTAGTTATATGGGTTGTATATTTGATTGTTTAATTAGTCAATGTGTGGTGGTGCTTCTGGTGCTTTGGAGGAGTATGGCCTCGGGCACCTCTGGGTACTTGAACGCTCCCCTCTCCTCTCCCATTTTGCTGATCACGCATTCACGTGCTTCCACAAACAGCAGTCAAGCCGAACCACTTCATCTACCTACGCGTCATATCGCTCTCCTACGCTACCCAGCTCCACAAACAATGTCATGAGGCGTCTCATCTCAGAAAGCCACATTTTTCTCGTCCATTCGCACCGCCGCCACCCTCAGATATGGTTCTGGGCATCATTACCTCTATAGCAGCCTGCCCAGCCATCATCGGCACTGTCGAGGCCGTCCGCCAGGGTCAACGCCAAAGCGCAAAGGAGCGCCACCGAGGTGCAAAGACCAATCTCGTTGTCTCATCCTCCACCAGCGAGATCGATGGTTGCCCGGTCGAGTTGCGCGACGGCAGGGTGCGTCATGCCTTGCTCCGTGGTTACACTTTTGACATTGCCCGCATGCTGAGTTTGGAGAAGGTGAACCGACCATCTCAATGCTGACTGTCCCACCTAGCTTTACATTGCCACCCGTGCAGACAGAGGCAGTGGCAAGCGTCCCAAAGGCCATCCCTTCGCCGGCTATTTTCTACCTTACCCGGAGCAGACCTGGGGTCGACGAGGTGAAGGACTCGTCTCCACCATTAGCGATGATCCCCCGCAACTAAATTGGATCTTCGTCGACGATGACACGTACGAGCTCCGCTATGGCGACAAACTAGCCTCTCAGGGTCACATTGTCGGGCCCTGGGACTGCACCCCGATCGACAGGCGACTCACGCTTGAAGGTTGGGAGGGGTTTGTCGCCGTCGAGGAAATCGATTACTTGGACGAGCAGGACGAGAAAGGCCGCGCGACCGAGGGCTGGGACCAGAACGGAGAGCGCAAGTCGTGGGTCTTGTGGTTCGATCGTGACGACGATGCCTTGGCAACCAAGATTGCTGGTTGGAAGGTCGTCGAGGTCGAGCTGATCAGGAAGGAGCGCAGGAAAAGAAAAGACGACGAGGGAGCGTCAAAGGCGCCGATGAAGGAGGGCGAGGATGAGAGCAAGGAAGAAAAGAGTGGCGTGCATACTAAATGAGCTCTCAGGGAAGGAAGGTCAGAAGAAGAGAAATCCTCTATTGAGCAAGTTCCGAGCAGCCATCTATCTCAGCATTTGGACAAATACCTTGTCAACCGACGACGAGGTACCTGGGGTTTGTGTATCAAGGTATGAGCCTCCGCCACTGAATGGTGAATTGTACGCCTTTCAGGTACTCATACCAAGGAGTCGTGTGATGGGTATCTCCATGCCTCACCATCCTCCTGTGGACCATCCTGGTGTTTCAGCGCAACCACGTGCGGCTGTTTCTTCTCTTTACCAATTACTTTGCTGATAGTCACGTGCTGATAGTCACCTGCTGATAGTCACCTGCTAATCTCACGTGATTGTCCAAATAGCATCCGCTTTCCAACACATAGCCATTCATCGCTATGTGTCGCTGAAGATGGGTAGCAAACTAGCCCCATTTCGGGCTGAGTAGTATCGGATACTGACGCCTGAGATCGTATTCATTCAAGTCTGATTGGGTGGTGAGCCTATTTTCGGGATCGTCGTGCGGAGAAAAGCGTGAAGCTTGTTTCTCCTGATCTACCAAGCTCGATCTTTGATCGGAACTGTCCAATTCTTACGTAACTGGTAAGCTCTGTGGACGGAATGAGATTTCCAGAGACCTGCCTTCCACAGCACCTGTCTCGGTCTGTGTGGGCACACCGGCGCCCACGCTTTTACTTCCTCGCAGCCCTAGATGGCCTATCAAGTGTGAGGAAAGCCATGGGAGACGCTATGATTGAGCATGAACTCTCCCTGATCCGTCCACTTTGGGAATCTTTCAGGCGCCCGTCGTACGAGCATCTCGCCTGCGGTGAGGAGGAACTATTGAAAAGGCTTGCGCTTCCTCGTAAAATACACTTCAACACCCGGTCGTGTGATGGCGACAATGGACCTCTGCTCAATGCGGTAATATGGCCTCAAGTGCTGGCGGGACAAATGTCACCCCATTCCCTCATACAGCTATAAATACAGCTTGTTGTGGAAACAGAGAGGACTCTTCCTCCTTGATAATGAACCCACCCCCTCCACAAATTAAACAATCAAATATACAACCCATATAACTACATTCCGTGATGGCAAAACTGATTCTCTTTGCTCTGGTCGCTGTTGCTGGTGAGGAACCCCCCCCCCCCACTTTTTTCTTCTTCTTCTAGTCGCCAAGTCTGTATCTCTCTCTCTTTCTGGGTCTTACTACAAGACTGATTTCTCCCCGAACATCATTAGTCAGTACCGTCGCGGCACAAGGGAACAGTGTTTGTGCCCAATGGTGTGCAGCCAACTTCGCGCATCCAGGCGCCGAGTGCACATCCCTTGCGGCCAAAGGAAAGGGGCCTTGTTATGAGTGCGGTCCACTGAAGACTTCTCCCACTCAACAATTCTGCAATGGAGCGTGTGCAGAGACCAGTACCGACAACAAGAACTGTGGCTCGTGTGGTAACAAGGTAAGTCTGCACAGAATCTATCGTTGGGCATCCTCCATCACACCCGGCAAGACAACCGGTATTCTTGCTTGGTTGAGAACGCCAGCTCCTTTGTAAAACGTCAACCTTGGGAACAACACCATACTTTCCTTTGTCATTTTACCTCTCCTCGTGAAACCAAACACTAACGAGCGAACCCCAACCCACCAGTGCCCTGCCGACAGCGAATGCCGTAGCGGAGTCTGCCGCCCCTTGAGCACCTGCAACAACGCCGAAGTGTGCGGCTTTACTCCATGCGGTTCCCCGGTTCAATCCTGCTTCTGCCAGCCCGACGAACTCGGAGCCGGCTACTGCAATGTTCCCGGCTTCTGCTCCGATTTTACTGACTGCACCACCTTCACCGACTGCCCCGTCCCCGGCAGCGTGTGTCTGTCAACCTGCTGCGGCGGCGGCAAATGCTTTCTCCCAACCAACCTCTGCCCAAGACTGGAAAGCCCTAGTAGGCTTTTCAAACCCCGCAGGCTCGACGCTCGTGATGGTGCGTGGACCGCTTATGTCGCCCCGGCTGTGTAAGAGAAGCGAAAAGAGGAGAGGGTGGGTTCGAACTGCGAGACCCTGTGGGAAGTGCTTCGCCAAACGCTTTCTGCTTCTAAGCCTGGCTGGCGCTTGACGAGAGAATAGTAGCATGTGATGAAGCCAGATTGATCCATGAACTTCAGTATGTACGGCGCGTACACCGCCGGGGATTTTGGAAATCTGCCCGTGACAAAAACAGTTTCTCTGTTTCTGTGGTAATCTCTGAGTCGCCTCATGCTTCTTGCCTGTGGAAACAATCATTTAACTCGTCCTGCAGAAGGGCCATCACGTCACTTAGGATATGGAGTGAACCATCATGGCTCTGTCGCAGGCGAGTATTCGTGTTCGCTGTATGACGGCGTCAACAGATATTTGTTGCATGAAATGCGACCGGGGATTTGCGATTGAAAGATGAGGGAGTGAGAATGAGGCGGGAGTCTTAATTTGAACTACGCTCAGATGAACGATTCGAAGGTGGTGGTGTAGGATAAGAGTGACCTTGATAAGATAAAACCGGATGGCTTTCATTCTTTCGAACTAAGGATCCCAGAAGAGGCGAAAACATGGAAAGAACACCGCGAGAAGGAAAAGCCAAATTGGGCCCTTGCCATGTTGGAGGCGTGGGTTCAATTGGAAGAATGGGAGCACTCTCCAGGATCAATGGGAAGGATGGTGTGAATGAAGGTGATGAGCGCTGTGCATCATTTTCGGGATTGGTGGTCTTAACCGGGCTCCTGTTCTCAATCGATGAGGAATTTGACGAATGGGCAGGCAAACGACCCACAGTTTCACTGTGTTTGGAGGGCTCGATCTTTGCGGCTGTTTCATACCCGGTACGCGGTGTCAAGCTTGAAGGGGAAGGCAGCGATGTGGCGCTAAGCCAGAGGAAATCGGCGAGTACGTGAGAGGAAAACAAAAAATTGTGAGATGTTCTCAATAGCGATGTCTGTAGCAAAGGAATAAATGCTGGAAAGGCTCGTCCTCGACATTCAGTACTCGTAGAAGATGTTGAAATCGCCAACAAAAATCCATTCTTATTCTGTAGCAGGATTCTGCAAGGAAAGAGTGAAGCCAAACAGCTGATAGGACACTATCGCCATGGGAATTGACATTGAGGAAGCGGCGGATCCACTTTCGGTCGTTTGCGCAGAGCATCCGGGCGGGATTTGGAGGTACTTATCTGTCGAAGATCTTGGATTGCACAAGCTGACAAACAGTCAGGCATTTAAGCGACCGTCCTTGTGGACAGGGGCAAGAGCAGCGTGTATTGTAGTGGAAGAAAGGCTTTCACAACCATCGCCCGATTTATTCAGATGCAGAGACTGCGATTTCGAAGCAGGTGACGTGCGCGGCAGGAATAACAATTGTGGGACAAGTATCACGATCTGGTCATTGCCTCGTTGCAGGATACTGTATTGGTGGTCGGAAGAAGCCTTTGAACATCAAAGGCTGGCCTTGCACATCTGCGGTCAAATACCTCAAGGTGTGAATCTTTCTTGACCAGGTCTTCTTCACATTTTTGACTTCAGAACTTCATGAAGCTGCTTCAATGTTTCCATATCCGCTTTCTTCGCAGGCCATGAAATTCCCATCCCTTCTTCGGCGCTTGGTTTTGGGATCATGTGGAAATGCGCCTGTAGAACGGTGAGTGCCGATAGTCATCTTGTCAACCGAAGTCGACCGGACTGGGGACGCGTACATGATCGACAAGCTGATGGGCAAGTCTCCCATTATTTTGCAGGATATTGTAGTTCTCGGCTCCACTGGCATGAGCTAGCTTCTTGACAACTGGTAAGATCTCGCTCAATTGGTCGTCAGGTATATCCGTCAACTTGGCTCCGTGATGCTTTGGTATGACAAGCTGCAGAAATCAGTCCTCTCAGTCACAAAATCAGCCTCATGCTGGTGGACACCTGAAGAAATCGGCCAAAAGGTGACCGCGAAATGATGAGCACGGAGAAACCATACTGCGTGACCTCTACTCAGAGGCTCAATGTCAAGAAACGCTAAGATTTTATCGGACTCGAAAAGTTTGAGGGAGGGAATGTCGCCTGCAGAGACTTGTCAAACTAAAGGGCCACCTAAGAAGAGGACCATTTGCTGATAAGAAGACCATCACAATGACTTGCAGAGAACAGAGCATACCTTTGATAATCTTGCAGAAGATGCATGCCGCCATGTTGGCTAGCTTTAGACGCTGGGAATGCGATTGAAGCTGGGAGAGTGCCTGCGGGTGCGAGAACTGGAGATACTCTGTTCTTTGAAGATCGAAATTTGGGAGGTATTCTCACGAACAACGACTTGAACTGTCGACTTGTGTTCTACTTCTTTCAAAGAAGCGATCTTGGGTTGGAGTGAGCTGTTCGCCGCTACTGGAGAGCGCACAGGTGCTCGGCGGAGCGAAGACGTCGCGGAACATAATGCCAAGTCCGGGTATTCGGTCCGGATTGCTCGAGGTGTCTGAGAGGGGCCAAGCGACCTACAGAGTCACGTGCTGTCAAGACACAATCTAACCCCGCACAAGAACTTGAAGCATCATCCGCATGTTTGTCACCCATTATACATGCATTGTGCTGATGCAGGATGCATTCTGATGATGATCAGGTAAGTTGACTGCGAAAATACCACTGGCCAGCCACGGAACGGTCATGCCTAGGGATGCGAGTCCCAAGCTGGTTGCTGCTAGTATTGTGGAGATCAATGGTCACGTGCGACTCCGGGAAATCACGTCGCCAAGGTGGCCCAGCGTGCACGGATCATGCTGTAAGAGTCTACCCCGCACTTTCCCTCACTTCCTACCACGCACCCGGGACTAGTTGGGCTTGATCCAAGCTTGACTGCAATCATGTGGCCCCTACTAGTATCTCGTTCGAGGATTCCAGTGTGTTAAGCTGCCAAGGAGAATACAATTGTTGCCTTTTAGGCTTCTTGCCATCTAAGTGTTGAGGAGCCGAGCAAGACACACAAATGGGTCACAAATCCACCTGAGTCTCGGGCGACAGCCTACAATTGCATCATCGATATCCTATGAGAACCTTTCTCGAATCACTCGAGTAGTCCCACCGGCCAAGTCTTGAGATTGTGTTTTCAATTGCGTCTCCGGTTCTGTCCCTGATTGTCCCTGACTCTGTCTCCGGTTGTGTCTTCAATCCTGTCTTCAATTGTGTCTTCAATCCTGTCTTCAATTCTGTCTTCAATCCTGTCTTCAATTCTGTCTTCAATTCTGTCTTCAATTGTGTCTTCAATCCTGTCTTCAATTCTGTCTTCAATTCTGTCTCCGATTCTGTCTTCAATTCTGTCTTCAATTCTGTCTTCAATTCTGTCTCCGATTCTGTCTCCGATTCTGTCTCTGATTCTGTCTCTGATTCTGTCTCTGATTCTATCTCTGATTCTCTGGCGCCGATTCTGTTGCGTGAGTTACACATCGCGCTTGCCTTGTGAAAATTCGTGTAATAAGTCGAACCCCCCCGCGGTCAATTCTTAAGCAAGTCGTCCATTCATCTATTCATCCAACCCAAAAGCGTCTATCCATTCACAAGCTGCAGTGGAGCGCCTCTTATCTCCCATAGCTAAGGCATGGGGCAACATTCATGGAGAGATTTGCTATCGTTCTTCGCTATGAATCAGCAGCGGAGATCAAGCCGAATGACCAGCTGTGCTGGAAGTAATGTACCCAGGTAAATGTAACTGTTGGACTTGGGCAAATCCTACCACTTATCATTAGTAAGGGGGAAGGGCTTTGACTTCAACACTTTTGGCTTCTGGCGGTGGAGTTGAATTCTGAGGGTAGAGTAGGGCCTCATCCAAGGCTGCACCACTGTTACTCTAGGCTAGGATGGCAAGCAGCACTTTCGCCCCGCAGCGATCCTGATTGGGAGACTCATCAGATCATCAGCTAGCGCAGGAACCAACCTTCTTCCCTCTGCAGTAGCGCCAATATCGAAATATTTTCTATATCTTTTCCCACCACTAATTCACCAGCTGACCTGTCCCAGACAATAATTTTCAACCCTTCATACAGCAGCTTCATTCTCGAACCTGAGAGACGGATCGAAAAATATAGGTTGCGAGCTAGAAGAATTTCATCGATTATAAAGGGTAGCATTGAACTCGTGCTGATTGTGGTGTTTTGGGGGGCATCAATCTCTTGAATCCTTGCACTGGACTTTGCAAGGATTTCGAGAGTCGATTGGGCCCCAGCTCTCCGAGGCATGCGACGGTGCATTTGGTTGACGGTGGTGAAAGACAGACTCTGCTGAGGCGTATGGCAGGACTGGTTTCCCGCGCGAAATAGCCGACGAATGGATTGAGAGACCAGCGAGGTACTATGTAGATGGTTCTTGGATATCTGGACCCGTCCTTGTAGCCCAAGTAGTATTCCACGGCGCTACGCATCTATTCATCAGGACGTTCATGGGGATAAAGAACATGACAGCCCTGAATGCTATGAACTATGCTGATGCTTTGCATAGATTGATAGCAGTTTAACACCGCGTGGGCCTTGGCAGCTTCATGTGCGGCCGTCTGGACTCAGAGAGAACGTAGGGTTAGGGCTTCAAAATGTTAGGGATCAAGGCTAAGAAGTGAGTTGCAAGATAGTGAACATTAGTCTCTTAGCGTTCATCTCTTCTGTTGTAGTACATCCATAAAGGGTGTTTGACCCGAATAAGAAACTTCCTAAATAGGCAATTCTCGGCCACATCCAACAGCTATATCAATGCTCTGACCTACCGGTAGAATTCCTTCTCAACCCACACACCAGTCCCAAGCACACATCTCACAGACCTCCACTACCTCCACTACCACCAATACCTCCAAATCAACTTCTGGAAAAATGGCACCTCAAGACCAGCCCATTAGCGACGTTAGGTAAATGCGCCAGCCTTACCTCCAATCTAGCTAGTCTCCATGCTGACAATGTGACACAAAGGTATGGAGAGAAGCTGGCTTCCTTCCTCTAATATCTTCTGCGTTCTATCTTTATTTCTCCATCTCCCATGTCTCCCATCAGCCCCTGCCATCATTCCATCATTTGTGCCAAGACCAAAATCTACCAAGTCTCAGACAACCTCAAACTCCACACCCCTACAGACTCCCCCGTTCACCATGTTCAAGTCCATCGGACAAGCACTCATCACAACCACACAATCCGTCTCCGCCCGCAACACCACATACTCCCCCTTTCGGGCTATCGGCCGCTCAATTCCCAGTTCCCCACCCCCACCGCCTCCCAACGGCTTCACCGGCACGTTCATAAACAGATTCAGCGGGTCAGGCGCCCATTTGAAGTCTCCCTCCATCAGGCTCTCCACACCCTGCACGTCCAAGCCTTCATCCCCCATCTTCCTGACTTCCAACTGCAAATTCTCAACACAGCTCGCATGGTAGCCCGCTACGCCCAGCTGCGCGTAACGCCAGCGATCACAGGCCGCGAAGAGCATGTCATGCACGCCGGGACTGGTGTCCTCGATCAGCGTCAGCATGGGCTGGCGCGTGTTGCACATCAGCACATCTCCCGTCGACAGAGAGAGCCTGCCGAGCATGGAGCGAGTGTGCGTCATGGAGAGGTAGGTAGGTGGACTGGCTCGGTCAGCTGTCTTGGAAGCGGGGACGGAGAATGCCCATGTGTCGACTACTTGCGGGCCTTGAGCTAGGGTAATTTTCAGCTTTTGGTGGGCTTGGAGAGAGACGTGGGTGCCGGAACGTGCGGGAAGGTTGGGCATGATGTGGCCGGATCTGCTTCGGGGTTCTACGAGGTAAGGTCGATGAGTGATTGTTGATGTTTGGGGGTTCCAATTCGTGCTTCTACTGTCCACCAGGATCAGTCATCGAACCCAGACTGGAGGGGAGAAAGAGCCAAGCCTCGGTGCAGGGATTCGCGAGAATCTTGGCACATCCGCTCGAAGCAAAAGGTCCGCGACCGCAACGGCTGTTTGAGTAAGGTATTGTCAGAAATGAACGTGTAGAATGGCCTGAGTTGACTGATTCTATGTGGGCATCGAGAGAGAATGAGGACAGCGAACCCCTATCAGCGCGCAGGCCAGCAGTAATCGACACGGATCAATCAGAAGCCTGTATTCTATCTGACGTGTATTTTTGTTGGCAGATTTTCATTGCCAAGAAATCCACGATGTTCGCAGGCAGTGTACAGTGCAGTGTCTCATCTCAGTGTTCGCCAAGCAATCTCCTTTGGTGTCATACTAGTGGTATCTAGTATTTAGGCAGAAATCACTCTTACATAATCAGAGACACGCCAGTCTCAGGCATCCAGAGTGACCAACTAGTGAGGGGGTCAGCGTCCCTAAACAGGGTGGAGATTAGTTAGCGATGTTCGCTCGAGGCCTTTGAATTCTGAAGGTCTAACCCCGCCTAACGAAATCTCTGATCTCTATCGCACAATCGGAATCTCCGCATCACCTGGAACTGACATCTCTCAGCCTCCGTCGGTGAAACAGCTCACGGTCGCGCGCGTCCATCTCGGGCGATGGACTCTGAGGGGCGGTTGGCGGCGCTGTCTTCGGGCTAGGTTGTGTACCTGAGGCGGCTTCGATCGTCTGGCACAACAAATCTGAATGGGTGTAAGCAACAGTGGTCAACGATTTTGCTGTTTTCCATACCTGCTTTCCTCTATGTGGCTTCAAGGATAATAATTGTGATCGGCTAGGTCGTCCTGACTTTGCGAACACTTCCGCAAGAACGTTTCGCAACAGTGCAGTGGACGAAGTCGATGCCGCTCGTTTGATAGGGGTGGGTGAATCTCTTCGAGGCGTTGATCTCTAGCGGAACGGACAGCCGCCCCTTCTCGCACTCTTCAACCTGGACTCAATATCTTCCATCTCTCTGATGCCCTTGCCTTTGACTAGGACAGGTCCGATCTCTTCGAAAGTGTAGCCTTCGGGTGCATATTTGTTTCCGTCATCCCCGGGAAGTCGCCGTCCGAGCAGGCGGGATACCAAGGCTCGTGGGCCCCAGCGTCGTCGGAACGTCGGCTTGACATACCAAGGATAGGAAAGGTATTCCGCCGAATTGTACCGTCCGGTTCTGCTATCTGGTGCCGTCGGGATATAATTCTTCCTCATGAAACCAGGTCTGGGAAGGCTGAGATACCGAAGGATGGCTTTGCGAATAAAGAAAATGTAATGAATCGCAATGCGATATCCCGGCGAGGCAGTCGGCAGTCTTCACATGTCGCAATTAGCATTGATTGAGGGTGAAGGATACCCTGCGCTTACTTCATAGCCTTCTGCAGCCGTTCTCCTACAAAGGCTGAGACCACCTTCTTCCCCACCTCCTTGAGCCAGTTTGGCACGTTGAGGAATAAGACGTCCAGGTGAGCATTGGCTAGCTGATTGTTGGTCGAGGCGGGAATCATGTTAGCCTTCTCATATTTCAGACTCCACTTTTCGACTTCCTCGAGCCAGTACAATCCATCTCTCCACCCGATCTTCGACGAAGGCAGCTCGTCAAATGATATAGCCATGGCATCACCCATAGCTTTCCAATATGTACCACTGGCGCATTGTTCGATATCCGTCATATCTCTCTCTCTGGAATGACCGAGGAAAGAATGGGCAACGCAGAACTAGGAGCTTGAATGGAGTGGGACCAGAGGTGAAGCTGGACCCACAGTGTCATGGAATACGCAGAGGCTTTGCATATAAAGAGGCGAGAAAACTCTCATAAAATCTTCCTTTCCTTTCATACAGTGTCAACCCCTCTCATCCCCTCAAACCAAGACCTCCAAACCCACAACCCCAGATCAATTTGCACGTCTTCCATAGTCTCATACGGAAATATACCAAAGACGTATGACTGTCATCATCCTCTGCGTCATCGGTTCCTGGCTCTGGCTTGCGGCGCGCACTGCTTACCACGACGGAAAACCTGTGTGGAACATGATTCTCACGTTCCTGAGGGGTGACTCTTCCGAGGCCACTTTCAAGACGAGCTTGACAGACTTTTTGGCAAAGCAATACGACGGAGGTTGCGTTCGTCAACTTGCCTCGCCCAGCTCTCGCAACATCGAGCCTCTCAGACCAAGTCGTTTCAGTCCTCGCTGCCGCTATCGCGAAAAACCCGGCTCTCTAAGAAAATCCGCACGTTGATACACGTGCCAGAAACTGGCGACCAAGAGACGAAAGTGACACAATTGCGTCCTCTGCGGATGGCAGAAAGTTCGGCACCTCCTCCCACAAGGCAGTTCTCAGTCAGGAACAGATCAACTTGATGACGGAAGGGTTGCAGTCCTTTCAGTTGGACAAACGGCAGTGTTTGAAAGTCGATGTCCTGGCTTAACCATGCGTTCGTTCGCCAATCTGAAAGCGGACGAATTCGGTGGTCGGGCCATCGTCGTTCATTGACTCTACGAGGCGAGCTTTGACGCTCTCCGTGAACAACTCGTTTGATTGAAGACCATTGTCACTCTCAGCCACGATGAATACAAGCTCGGTAACGCGATCAGATACCTTGACGCTCCGCGACATCGTCCAACGCCATAAGAGAGCCGCGACTCCAACCGACGGAACGGGGATCTTCGAAAGCAACGTCAAGTGGTGACAAAGGACAAGTACGCTCCTAGGGTATACAAATCTGCTGCACGGATGGAGTTGCGCGCACTTGCCAGCGAGTCGACTTTGTCTTGCCCGCGTTGAGGTCGTTTGTGTCTGCCGCTTCCCGTATTCGACCTCTTATGGCCAGTCATTGTGGAGACTGGACGTAGCGGTGATAGGCGAGGTACCGTGTGTCTCCACTGTCACGAGTATCTCCGCTTTTCACACGAGCTTTTCGGACGCCAACGCTGGAGGCGAATTGGTCAACTTGCCATCATACAAAATCTCCAAGACGCTCTCCAATAGCTCGCACACCACGCTACCACCATTGCCCTTATCATCCACTCCTCTCATCCAAGTCAAAGGTTGTGGACTTTGTCATGACAGAACTCCAAGCGGTCCAACTCGACTGGCGTGTTGCCCCAGACATTAGAACTCTCCTCTCCCAGCTATACGAACTCTTCGTGGATGCTGGTGACACGACATCGAAGACCTTCAGCATGCTTCTTTCTGATTCGAGAGCGAAAGGCGCGCAGGAACTCGTCCCTGTCGATGCGAATGGTGAAGCATCTATGATCGTTCAATGTGACAAAAGCCTCTCGAGGGGCTGGAAAGCAGCGAGGGATGTGGCATACTGGTCAAAATGGTTCCTGGTGCTCGAAGACATCGTGATACGACTTGGCTTTTTCAACAGCGAGTCTCAGAGGCTCACCGGCTATGAAGTCTCCCGACAGAACTTCCCGCAGTCACAATGTCGAAAAACTCTGTTGGACATAGCGTTGACCATCGCCATTCACCCCTCGGCCTTTGGCAGCATCACAACGACGAGTGGTCGCATTATGACGCCTAAGAGACGTGACTTGATGTTGATGGTGGTCGCTGACGACGTGTCATTGACTTCTCCCTGAAGGGCATGTGATTAGTGATTTAAAGCTTGAAGGAAGGTTCAGACTCACGCCTAGCTCCGCCATTACCCTCATCAGAATCTGACGTCCTTCGTCTCTGAGAGACACTTCCTTATTCATCTCCGCCTTCTGCTCTGCCTCCTCCTCGATCTGGTGCGACTGTCGAATTTGCAACATACGCAGTTTTTTCTTCTGCTTTTCTGCCAACCGCATATAGGCTACAGTCGGGGAAATGATTTCCTTGGCTGATTTGGAAGTTCGGGCAGAAGGCCCAGCTGCAAAGTCAGCGTTACCAAGTGCGAGTGCAAGTGCGGGTGTGGTTACATTGACGCGGGATGCAACCGACATGTTCAACCACTTTGATCAGCAACCTCCCATCATTTTCCACGAGCTTCCGGTTGACCCGATGAGTTTGCAGGCCTTCATGACAAGAGTCCACCAGCGAAAAGCAGTAGGACACCCATTAGACGAGAGAGAAGAAATCAAGGGCGTCTGTTGTCGGCCTTGACTTACGTCCTGCACGGAACCAGTACCAGATGGTTTCGAAAGCTTGGTCACATCTTGGCTTTCTTTGGAAGGTTGCCGAGATACTCTTTTTCTGTGATTAGGAGGTGGCGGCACAAGTCCCCTCATGTTCCTTTCGAGAATATATCAATAAGGACGCTTAGGGGCATTCAACGATGAGATGGAAGCAGTCATTCGATTGAAGTATGTCTTGAGATATCTAGCGGGTTTTGAATCGTAGGAATCAATTTTTGGGGGATACTGTGCGTTGTGGAGGTAGGGGAGCTGGTGTACAAAGAAGTTGCTCAAGGTGGAGCAAGACGTTGACTAGTCGCTACGAAAAGGACAAGGGAAGCTTAGCAGATGCAATGATCTACGTAACCGATTCCGCTGTGGGGTGACTTTAAAGAGCAAGCCAC
>QQTW01002398.1_pt1 | contig 13562 bp, 14 predicted proteins | sample 1904831 | NCBI WGS metagenome assembly QQTW01 (sample SAMN09435610, study PRJNA476489) | Subsurface metagenome, whole genome shotgun sequencing project. | reverse complement strand
GAGAATATCGAAAATTGCTATCGCAAGGAAGGAAGCAGCAACGGAGTGGCTTTGTTCAAGCGGTTGGCGAAGTACTTTGAGGGAGACGCCTTGGAGAGCATAACGAGTTTTGAGCTACTGAACTCCGAGATCGTGAGAGTGTTGCTAGATGTTTTCAATGATGCCGGCGGTGAGTCCTTTTAGATCACTTGGTAAGCTTACTGCTAACTCTTGTCAATATCAGAACAATCGAGTACGCAGGCCCGCACGGACTTCCTGGAGGCTTTTATGGGAACTTCAATCTCAGGTGAACACGATTCGTCGACTGGCTTTTCACCCAGCACGCCCTTCAGCGTACTAGTGCACAAGCTCCAAGATCTACTGAGCCGGGCCGAGCACTTTGAGGTCATTACTGTCCATCACAATGCGTTTGATAGTAATAGAAGCAGTGCTGCTTCTATGCTTGCGAAGCAGCTTCGTCTCAAGCTTGTTGTCGATGAAGAGTCAGAGATTCCGAAACCATACCGAAACATCATGGTCTCAATCCACGCTATTGCAACCTTCAAGGCTCTAGATGACTACCTTCGCCCAAGAATCAGTCTCTCAGAGCGACCCCGGGGTTCTAGACATCGGGAAGGTGTCTCGCACGCTCTTGCTGCATTCGCAGCAGCAGCGGGCTTGCCGAGTTCTCATCAGAGATTGGTCGAGCGTGGCTTCTTGGGTACAGGAGAGCCTCCTTCACTTCCATCACAACCGATGGCGGGCAGTGTCGGTCGTACTTCGCGGAAGTCTTCTAAAACTAACACTAAGGCCCCTTCGACGTCATCGACCCCACATTTGACGGCAAGCAATACGAAAGAGAAGTCTGGGACTTCGCGGAGATCGAGCCGTAGGCAACAGTCCCAATTGCAAGAACCGCCTCCACCACCCCCTGAGGAGAACGAGGAGCTCCGACATCCTTTAGAATGTCCAGATGAGCGAGAGCTTACTGATGACGACGACCTAGATGATAGTACTGCCCTAGACGCTCTTGTAGATGATCTGGACGAGGCAATGGGAGGAGAGGATATTCCGGATCCGACAGCTGTCAACCTGGAGGTCGCGTCAACCGGCAAAGTGACGGCTCGGAAGGAAGACGGAACAAGAGTTGCAACACCCTCACAATCTTCTACATCTATTTCTAGACCCCCATCAACGGCATCAACAGCAGCTTCGTCAGCTGCGGCCATGGCGGCAGCGCTGACAAGCAGACCGATGTCATATGCCGCAGCCATCCAGGCGGTTCCCCAGGACTGGCATATTGAATTCAGCATCGGAGACAGGCCGATCGCAAACGAGACAACCGCTTGAACAAAGCCACTCCGTTGCTGCTTCCTTCCTTGCGATAGCAATTTTCGATATTCTCGGCAAGACCTTGCAGCTCGTGAAGAATACTGGATGCTTTCTCGCGCATCCCTTTGCCACTAGCATTCTCATACGTCTCGAGGAATTTCTTTGCGCGTATTGTGATATAGTCACGCACATTAGATGCAGCTGGGGGGGCTGGGTAGTTCCTCTCAGATGATGAAGAAGAGCTTGGCGAAGCGGATATGTCGTCAAGGATCTCATCATGGTCTTCATCATGATCGTCATCATCTTCATTATCATCATCCGATGTATCTTCCTCTTCTTGCTTCTCGGTAGTGTGACCTTTCGTCTCATGCCCGTTGCCATTATTCAGAGATCGCCGGGTGGATAGAGGAGCTGCCTCCGTGTCCGGTTCTACCTTGATGGCCTTGGGCAAGTCTCCTGAGTTCTGTGGCTGCTGACTAGCAAGCTTAGCGATCTCTGCGATCACTCCTTCCCGATAGAACTGATAGCGATATATTGTCCCCAATCTTCGGAGCAGCAACTCGGCTGCTTGTAGTGCAAAGGTGACTAAAGTGGGATGATCCTGCTGTGACAGAATAGAAGCCAAATAGGAAGCGTACGGCACAGTGCGAAGCGCGTCCTCAAGGATGGTTGTATCAAGGTTGGAGAGCATCTTCAGTTGGGCGGTGAGTACCTTCTGCCGGACGTTGAGATTAACGGTACTCGAGTAAGCATCAGTTAGAGTTGGAAGCAGGATTATCGCAAAACGCTTCAGCTCCTCCTGACACTCCTGAAGGAGCTCGATCCTCTTCTCGTTAGGCGACTTTTTGGCCCTTGATGACTGAATGGAGATCAGATCATCGCTTGGGTAACCCGTTTCGAATAGATCATCCAAATTTGAAATGCCGTCGTCAGGGACTCCTGGAAGGAGCTCGCAAATCACGTTCAATGTCTCGAAAACCTGTTCCCTGGGTCGGTGGATCAACGCTTGCATTATGACAACGGTATCAATTTTCGAGGCCACGTCTTCGATCCCGCTCGGGGGTGATACTCCCGTCAGGATCTGGTACAAAGTGTCGACAACGTTCATCTTAAACAGCTCTGCTGATAGACGAGGGCTTGCGCGAGCAGTTATGGCTAGGACGCGGAGGAATTGCGTATGGATGTTGGGGCCAATGAGATTCGTAGTGCCAGGGAGTAGAAGACGCAGAATTGCCTTGAGCATGTCCGGGCTAACCAGCTCTTCGAGCTTATCTTGTTGATACTTGAAGCTTTCAACCACCCTTGACACGCACAAAGACCCTTGCTCAACCACTTTCTGGTCATTGCTGCTCAGAACATTGAGTAGGATCGGCATGACGTCCCGGATCACGGGGAACGAGTCTTCGGGGATGTTTCGGCAGCAATTCGCAGCCGTCGTGACCGCTGTCCTCTGCGTACTCGTGGCGAAGAAATCCAAGTAGGTTAGGCATGCAGTGAGACCACCCTCCCGAACAATGGAAGCTGGAAACTCGACAGAGATCTTCTCTAAAGTCTAATAATGGCGTTAGAACAGACTCATTGTCAGCGGCATGGAAACGTACACTGAGTGCTTGTTCAGCAAGGTCAATGAACTGGATCTCCAAGAGCTTTTGACATAAGATTGGCACAGCACCACCGTACACCACGTTGGCCGTCGAGGCCGGCAGAGCTTCCATCAGATTAGCTATGCAGCGACAAGCAAGGAGCATCATTTCTGGATTCTCCTCCCCCAGCTGGCTCGGCTGCATCAAGGTGACAAGCTCTTTGATGAACTGGTCTGGCGAGAAGTGTCCGGAGAGGTTGTCTTCGGTTGACACAAGGAGGATCTCGGAAAGCTCTTGAAGGGCGATGAGCTGTATAGACGGATCATCCTTTTGTCTCAGGTTGTTTAAGATATCGCGCAGGCGTGTTGACACACCCGACATCATACCACTAAGTGCTCGAAGAGTACTTGAGAGACCCGCTGGAGGCCCACCAGGTCCACCGAGAAAGCCGCCTCCGAAAGGGTCGTCCTCTTCTTCGTCATCGTCATCATCGAGATCCCGCTGGTCTCCCTCTCCCTCGCTGTCACCGCTCGGAACTCCATCGAATCGACTTCTACGACCGGAAGATGCACGTTTATCCTGGTTGTCTTCTGTGTCGTTCATTGCGACATCATCATCCTGTTTCGTAGAGCCTTTTTTGGACCGTCTGGTTGACGACGAAAGTGTTGACGCGGAAGGATCTGAGTTCCAGTCAGCACACTCGAGACCCAGCGAATCCATGTGCGCGTTCTAAAAGCTAACCACTTTTCTTCGAGCGACTCGACTTCCGCTTTGAGGTACCAGCAGACGTGGCTAAAGAATTGGATGCTTCAGTTGTCTGGTTGGAAGGTGGACTAGTGGTAGGTCAGTAACTGTGGCGAGATCATCGATAGAAGCATTTACTCTTGGTTTGACATGACAGTTGATGTTTTTCCTTTCTTACGTCGGGTAGAGGTGGCTGGTTGTGTAGCCAGCTCAGAGTTGGAGACCTTCTGCCGTTTGGCACGTCGAGGTGGTGACGCAAGGACAGGCTCTGGGGTATTATCAGGACTGGGTTCACGAGCAGCTGCTATCTTGCGTTTCCGAGATGGTTGTTGTGCCGGTTGAGGAGGTTGAGGAGTGGTCGTGGTCGTGCTCGGAGGCTGATTGGGAGATGCTGCTGAATCGGCTGCACGTCTCGCTGAGGAGCGAGTCACTCTGGAAGACATGAGAAACTATTTCTTAACTGATGTATCCACGCGTCCATCAAAAGTAGACGAAGATGGACTTGAGCAGCGAAGTGAAAGGATAAGGTAGGTAGTTGAACGCTGGAGCAAGAGGGTATGTCTGACGAAGGTTCTGTTGCTCAGATAGGCACGGATGCATGCGTTACAGAATAAGATGAAGGTAGCTACCTTGAAGAAGAGGTGACCGGAGAGATTGTTGGATGAGAAGCAGGAAGGGTGGGGATGAGTGCGAGTGGATCGAAAGCTTCGGCGGTGGTGTTTTGGGAAGGAGCTCTTCGCTTGGGTCGTTGAGTGGAAGCAGGTCTCTCCATAAAGTTAACCCGCCATGCAGATTGGTACAGTAGGTAAAGTAGAAGCTGTGAAGTCGACTCCGAAATCAGGGCTTCACTTTGACATGTGAGTTGAGGCGTGAGGTGTTACAAGTCGATCAGACGTAGATGGCAAAGAAGGTAAGGTAAAATCTAAGTACGAGTAGGCTGTTCCTCGATGACGGATCCGATGATTTGCGAATTCATGTAACCTTCAGGGCAACTTGTCACGAATCGGTAAATTCCGTTATAAGTTAAAGCTCTGGGTGCTATACAAATGACTAATATCTTAGTCATGGGCTATTATACCTGAAGATTAGAATACTTTCTTCAAGATGCCGCCAATTCAATAGCAAAGCTATGGATCGTTTTGTTAATAGAGTCTCAGGCTCCTCTCTTTCTTTCTCACTCTTTCTTTTGATGCGCCGAAATCCATTGAGCTGCCTGCCTTACTGAAACAAGCGGGACGTCCTAGAGGGAACTTGAACAGGTGTAGAATCTGGCTTAGATAAGCACAACCCCACCATACCTAAGGTAACCATTACCTTACCTTATCCAGCGGAATTGCTGACCTGACCGCAAACATTCCCGCTCATCCATGCTTGACTCATTCTCGTCACCTCTATCAGTCTCCAATTGCTGCAGTTTTTTACACTACTGAATTGCTTCGTAGCAAGGAGACTTCCGACCGCCGTAACTCATCATCATCATCATCCTGCCAAGTACTAGAATCCGCCGCACTGCTGCAACGAATCGTTCTCTGGGGGTCGCTCCGAGGGGCAGTCGCAACTCGGGCCCGGACATCGGTATCGGTCTACGGCCTGGTCAGGACCAGGCAACAACACATTCTGATCAACAAATCAAGCTATCGACTATCATCGCCGTGCTCACCAGATCGATCAACAACATCAAGAATGCAGAGCACCTCCTCCCCGTCGTTGGACACCAAGGTTCCTGAAGCCGTTTCTGCCTCCCAGGTTGACGGGCAGGCCGCTGCTTCAGTACCAGACAATATGAACAACTATACGTTCCCTTCCCATCGACTAAAAAGGGTGATGAACGATTCATCCAAGACGCCCCTGCTGTTGGTTGCATGTGGTTCCTTCTCACCAATAACTTACCTGCACCTGCGGATGTTTGAAATGGCTGCCGACTACGTCAGATTCAACACCGATTTTGAGATAATAGGGGGCTATCTATCACCCGTGGCAGATGCGTACAAGAAGGCTGGATTGGCTAGTGCCGAGCACAGGTGAGCGAGTTACCCTACACCGCTATCGTGACACATGCTGACTAACTCGTCAAGGGTTCGTATGTGCGAACTTGCGGTCGACCAGACCTCTAACTGGCTCATGGTCGATCCGTGGGAAGCAGTCCAGAAAGAATACACACCAACGGCCGTCGTACTTGACCACTTCGATCACGAGATAAATACTGTCCGTGGAGGGGCGGAAACGTACACGGGCGAACGCAAACACGTGCGTATAGCACTTCTCGCCGGAGCGGACCTTATCCAAACCATGTCCACGCCTGGTGTCTGGAGTGACAAAGATCTCGACCATATCTTGGGACGATATGGTTCTTTCATCATTGAGCGAACAGGTACCGATATTGACGACGCCCTGGCAAGCTTGGAACCGTGGAAACACAACATATATGTCATTCCACAGTTGATACAAAACGACGTCAGCAGCACGAAGATTAGATTGTTTCTCAGAAGGGAAATGAGCGTGCAGTACCTTATACCGGCACCGGTTATAGAATATATCCACCAACATGGACTCTACGAAGACGATGGGGCGGGCTCCACCATGTCTGAACGAGAGAAGGAGAGCAAGGGGAAGTCTATAGAACAGACATCGACGGCCGAAGGATCTTAGAGATGCGGCAATCTTGGAAATTGAGTCGTCAGCGCACCGACGGGATTCATGATCGATCATTGCAACGTCATTGGGTACTACACTGTGCAAATATCAACGCCTACGCCATTGACAACCCTGCAACCAATCTACCGCGTACTCGGGGCCGTATCTCGCTTGTCTCTGCTTTCTCAATGGTGTATCGGGGTTTTGGACATCAAGATATAGAGACTTTAGATACCCTACAATAAAGAAAGGTACCTCGGCTCACGCCAGGCACTGTTCTACATAACCCAGATACATACCCTGCGTCGGATCGTCCTGTCTTGAAATGTGAACATTAATGGTTGCCAGCAAATACATACTTCAGATATTTTGTTCGAATCAGCCCCTCAGTTTCGTGGTTGAATATCGGCATTGGAATTGTCAGACCGTATTCACAAAATGATGCAAACAAATACGCACTTCGTGGAACACGCGTTTGCCGGGCATCAGCCACAGGATTCGCAAAGTGGCTGCTTACTCATACGAATGTAGTGGGACTCTTGAAGATGAATAGAAACTGCATCATACATCCCGTTCCCTACATATCCTTCACCACACAACCGTCAGGCAAGTACATCCTGTACTTTACACTTTCCAATCTCCTACCAACTGCTACATTCTGTCAATCCGTTGTTGACCTTTCCCAGCGCCGGCATTCACCCCGCGTTGTGGTCCACTTTGGGTCCCTCGTGAAAGAGCGGAGCTCGCACTTTCACCCCGTACCTAATCCACTACAGCTCAAAGGGAGCAAGTCTTCAAGATGGTGCTCGGCATCAACAACCCTCTGCCTTCGTCTATGAAGAGTACACAACCCCCCATACTACACAACAAAAACACCAGGCTGACCAGGCGTCAATCACAGATGAATGTAAGAAAGCAGCCAAAGTCCTCGCCTCATTCGTCGACCCCCGACAAGCATTCGGCCCAGACAAGATAATCCCACCCCAGATCCTCGCCAACGCAAAGGTATCCCACCCCTCTGGTCTTCCCTAAATCCACCCGCAACACCGCTAACCAGCCAGCCAGGGTCTAGCCATCCTCACAATCGCAAAGTTCGGCTTCATAGGTTCCGCACGCGGCGGATCAGGCGTAGTCGTCGCCCGCCTGGGCGACGGAACCTGGTCGGCCCCATCGGCCATCGCCACCTTGGGCGGCGGGGTCGGCGGACAGATTGGGCTCGAGATCACAGACTTCGTATTCATCCTCAACGACCCCGCCGCCGTCCGCTCCTTCTCGCAAGTCGGATCCCTGACTCTGGGCACAAACATCTCCATCGCCGCCGGGCCGATCGGGCGAAATGCGGAAGCAGCAGGCGCGGCCAGTATGAAGGGCGTGGCCGCTGTGTTCTCGTATTCGAAGACCAAAGGCTTGTTCGCGGGGGTGAGTTTGGAAGGAAGCGCGCTCGTCGAGCGGCGGGACGCGAACGAGAAACTTTACGGTAGTCGCATCACAGCCGCGCAGATCCTGGAGGGTGGAGTTCGGCCACCGCCCGCCGCCGAGCCATTGATGCGAGTGCTTAATTCCCGAGTCTTCGCCGGCGTCCCCGCCCACGGCTCGCACGACATGTACAACGACATACCCGTCTACGACGACCGCCACGACGACGTCGTGTGGGAAGGCCGACGAGCCGACGAGCACGGCGAAGGCGTCCGTCGAGCCGGCGACCCGAATAATGACGACTACGTTTACAGCGACAAGCCCAAACGCTCCAGTACGTGGGCGGACAACGTGTACGACCGGCAACCCGGGAGCGGCGGCGGCGGCAGCGGTGGTATAAACCGATCCTTCAGCACGCGCGCCAACCCCAACGAAACGTTCGACAACCTCGGCGGCCGGAACCGCAGCGGCAGCGGTGCGGTCATCGACGAAGACTACGTGTACAGCGACCGCAAGCCGCAGCCGAGTCGACCGACGGCGCCGAAACCGAATTGGCAGCGACCGAGCACGGCGACGCCGGGGAAGGATCAGGCTGTGGCGCTGTTCACGTTCAAGGCGGATCAGCCGGGTGATTTGGATTTCAAGAAGGGCGATGTCATTACCATTGTGAAGAAGACGGAGAACGCGACGGATTGGTGGACGGGGAGGATTGGGGAGAGGGAGGGGATTTTTCCGAGGTATGTATTCGAGATCGGAAGTGCTGCTCTTGGGGTTTTGTGTTCCGTGATTGGATCTGGAGCGAATGACTGACGAGAGATGCGTAGTAACTATGTCAAAGTCTCGGATTGAATTCTGGCCGGGACGGGGCATGGTTTCCAAGGGAGGTAAGCGGGGGGGCGGGAGGCATGTGAATTGCATACCTCACGGATGTTACGGCCTGCATGACACATTTCCAGCTGATCTGAAAAACATCGAGCGAAAAGCGCCGGCGTCATGGAGGCGTTGGTGGGAATACCTAGTGGTCCTTTCTGCTACTGCTCAGCGATGCTCTGGAAATTCTAAATCCGAAATCTGGCTCAAAACGTCGTGCGTCGTGCACATGTGTGTATGTAGCGATGGTACAAAGACTTTACCCAATGCAGGTCGGCTTAGATCACCACCCGCCCGCAGGCGCCGGCACCGACGACTCCACCTGATCGGCCCAAGAACCCTTCTCCGCAGTCGGAGATCGAAACGAATCCGTCGGCTGTGGTTTAGTCCAGTCCGATGCTTTTGCCATTGCTGGTGTCGTTGTCGGTGCCGGAGCTTGCTTCGCAGGTTGTTCTTTCTGAGTTGATGTTGACGTCGGAGCCGAATCGCCCCACTTGCTATTCTCAATGCCACCTTTAGCTTCTGCTTTGACATCCCCGTTTCTAGCTTCGGTACTCGGTAAGGCGGGGAAGTCATTTTCGCCCGTTGTCGTTGGCGTCGGGGGCTGCAACGTGGAACTGTAGTGATGATTCTCCTGTAAGTCGTAGCCGCCGGAGCCCCGACCCCTACCTCGCCCTCTGCCTCTACCGCGCCCTCGTCCTCGCTCCCCACGCTGACTTCCTCGCGCACCACCCCTCTGCCCAAAGTCGTCCCTATCTCTCCCGCCATCGAGTTCCGCCTTGCCGAAATCGTAACCATTGTTATTCTCCACATTCTCTTCCCTCCTCCCACCATCAAACCCCACCCCACCGTTAACACCCCTCCGAAACGCACTCCCCCTCCCGCTCCCCCGGCCCCCACCACTGCCGTCCCCTCCATCGAAACCATCCACCTCCTTCTCAGCATCCCACTCGCGTCCCCCAACAGCCTTCAACTTCCGAATCCGATTCCTCTCCCTCTCGCCATCCATCACCCGTCGATTCTGCCTCTCCTCCAACCGCTTTGTCTGCGCCACTTGCTCGCGCGCTTGGAAGGATGCTTCGTCGGCTTCGGCGCGGGCGTGAGCGGCTTCGCGTTTGGCATTGTTGAGGGCGACCGCTTGGAGGCGGGCGGAGAGTTCGGTTTCGGTTAGTTTGGGCTGTTGGTGGCGCGTGAGTCGTCAGTTGGATTTTGTAGGGGAATTGTGGAAAGCGATGCTGGAAGGAATGGAGGGAAGGAGGGGGGGGAGCGAAGACGAGAGAGGGCGGTCTTAGACGGGGCGTACCTTCTTCACGCCCCCGGTCCCACTGCGATCGCCGCGCACCGCGGGTTCTTTACCGCTACCGCTTTCAGCCTTGCCATTGCCCGCTTCGGCGTCGGCTGATGCATTTGTGTCTCCTTCGTGCGCTTGTTGAGTGTTACTCGGCGCGTCAACTGGAGCTGGAGCCTCTGCTCTGGCGCGTCCTTTGCCTCGACCACCTCTATCAGCTCTACCGCGGTTGTGATCGCTTCTTGAGCGGTTGGTTGACTGGGTTGGCGGTTGGTGAACGGGATTTGGATCAGTGAGCGGCGTGAAGTCGTCGTCGAAGAGGTCGTCTGGCGCTCGCGTTTGAGCGAACTCGTCCATTTCGAACTGCTTGCTCGTCACTGCGCGCGCGTGGAGAGCTTCTCTGAGCTAGGTACGGTGCTGGTGTAGGAGTGGTGGAAAATCCACGGTGCTTGGAGTGTTTCTATTCTCCGGCTGGAGCTTTGTTCTTTCTTGGGGTTGCAATCACTGCTGATTCGCGGAAGATGGGACGGTTAACGGCTACCAGCGCACCCTCGGAAGCGTAGATGGAGCTGTCGCCCTGATCCACGCGTAACAAAGGAGTAAGGACTGCTCAAAGGCTGCGCGGTGGCCAATGTTTCTTTGTGATGAGATGCGGCAGTGGGGCAGTCAGCTTGTAACTTATTCTCTGGGGGCCAGGAATTGAAGCAGCGTTTCGTGAAGCTTGGCCGGGAAATGGTTCTTCCCCACGCCAAGCCAAGCTTAAGCGGATGGAGCCGAAAGTCTTGGTCCGTGCACTAAGGGTTTGGGAAGAACTACGGCATTTTGGAAATCCATCTAGCTCCTCTTATGAATTCACCCAAGCTTGAAGATTGAACGCCAGAGGCAGAGCTGGATGTGAATGCTCGTAATGGAAGCTTCAATCATGAACACTGGCCTAAGCCTTTGCACTGGCCTCTCAACAATGACATTTCTGCTTCTAGATGACAATCACTGGTGCCGGGTGGTGGCTACTTGCTGCATGAGACACGACATGACCCATGCATGGCACTCATCCAATGTATTCAATGACAGTATTGAACCGTTCGCATAGGTTAGACAGCTCTAGTTTTAAGCCATGAATAGACACCATCCGAGGCGACCTACTTGGGCTGCTTCATATTCCTTTGCATATATAAGCAAAACATACATGGAAGGTCCTTCACAGCTGGGAAGTCCTTTACACAACAATGGGGGTGGTTTTATACTCATGATTTGCACCTACCTACGAAACTCCACCCAGCTCGAGACTCATCAGTACCATCAACTAAGATATCAACACACCGTTTGAGGAAGTGGCCAAGGTAGCTAAGGTACTGACATGCTACCATCTGGTAGGATAGGTACACGGAACACTCCAGATCCATCTGTATACAATCAACCCGCCACATTTCCATGCAACATCCAACAGATATTGAAACGGCATGCCCAGAGAAAATGCCACTGTAAAACCAAACCAAAGCCCAAGGCTGCAGCCCAAACTCCCCGCTATGCTCCGCTCCGTTGCGCGCCGTTGTGCTCCGCTTGTAAAGGGGGTATGGGTGATCGCGCACATCAACCGAACAGCAAAACCCACCACTCGTCTCCACCAACCCCTCATCACCAAAATCCTAATAACTCTCCGGCAACCCCTGAAAACTAGGAATCTCCCCTTCACACCTAAACGCCGGCGCATACGCCTTCTGCGGCAAAATCCCGGCCTCCCTCCCCAACTTCCAACTCCACTGCACACTCCTCTCCGTCTCCCAAGTCCAGTAGAACCAGCCCCAGCCCTTCTCGAAACTATGCATTTGCGCCTCGGCGAACATCTGCAGCCACTGTTTGTACTGCGGCGAGTAACGGGCCGGGTCGGCGTTGGCGCTGTCGCATTCGCAGCGGACGGCGTTGTTGCCTTCGGCATCTTCTGCGACTGGGCAGGTCGGGCTTAAGACCTGGGTTTTGGGGTCGTTGGTGTTGAGGGTGCCGGTCCAGCGGGCGCCGACGCCGACGTTGTTGAGGTGGCGGGCGCAGTCGGTGTCGGCTTGGGACCATTCGCCGCAGAAGGTGGGGCCGAACCTGTGTTGATTATGTCCCGTCAGAAAGCTCGTCCGGAGCAGAGAGGCAAAAATGGATAAGCGTGTTTTGTGTGTATATGGAAGGAGAAAAGGGCTTGGAAGTGGATAACTTGGATTTGGCATGACTTGACTCACCCCGTCGCCGGATTCGAACTCTCCACCATCTGCGCCGTCCAGCCCGCACACGCAAACTTGAGTTTCTCCTCATGCGTAAACTTGATCTGATCGATATTGAAGATGACGTATTGATGCGCATCCATAACGAGATTCTCAATCCCCTGCAATTTACCCTGCCAGTTCGGGATGCCCAAGAACCCATCTCCAAACGCAATCGTCGCTTCGATTCCGTTCTTCCGTACAAGTTCGATGGCTTTGGTGGTCCAGGCCAGGACTTCGGTGACGGGTAGAACAACCATTCTAGGCTCGTTGACGAGGCCGTAGATGGTCACTATATTTTTGTATCGATCCTGAGCGAAGAATGTGGAGAGTTGGTTGTGGATGTCAAGGGTGCGTTGTGCGTTCAGTGCGCCGTCTGTGCCGTTCAGCCAGCCGATGGCGCCGAATCTGCCGCTGTGGTTCCAGCCGTTTTGACTGCCTGGTGCGCCGTGCAGATCGAGCTTGACTCGTAGTCCGTACTTGCGGGCCCACTCTATTGCGCGCAGCAGATAGCGCCACGAGATCCTCGGGACGTAGGGATCTCCGGGGTAGGTTGCGACCGCCCAGTATGAGAAGGGGATGCGGATGTGGTCTAGTCCTGCTTCTTGGATGTCTGCGAATGTCTGCTCGGTCACGAAGGTGGCGTAGTGCCTTTCTAACGTCTCTGCGGCTTGTGCGGGTCCCAGGTGTTCGCATAATGTGAACTCGTCGACAACTCTCAGGTTAGATGCGTAATTATCGAATAGTGAAGGTGTGATGAAAGGCTCTATCGATAGCCATCCCCCAACGTTGACACCTCGAATTGGCAATTGACCGTAAGGCCATTTCTCGTTTAGAGCTGGCACAAACTCGTTGGCTTTCGTCGTATCGTCGTACTCCGTATTGAGACCCATAATTGGAAGTCCGCCAACCAATACATCCGTATACGTGACATTGAAATCCGTCGTATCGTACCACGTAAATGGATCTAGAAGACCTCCCTTTGCTTCGGTCTGTGTTGACTGATCAGTCTCCGCCGATGCTCTTTCTTCCATTTTTGCAAGCGACTCACAGGTATGTCTTCCGGGGATATGTTCTTTAGATTCTCATTGCTCGGTTTCGCCGCATCTTTTGTCCCACCTCCACCTCCTCCACCCGCATTCCTCCTACTCACAACCACCCCAACCGGAATCAAAATGACGAGCAACACCAGTATCACCCCCACTATGATCCAGAATCTCCGACCGAATCTCCTTTCCCGCCTTTCCGTAGGCATATACCCTCCCCTCCGACCCCTCCCAGGCCCCCCTCTTCCCTCCTCCAAAATTGCCCCACTAACAACCCTCCTCTTTTTGCGCTGCTTCCCCCTATCCTTCGCTATTCTGCCCGTGACAACCTTCTCCTCCCTCCTCTTCCCATATCTGTCGACGGGGGCACTCTTCTCATTCTCTGCATTCAGCCTAGCTATCGAATCGAACGAGAGGACGTTGG
>QQTW01002397.1_pt1 | contig 13563 bp, 19 predicted proteins | sample 1904831 | NCBI WGS metagenome assembly QQTW01 (sample SAMN09435610, study PRJNA476489) | Subsurface metagenome, whole genome shotgun sequencing project. | reverse complement strand
GACCAGGGAAATGTGTAACAAAGTTGACAAAAATAGCTAGCCATGATCTTATTAGCTAGCTGGTCTAACTTTTGACTGCTAGGTAGTGTGTGATAAGTTGCTAGATGGGGATGTTAATTTGGTTGAGGGTTTCTAAGCACTAAAACCAGTAAATCCTAGCATAGAGAGTTTTTGCTGAGTGGATTTGGTCTGAAAAAAAGCCAATAAAGGCAAATGAAGTAGCGTTTGAGCTTTGTTTGCTAGCTAGCTCATGACAATGTACTCGGTCAATATTTTGTCTAACATCGTCATGCCAGAGAAGTATTCTGAAACTTTATAGAAGATTTTAAAATCATGTGAAATGTTATGGAAGGTGGTGGTATGTTCTGTTGCTTGTTATAGAGTTATATGGAATCTTCCAGAATGAGAAGGAGCTTGCCAGAAGGGCCTAGCAGGAACCACATATAGAATGTTCTAGAATCCCTCAAGGTCTATATAAGGACGCTATCCCGAGCCTTAGATTTCTCTTTTTCTTTCTTTACGCTTTGTCTTTGTGTTCAAGTAGCATACCAAACCTAAGTCACGTCCAATGAAACTTTGACTACTGCTCACATCTATAAACTAAAGTCTCGTTCTTGAACCTCGTTCTCGTCCTCGCCCTCGAACCTCGTCCTCGCCCTCGAACCTCGCTCCCGTCACAAATGTGACGGCTCCAGCAGGCAAAAATGAACTCAGCCGTAACATGACTGCCATGCCCATCCATCACGAGCATGCGGTGTGTGCCTTTGGTGTGGATTTTAGTCGCTGGATCGAACACTCCTTCTAGCCATCGCATTGCAATATTGTCGTTTGTCCATCCTGTCTCCCTTGTTGCAATATGCCAGTCAGAGGGCATATGAGTTTGGTACCAGGTGCTTTGATGCAGTTGTCCTGGAAGAATGACCAATGGAGGAAGAGCTCTGCCGGTAGTGCCAATGCATTCAATGCTGGTGATTCAGGTACGATCTCCCGGATGCAGGCATAGATGCGAGATGGAGGGGTAATCTTCCAAGTCACTAGCTTGGTACGTTGACTGACACCGGTCTGGAAGCCTGTCTCGTCGACATTGTAGATATCGTCTGTTGTAATGCAAAACTCGTGCTGAGCACCTTTGAACTTGTGAAACCAGGTGTTTAAGGTAGCGTGGGAGGAGCAGCTTGAACGAGCCAGATCAAGGGGTATTCCATTGGTGATTTTGTATTGAGGGTGTCGGGCAATGAAGTTCTGAGGCCACTTCTTGCCAACAGTGCACAACGACGTTGTTGCCAAGTCTTGCTGAGCTGCCAGCAAGAGATTGGCTCGATCCCGGATGAAATCAAGACGGGGAGGGAATCCTGACTGAATGAGTCGATCAATCCAATCGGTAAGCACCTTCTCTTGCCCACGAGAGAAGTGCTTATTGTGGCCACCATTGGTGGAACGAGAGGGAATGTCCTTTGCTCGACGTTGGAGCTTCTTGTATGGCACCACCATATCTATGGCGGCTTTATTCAATAATGAATATAGCCCACCACGATATGCTCTTACTGCTCGAGCGAGTCGAGCTTCTTCGTCTGGAAGTAACAGATCCATGATATTGTTGCTTGATCAGCAAGCAAGCGTCTTCTGACACGTCGCGGGACGCGAGAAACCACAGGACGAATTGCTTGTCGGGACGAATTGGGTATCCAAACTTCTAAGCCCCTGGGCTTATTTGCCAATTATTACGGGTATATCCTCAGTCGCAGCCAGCCGGAAGGCTCGGCAAGGAAGAGTCATCCTTCAACCTCCCCAGATTGTTCGAGATACCAGCAGTCTTTCGAGTCGTGATCTACCTTGCTACACTGGTTGAGAAGAATAAGCTCTGACCTCTGCCAACCCCGTCTGAATTATATCGCCTCGATCCGGCCGTTACCTCACTCTTACCCTGCTCAGCTCCAACCATCGGTCGCCTACAAGGCGTCTAATTGGTTGTCTGCCTGTTCGAACACGCACCTCACAGGTGATCACAATGCGCAACAGGACCTACTTCCTTCCCCCGGCCTTCCTCTCCTATCCTGCCGGCGACGGCGTCAAACCCGGCCGAATCCGCCTTGGCTAGCTGATCCACGACATCGAAGACCCGGCCTACACGATCGCGACACTGCCACCCAAGGACCTGATCCTGTACAAGAACATCCCGATCCACAAAGGAGAGATTGGCAGCATGGTCCACATGGACACCGGGTCGTCCTCCTACATCGGCAACCTCTTCGTCAAGGTCGTGTCGCGACGCGAAGTGGGCATGTCGAAGACCACCGACGACGGAGCTCCGAACGCTCTGGTCAAGTATGTCTGACGTTCTTCCTTGAAAGCTTCGGTCGCGGCAAAAGGTAAATACTCAAAGACATATTCGAATGAACTCACTCGGATCTTCATGCGGTGCTGATTCAAGACATGCATCTGCCGGCCCACGGCCTCACCGTTGACAGTGAGCTCTGCCAGCGAGGACCTAATCATGCTGGCAATGAAGAGGGCCCTGTTTTGCCGATCGAAATTGAATCGAGCGTGGAAGCTCAGAAGTTCGAGACCGTGGCGCTTGGCAAAGGCCCTGGTGGAGAGAAGAACATTGGCCGATGACCCATTCTCGACCGGCCCCTTTCCCGCAGTCCAACCCATCTCCGCCTTGGACGGCGGAGGCTGGAATTCCAGGATGTAGCGACCAGTCCATATCATGCCCAGGTGTCGAACCTCGAGCTCAGGGTCGGTGTCGGGCTCGGTGGGACTTTCACTGATGTCTCCTTTACCCGGATTGGCCTGCGGTTGGAGCTTGGGTTCCTTTTCGAATCGAAACAGAAGCACGTCGCCGTGGTACTCCTGTTCGGATGCGACGCTTATGCGATGGACCGCGGTGAATGTAGCCTGTCGGTGTTCCTTGACGACCATGCATGATGATGTCGAAGACGTCGCTGAATGCCATCTTCGCGAGGACATTCGCCGGTGTCAAAGTAGTAACGAATTGGTCCATGATTGCAGCGTCGAAATGAAGATGAAAGTCTCAATGGGTACATGTAGAGCAATGTGGCAAGCGATTCAGACCACGTGCCAGAGTGGTTCATGGGACGAAGTTGGTGCATGTCGAAGCCCTGATGAACGCGTCGTCCGGCGTGGGTGATGTGGGTCGGAGAGACGTCGTGAACTGTATATATGTTCAACACATCCCACCCTGTCAAGATATCAAGACAACGTGCCAGAGTGGTTAATGGGTATGACTCGAACTGTCGAAATCTTCGGAGTTGACAAGTGGAATCATATGGCTTCGGCCGCATAGGTTCAAATCCTGTCGTTGTCGATTATTTTTTGCGTTTTTTTCTGGCTCATCTGGTTTACATGTTCGATGCCAGCGCAATTCATTGAGATGAAGAAGACGTGGAGGAAGGTTTGTAGTCTATTGTGTAGTTGTTGAAGGGTTGCAAGAAGTTATGCACGACCGTAAAGCTCTCGAGGAGCTCTCCACTCGATCTGGCCAGTTCAATCCATCCATTTGGACCGGCCCACGCCATGACTGACTGGTCTTGGGGACATCAGACCCTGCAGCTCAATGCATGTGTCGCCGATCTGCTCGGCCGAAGAACCGACGTCGCCTCTGCTGAGGGCCGAGAGAAGTCCTTCTCTCTCACGTCGGAACCGCAACAGCCGACTCGATGGACCGTGCGGAGTGTCCAGGAACAGTCGGTTTCGAGAGACGACGTGGATCGAGCTCTCGCGACCGCACCCACGCAATGCAGCAACTCGGTCGGTAGAGGACAGCACCATCCCTGTCCGCGCACCGAGGCTATATCGCGTGACGACGCTTGAACGATGGGGGCTGGTCGATGTCGGCTCCAGGCCCAAGTCAAAATCAAGGGTTGGCTCGACCTGACCTTCTTCTTCGACCACAATACGAAAGCTACTGCAAAGCTATCACCTGTAGCTACTCTAGTGGCGGCCATGGGTCTTGAGTAGGTCAAGTTACGTTACGAGTACTCGCTCGAGATGATGGGGCATCCATACCACGTGCGAGGAGCGGCCCGGAGCAGCCGGACAGGTCCCCCCGGTGGTCGGATATCTCACAAAGAGTTTGCCTCGCACGAGTGCAGAGCTCATGGGTCTCAAGGTTTGATGACAAGTCCATCGGAGGGAATCACTTCCGCAAATCAAACTCTATGGAAGGGCCGTTGATGCGCGTCGAATGGAAACGATCGACGACCTCGCTACGCTCGAGCTGGACGGTGCGGAGAACGTGTACGACGTAAATACAATCTCGCGACTCCATGCGCGAGCACGATACTTTGTGACGGTTAGGTCGAGAAGCTACCTCTGGAAGCTGAGTGCAAAGAAGGAACTATTGACGGCGACGATGCATGGAAGGCGTTACCGAAGGACCATCTCGGCCAAAACAAATTCGTGGACCGCATCGTCACTGCCCAAATGGGACCGCTCCCCAAAAAGAATCGCCGTCGATGCGACTATTTAAGGAAGGAGCGATGCCCACGATGGCCTCTTCATCCATTTCATCTACGCTCGTTTCAATCTCCAGACGTTCATCATGCAATCGTCGACTCGATCCATCGGTGCGGGCCTGTTGGCCGCGTTGAGCCTGCTGCCATTGGCATCCACGAACCCCCTGGTGGTGAAAAGGGACAGTCAGTGCCGACAGACCACGGTCGCCGTCTTGGGCGCGGGGTTGGCGGGCATCACGGCTGCTGTATGCTGTCCTGTTCGACATGGAATCATAGGCGTCTAATGCGTGGATCATAGCAAACACTGCAACAACAAGGCGTGACCGACTATGTCATTGTCGAATACAATGGCCAGATCGGTGGACGAGTGTTCCCGACCACCTTTGGCGCTCCCGGCAAGACGTACACCGTCGAGCTTGGTGCCAATTGGGTCGGTAGACCCATATCCCCCCCCTGGGCTGGTCGTGGCTGACGATGTCGTGTGCAGGTCCAAGGCATTGGAGAAGCCCCCGGGGCCGTGAATCCCATCTGGGAACTGGTTCGTCAAGATCTTTCACGGTGGCGTGGTGTACGGGGGCCTCATGTGACTGACTGGAGCAACAGGCCCAAAAACATCAATTGATCAACACGTATTCGGATTACGAGAATATCGCCTCCTTTGATGCCAAGGGACCGAACGATTACTACAATCGCAAGACGTACGCCGAATTCGAGGAGGCCTACGCCACGGTCGAGCAGGACGCCGGCCAGAGCTTGACGAGCAACCTGCAAGATCGTAGCCTGCGTGACGCGTTCCGTCGAGCCGGCTGGGATGCCTCGCGCGATCCGCAGAAGCAGGCGACGGAATGGTTCCTCGTCGACTTTGAATACGCTCAAGCGCCGGTGAGTGTACCATTCACCCGGGTGACCAAATCAATGGAGGTGCTCAGCAGTGAACTGCCACTACTCTTCATCGTCCTGACGACGAGGAATGTCTTCACCTCCATCGCAATGATGATGATGATCACCACATCGCAATTGCGATGAAGATTGGTTGAATCCCGGTGGTCATCCTAGCGATGATGACTGCTCCGCGGTGGCGGTTGCTGCTGAGCACCTCCGGTTATTTTCTCACCCGCGTGCCATTTCCATCGGAACGGTCGTTCGGATTACTAATGAAGCGATGGAAATCTAGGAGGAGAGCTCGCAGTTATGGTCGATCGTGAACTATGTGAGTCTGGTGAAAGATGAAGGTAGCAAATCCATCGACTAACGTGTGGACCTACAGAACACGACCTTCTACCAATGGTCCGAGGAGAACAACTATGTGCATGATCCTCGCGGATTTCGGGCCTTGATCCAGGGCGAAGCGGACACATTCTTGGCCCCGCAGGATCCGCGTCTGCTTCTCAACACCATCGTCACGGAGATCAAGTATGACGATCAAGGCGTGACGGTCCGTCACAAGGATGGAAGTTGTATCCGTGCTCAATATGCGATCTGCACCTTTTCGTAAGTGTGGAGCAACAAGATGACCTTCGATGGAAGGCGGGTCATGGCTAACGTGTATTCACAGTCTCGGCGTGCTCAAGAAGGAGGTGGTCAATTTCGAGCCGAAACTACCCAACTACAAGCGTGACATCATCAAGAAATTCGACATGGCCACCTACACCAAGATCTTCCTGCAGTTTCCCGCCGACAAGATCTTCTGGAACACGACGACGGAGTTCTTCTTGTACGCCGATCCGAAGACACGGGGATACTACCCGCTATTTCAATCGCTGGAAGCACCCGGATTTGAACCGGTAAGCTTATTTATCCTCTTTCTGCTCTCCCTTCGCACATCGAAGTCCATCTCCTACTCATCTCAACAACAATCCCGAAGCTGACCAGATCCAGGGATCGGGTATCATGTTCGTGACCGTTGTAGCCGACCAGAGTTTCCGGGTCGAAGCGCAGAGTGACGAGCAAACCAAAGCCGAAGTGCTTGCTGTTCTCCGCTCGATGTTCGGCAAAGATCGTGTCCCGGATCCCATCGCGTTCATGTACCCGCGCTGGACGAACACGCCCTGGTCATACGGGAGCTACTCGAACTGGCCACCGGGGGTGACGATCGAAGAGCATCAAAATCTACGGACGAATGTCGGCCGACTTCATTTCGCCGGCGAAGCAACCTCGACGCAATATTTTGGTTTCCTCCAGGGCGCGTACACCGAAGGTCAACTCGTTGGAAATGCCATCGCGCAGTGCGCCAAAGCGGGTAGTTGTCCGAATCAGCCCCGTTACGAACGCGTGTCGGTTCAATCCCGCCGGGAGAACTTCAACGTGGAGCATGGATGGTTGGTCGATTCGATCATCGCACCCAAGGAGGAGGCCGAGTAGAGACGGAGGTAGATAGTTCACTGAGCTGGAGGATCGGATATGCGACGGAAGCGTGCCCCATAAAGGAAGAGAAGGGGAGAGAAAATGAACGATTGCCCCAGCTCGACCGATAATATTGCTCTCTCTCTCTCTCTCTCTCTCTCTCTCTCTTTTGGTCCATCCATTGTCAATCTAATCTCGACACACCGTTAGATTCTCTCTGCCAAGAATAAGTTACCCTAACCACGGTAGAATCTTCACATATAAACCAAATCCCAATGGATCAAAATCTCATCCAGTCATTGAGGAGCTCCTTCGTGAATTGGTGAAACGTAATCTGATCCCCAACATGTTTTTCGGATCCTTTCTGCCAAAGAACCAGCTACTCTAAGTTAGCACGCGGGTGAGAAAAGAAACGAGACAGCTCCACAGTACAGTAACCGCTTCATCACGCTGATGTATGAACGGCGGGTATTATCTTCATCGCCTTTACAACGAATGTCATTATCACTCTTAGCTCTACAACAACAAAAGGTATTTATGATCTTCATCATCTTTATAAAAAAAGGTATCATATCATATCATTGCCATCGCCCTTCTGGGGCGGAGGGAGGGTATTTATTATCATCGTCTTCTTCTTCTTCATCCTCCTTACGTACGATAAAGGTAATCTTTGTCACGCTCATAACAAATAAACTTAATCTTCATCACACTGATCTGATGAAGTTGATACAGCCAGCCTCCTTTGTGAGAGAGATTCATGATGATGAAGACTACCTACCTACCTACCCCATCTTTCATCACACTTATGGTGATTGATGATCGTTTATGATGGGCGGTAAGTGCTGAGCTGAGCTGTTCCATTTTCATTATTATTTTTTCAAGCCGCGTGTACGTAGCTATATTATTTTCGAAGTCGAGACAATGGATAGAAGCTCCAGTGATCTACATTGATGGGGAATGATCAATTACATGTCTTGAAGCAAGCAAGTACGATTTCTGATCTCAACTCTCATCAAGAGGGTTTGAAGATCATCGGTGTAGAGTACAGAGTACAAGCTTCGAGAAGGGAATGCAAAAATGTGAGATGCAAAATAGATCCATTATTGACGTGGGACGACAATGATGATGAATGAAAATAGATCGACGGATGGTAAATCACCAACGAGGAATTATGTGCAGCAGCAATGCATGCAGTTATTGAACACATTCGCTCTTGACATGGGGGAACCAAATTTTTAGAAGAAGGGGGGGCTAAACGAAAGTCCAAGGTATATTTTTCGATTGACAGTGGAACAGCAGGGAAAATTTCAATCGTATCTGCTGAGCTTGGCAAGGAGCTTTGGTTCGATGCTGCTTAGAGTTTAGACGGCGAAGAGAACGGCGCCCAGACCCAACACGGCGGCGGCCCAGGTGGTGCCTTGGACTTGAACCGCTCCACCGGTGAAGGGAGGAGAGCTGGTGCTGGCGCTGGCCGACGGTGTGGTGCCCGTGCCTTCGATACCGGTGGGACTGGTGCCGTTGGTCGCGACGGTCGAGCTGGTCATCATCGTCATCGACGTGGTGCTCGAGGGCAGGGTCGTTGCAACGGCCACCGGGGTGGTGCTGGTGGTGGTGGTCATCATCATCGACGAGGAGGTGGCCGGAGTAGGCACGACAGCACCGGCGGCTTCCGTGCGTGGTCCCTCGCAGTCCCTAATCACAACATCTCCGGTATCAGCATGTTGATGCCGATGGAAAACGAAACTCGTCGAGCGGGGACACCGGTTCCCGATTTGCAACGGAATCGGGTGAATGGAATGTCTTTCGACTCACCAGTGATCGCCGTGCGCCACGCAGCCCACTGAGGCCGTCGGGCTGGGCGGAAGGCTCTCTGAGGCACCGGCGGCATGCGTTTCTCCTCCCATATGCGAGCCCGATGCATGCGTCGACGACGTCGTCGCCATGGCCGCCGTGGTCGTCACGGCCGCGGCCGAGGTAGCCGTGGCAGGCCCCTCGCAGTCCCTATCACCATCACCAGACACATCAGCTTCGTCGTTCTCGCCGGCCATATTCTGGTCTCTCCCATTCGAACGATTGATAAACACCCTCAGCAGGCCTGTAGCGTCGAACTCACCAGTGGTCGTCATGCGACACGCAGCCGACCGAGTTCGTGGGCGATGGGCCAGGATCTTGGGCCTGAACGGTCAGGACCAGAGCCAAGGCAGCGGCGAACGACGAGAAGCGCATGATGATTGATGGTTGATCGGAGTATGGAACAAACGAGTGTCGATGGATAGCTGTTGAACCTTTGACGTCGGAAAAAGATGGGACGAAGATGGGATGGATGTATACAGTGGGAGAACGACTGACTGAATGCACGCAGTGAGAGGAATCTGCAGATGGCCGAGAAGCAGGGGGAGACTCCGGGGGGATGGGCGCTGGAATATGTACTTGGTCCCCCCGTACGGGTACCGAGGTAACCGGGATTGTTGTTATTGTGCCCTTCCCCCCCCCCACCCACGAAAATGCGCGCGGACTCAGCCTCCGCAAACAGCAATCGTTGACCGGGTGGCGGTTGCCGATCCCGGATGCGGTTGATGGGTGGACGGTGGTGGTGAATGGCGATGATGGTGATGGTGGTGATGGTGGGGGCGGACAAGAAGAAAGACGGGCTGGTGAGACCCTTGGTGGTTAAGCGTCCCAACCTACCACTTTGTCCGTCGGACATGCGCGCATCCCACGCCAAGGAAATCTTCATCCTCCTCTCCGCCCCCCCGCCTACTGTACAATAGTCCCGTGCGAATCAGACCGGCGCAAAGGCAGAACCAGGGTTTTCTGGGTGTGTCTTCCAGGGGTGGCGATTTCAGCTTCGACTGGCCCATGAATGCCTATCACCAACACGGCTCAGACTGAACCCTTGGCGGCTTTCTTGTGGCCTGGATCGCCTCGGCCTGGATCGCCCATTCCCGCTCTTACATAACCGAACCCTTTCCAGCGGTCTGATCTGGTGAACCTCAGCTGAACCGGAGCGGCCGAGAGAGCAGTGGTTGACTGAAGTGTCGAAAGAGGTCCGCCGAAACGACGAGAACGGGAGACGAAGATCAAGATTGAGATTGAGGATCCATATCAAGACCACAGTCAACTCGAGATTGAATCCAAGATCAAGACCGACCGGAGGCGTGAGACGTTCACCCCTCAAGATGCGCTGGCGAGTGGTGGTTGGCGGGGCGCTGACGTCCATCTGGATCGGCGCCGCGTACGGACAGTCACGATGTCACCTCCATCGAAGCGTCGAGTGAGTGATGACGGGTCCCCGGATGAGATGTGAGCCGCGACTGAGACGCGTAGATATTGTTATGGCGAGGATGGTCGAGAGTCGCCGTTTAGGACGATCCCTGCTGCCAGCGGCAGCACCACCAGCGCGTCAGGGCCGGCCGCAACACCGGCCGTCACCACTGGTGCGTCCGCATCCGTAGCGTCGCAAGAATCGGCAGCCGCGACGACGACGGCGAGCGCAGGGGGTCAGAATTGTCACTTCCATGCCGGGGTCGAGTCAGTACCCTTGTCGTTCCGAGATCGCACCGAATTTGAAGTGCTGAGATTTAACGAAAATGGATGAACTGACGACGGATGATGATTCTCCTTCAGACATTGCGGCGACGATGAGGAGTCGTCGGGCGAGCCGGTGTCCTGCGAACGGGTCGATCGGGATTATCGGATCGGCCTGCGTGTCGGCGCCTTGTTCACCATCCTCGGAACGAGCAGCATCGGCGTCTTCGGGCCTTTGTTGATCCGCAAGGTCGCCAAGCTGTCGCTCGATGGCCTCATCTTCACCATGATCAAGCAGTTCGGAACCGGGGTGTTGATTGCGACGAGCTTCGTTCATGTGCGTCTCCAGTCCGAGCGAGGAATATCGTCTGGCCCAAGGGACGACGAGCCATGGCTGACGGATCGCACAGCTGCTGACGCATGCCGAACTCATGTTCAAGCATGAATGTTTGGGCCGCCTGCGGTATGAGTCGACGACGACGGCCATCACCATGGCTGGCGTGTTGGTCTCGTTCGCCCTCGAGTACCTGGCGAGCCGTCTGCTACTCAAGAAGCAGCGACACCCGCTCGACGCTCCGAAATCGAGCACCTCGTCCGATGAGACGCAAGCGGCCAAGATGGCCGACGATGAGGCCGTCATGCCCGGCACTTCGACGGTACCACCGAAGTTCGGCCAAGCCGCGTTGAGTCTATTGATCCTCGAGAGTGGCATCGTTTTTCATTCCATCTGTAAGTCCTCAAAGAGATCCCAGCCGGGAAAGGGAGAGAAAAGAAAGAGACACGGATATAGATCATCTATATCGAATGAAAGCTGATATCACGTGACAGTGATCGGCGTGGTCTTGGTGGTCGCCGGAGACAGCTTCTTCATCACCCTCTGGGTCGTCATCATCTTCCATCAGATGTTCGAGGGGTTGGCCCTCGGATCACGGATCGCCGCCTTGCCCCGGGGGGAAGCCGGGACCCTCGCTCGGTGGTCGATGGCGGGTCTCTTTGCGCTCATCACACCGCTGGGCATGGCCATCGGCATTGGCGTCTTGAAGCGGTTCAACGGCCAAGATCGGAGCACCTTGATCGCCCTCGGCACCTTGGACGCCTTCTCGGCCGGCATCCTGTTGTGGGTCGCCATCGTCGACATGTTGGCCGCCGATTGGGTGCGTGGCGATTTGAGGCACGCCGGAGCGTTGAAGACCGGCCTCGCCACGCTGGCCCTCCTCGCCGGTTTGATCTCGATGAGCGTGCTGGCCAACTGGGCGTGAGCATGCATTATCTGTTGCTTATTGGATGGCATTACTTGCACAGAGAGAGAGGCACGTCGTTGGTCCATAATGATCGCTTGCTCCTAGTCGAAGGACTTCTGCATTCATGGCTAGTGGAATCTCCATTCGTTGCTGGTATCATCATGTTGCCACGTCCAGTTCATTTGACGTCGGTATATAGAGGGAAAGATCCAAGTCCGGGACGGATGGTGTGGCCATAGGTAGATATCTAACCATGCTTCAAGACTTGTTCTTGCATGAAAATGAAACGATCTTTCATCAATGGCAACATGATCGCTGGACGGTCACTGACGTGGTCCAGCGTAGTCGTGGCCGTGAATGGAGGTGTGAATTCAGGTCCAAGGCATCTCGTTTCAGTACGGGTGATCGTCGGAGATCATGGTCCGAGTCGTTTGATGGATCGGCCAGGGAACAACGTCTTGTGGTCGGTGAGATCATCTCGCTCCGTCGCTGCCAACGTCCAGTGCGGTCCGGGGCCGTCCATATATAAGCCGAGATGCACGTTGACGGCCGGCTAAATTCGATGCGCCAAGGGTCCTGTCTCGATGCACCTTAAACCCCGCACATCGACCTGCAGGACATCATCCTGGGGCCCCGTCTGTGCGTGCCTGAAATGATGCATGGAACTTCGAAGGATCCCAGATGAACCAGCTTCGTGGCAAGGGAGATCGTCACTCCCGGCCGATCATCGTCGGTGGTTGCAGTCAACAGTTTCTTCGGCCAGCATCGGCGATGAGGCTCTGCGAATCAAGAGCTCGACGGATCAGAGTATCTCCGGATCCGATCACGTGGGACCATCTCCTCCCGCCGAGTGCCATCATTGAAATGCCCATCTGGTTCAAGCGTAACATACAACGTTCACCATCTATTGATACCCATCGGCAACGACATTCTCTGATGAAGATGTAAGTTGGATGGACCAACACTGTATCATTGGCCTCCGGTTCCGCCGCCAGCTCCTGTCATGTGGCCGAAGGTTTTGCTGACGAAGAACAAAAGGAAGAATCTTCCTCCGTCTCCGCCCTTCTGGACTAGAGAGATTCTCCCCCCACACGGTGACCGTTCACGGTCATCATCATCATCATTGCGACGAAAGATGCCCTCCGAACGTTCATCACCATGACAATGATGATTATCCTACCACCATCGTACTTACGATGAAAGTCAGTCACATCATCATGGTCAGGACGAAGATAACCATCAATGGTGACTTCTCAGCACCTCCATCAATTCTATCACCGGGCGTGCCCCCTAACCCAAACTTCCCTCCATCTCCAGTCTCAATGGAATGAGGCTCGAGACTGCCATCCTTCCAAGCTCGGGCCGCACATCATTTTCACGGTCGTTCTAAGTATCCCCTTAGGCTCCTATGTTGCCATCCCGGTTCTTCACAGGATCACTACTAGAGCCCTAGTAGAACTTCCGTTGGCCTCCTTCTTCTTCTTCTTCACCTCTTTTGGAGCGTGTCCAAGCCGTGATCATCATGTCTTGGCACGCACACACCAGAACTGGCCGGGAGAAATTCAACCGTCGTGTATGCGAGAACCTGGGCACCATCCGTGCGAGCCGGCACCCTCGAACGTCCTTTGCCCTTGGCGGTCGTTGCGGCGAACCTTCATCATCGTGCCGTGAGACCCTTGGTGGATATATATCAACCTGGTCCGCATCTCCAACGGCCAACCGGGCTGCCTCGTCCGAGGACCTCTTCCCCGCCTCGCCCATCTCCACGGTCCATGCCCACCCCCCAGCTTCCGTCCCAGTACCAGTCGTCCTCGTACTGGTACTGCTGCAGCTACTTTCTATGAGCCGTTGAGGGCTTATCATCCCACTCTTGGAGTAGGGATGCTCAGCGTACGTAAATGTTCATGTATCGTCGAGATACGGCTGCTGGTGACCGCCAGCGTATCGACATCACTGCCGGTAACATGCTCATC
>QQTW01002396.1_pt1 | contig 13563 bp, 14 predicted proteins | sample 1904831 | NCBI WGS metagenome assembly QQTW01 (sample SAMN09435610, study PRJNA476489) | Subsurface metagenome, whole genome shotgun sequencing project. | reverse complement strand
AGATGTTAAATATCTTTCTAAAAATGTTCTTTTTTTCAAAAAACGAAAAAAATACAGCCCTAAATGCTTACATTCTTATGGCTCCCACAATCATTATTTTGGGACTATTTCTGCTGCTACCAATTTTATTTGCAGTACTTCTAGCATTTTATAAATTACAGCCGTTAGGTGAACTAACTTACACCTTCAGAGGCTGGAAAAACTTTCTCCGCATACTCAATGACGAACGAGTTGGGATTGCGCTGAAAAATACAGTTGAGTATGTAGTGTTCGTTGTTCCTATTCAAACCGTACTCGCTCTCAGTTTAGCCGTGATACTAAATGCTCAGATTAAGGGAAAAAACTGGTTTCGCATTATCTTTTTTCTGCCAACTGTCACCTCATCAGCTGTGTTAACACTAATTTTTATGTGGATTTGCAACTCGAATGGTCTACTGAATAATTTTCTTGCATTCTTGGGGCTGCCTACCTACAACTGGTTAGGCGATCCAGCTGTTGCACTTAAAGCGATTATGCTCATGAATATCTGGTCAACCGCCCCCTTGTTTATGGTCATCTATTTGGCAGCAATGCAAGATATCCCGGAAAGTCTTTACGAAGCAGCAACGATTGATGGAGCCAGTTGGTTGGATAAGTTCGTTTGTATTACGCTACCATTTTTGCAGCCTGTTACCTTCTTCGTCGTTGTTATGGGCATTATTGGTACATTTCAGCTATTTGACCAATCTTATATTTTTTCACGTGGCACTGGCGGTCCCAATAACTCAACTTTGACAGTTGTACTTCTAATTTATCAATATGCTTTTAAAAGGCTGGATATGGGTTATGCATCTGCACTGGCTTTGATGCTAGCGTTAGTGATTATGATGGTGACGCTCATTCAGCGTTACTTGTTCACAGAAGAGAAATTTAATTAGGGGTTACTAAGTTACCGTGAAGCGTTTTCCGTGGGTAAAAGGATTTTTGTACGTAATTCTTGTATTGTACGCAATTATCACTTTTCTGCCTTTTGCTTGGGCACTTTCTGCCTCGTTTAAGCCCTTGTCAGAGATTGTTGCGGGCGGAACAAATTTTATTCCCCAGCAGTTCACGCTGGAAAACTACCAGCAAATTTTTAGCCAAGAACCGCTGTTTGGGCGATGGTTATTCAATAGTGTGTTCGTTGCTATCTGTGTGACTGGGTTCAATTTATTATTTAACTCAATGGCTGGCTATGCCTTAGCGAGAATTCGGTTTCCAGGAAATCAACTGTGGTTTTTTATGATTTTAGCGATCTTAATGATTCCAGGACAAATCACCTTGATTCCCACTTTTTTGATTTTAAAAACTTTGGGATGGCTGAATTCATATCAGGGTTTGATTGTGCCAAATGTTGTGAATGCAACGTTCATATTTATGATGCGGCAATTTTTTATAAATTTCCCCAAAGATTTGGAAGAAGCAGCTGCACTTGATGGCTTGGGGTCTCTGGAAACATTCTTTCAAATTGTGCTGCCTTTAGCCAAACCCGCACTGGCTGCACAAACGATATTTATTTTTATGGGTACATGGAATAACTTCTTAACACCGTTGATTATTATGTCTGATTCAGAAATGTTTACTCTGCCGCTGGGTTTGAATACTTTTAAGGGACAATATATCAGTTATTGGAACTACATTATGGCTGCGTCGATGATATTTACCCTGCCGTCACTGGCAATTTATGCCTTTTTCAATCGCTATTTTATTCAAGGAGTCACGTTTACCGGCAGTAAATGAAGTCGGAGTTGATTTTTGTATATCCTATTTGTAATGACCGATGTTAAGAATTTCAGGGTATGGCGGGACATAGTAAATGGGCGAATATTAAGCGTCAGAAGGCGAGAGTCGATGCGGTGAGGGGTAAGACCTTCACCCAGTTGTCTCGTGCTATTATCGTGGCGGCTCGAAATGGAGTACCAGATCCAGCAGGAAATTTTCAACTGCGGACGGCGATTGAAAAAGCGAAGGCAGCTGGGATACCAAATGAAAATATTGACCGAGCGATCGCAAAGGGTGCAGGCACATTCGGAGGAGAAAACTCGACTCTGGAAGCTGTTCGCTACGAGGGTTACGGTCCTTACGGAGTTGCCATACTAATTGAAGCCCTGACAGATAATCGCAATCGCACAGCAGCTGATTTAAGAGCAGCCTTTAGTAAAAACGGCGGTAATCTCGGTGAAACCGGCTGCGTCAGCTGGATGTTTGAACAGAAAGGGGTAGTAACAATCGCTGGTTCCGTAGAGGAAGACCAACTCTTGGAAGCTTCCTTGGAAGGCGGTGCTGAGTCGTATGAGCTGAGAAAGGATGAGGATGCTGAATCAGTTGAAGTGTTTACGGATGTGGAAAACCTAGAAAACCTCAGCCAGACGCTCAAGGACAAGGGCTTTGCGGTGAGTGAGGTAGAACTGCGCTGGGTTCCCAGTAATACAGTGGAAGTCAGCGATGCAGACGCTTCGCGATCGCTGCTCAAGTTAATCGACGCCCTGGAAGACTTGGATGATGTGCAAAACGTCACCGCTAACTTCGACATGGCAGATCAGCTGATGGCGCTAAGTATAGTTTGAGCAAATATCCCTTGCTCCTCCAAGGGCGATCGCGCCACAATGAAGAAGAGTAAATATTTTTAGAGTCTTTTGTAAGTTTTCTTAACAATGGCGCTCCTGCATCCGCTTTCTCAAATTATCTCCCCCCCGCAGATACCGACACCGCAGCTGGGGTATGACTATGACCTAGCGATTGTGGGCGGTGGCATTGTCGGGTTAACGCTAGCCTGTGCTTTAAAAGATTCCGGGCTGAGTGTGGCGCTGATTGAGGCGAAACCTCATTCCGTCGCGGCGGCAAAGGGGCAAGCCTACGCAGTTCACATGCTATCGAGGCGCATTTTTGAGGGAATTGGGGTTTGGGATAAAATACTGCCCCAGATCGCTACATACCGACAAGTTCGCCTTTCAGATGCAGATCATCCGGGTGTAGTGGAATTCCAACCGGCAGATTTAGGCACGGAGGCGCTGGGTTATGTGGCAGAACACCAAGCGCTACTGACTCCGTTGCAGGAGTTCTTGCAGGAGTGTCCTCTTGTCAGCTACTTGTGTCCAGTTGAAGTGGTGAAAACCCAGTATGAGCCAGGTGGGGTGGAGATTGCTCTAAGGGTTGACGGTGAATCCCGTAAAATCCGCACTCGATTACTTGTGGCAGCAGATGGAGCGCGATCGCGCATCCGCACTGCGGCTGGTATCAATACCCGTGGCTGGCAATACTGGCAATCCTGCATTGTCGCCTTTGTTAAACCAGAAAACCCCCACAATGATACTGCCTACGAACGCTTTTGGCCTAGTGGCCCGTTTGCGATTTTGCCACTGCCAGGAAATCGCTGCCGGATTGTCTGGACAGCACCACATGAGGAAGCCAAAGCGTTAGTTGCCCTAGACGACGAGCAATTTTTGGCAGAACTGAGCCGCCGGTATGGGGATCAAATGGGGCGGTTGGAACTTGAGGGCTCGCGCTTCGTTTTCAGCGTGCAGCTGATGCAGAGCGATCGCTATGTCCTCTCCCGACTAGCGTTAATTGGGGATGCCGCGCACTGTTGTCATCCGGTTGGGGGGCAGGGGCTGAACATGGGCATCCGAGATGCAGCTGCCTTAGCGCAAGTGCTGCAACTCGCCCACAATCAAGGTGAAGATATCGGGTATTTGCCCGTGCTGAAACGCTATGAACGCTGGCGCAAGCAGGAGAACCTGACGATTTTAGGTTTTACTGATTTGCTCGACCGGATGTTTTCTAACAACTGGTTACCCGTAGTGGTGGTTCGCCGCTTGGCTTTATGGATGCTGCAGCGAGTTCGTCCGCTCAAGAAGTTTGCTCTGCAATTGATGACCGGTTTAAGGGGGCGTGCTCCTGAACTGGCGCAACGCTGACCAACAGAGCAGGGTTCGCTGTGGGAAGCAGGGGAGGCAGGGCGAAGAGGTGACTTTACGCTATGACGAATCGCCAACAAGTTGTGGGACTTACTTTAGTGGGACTACGGACACGGCTGCGTGGCGGAGTTGAGTGGTAGCGAGTGATAGCGCTCGTGCCCCGCTCGTGCTGGTAACGGATAAGCTCAAAAGCTATGCTGTAGCTAAAAAAGAGATTTTGCCTCATGTCGAGCATCGGCAGCATCAGGGACTGAACAATCGTGCCGAAAACTCGCATTAACCAACACGGTTGCGAGAGAAAAAGATGCGGCGATTCAAGTCTCCAAGGCAGGCGCAGCAGTTTTTGGCTGCTTGTGAACTAATCTACCAGCACACTCAACCGAAGAGACTATGAATTACGCATTGACAAAACGGAATAAATGTGTATTTAACTAGGATAACTACTCATTCAAGGTGTGATCGCTCTGCTGACTCTTGGCATAATTCCCTGATAAATCGGCACTTTGTGTAAATTATCAAAATTACGCTTCCTAGGAACTTGGTATGAGGAAGCGATCGCGCGCAGGAGGCGCGCCTGCCGTTCCCCTCTAGCTCAAGGTTGGTGCAAAATGCTAGTTAAGTTGACAATGCCCCTGAGCAAATTGTGAATACCCTTCTAGGTTCCTTGGTCATGTTCGCGGCGCTTGATAGCATCAACCCCAATGCTATGGCAGTGCAGATTTATCTGTTAAGTACACCCTCGCCTGTTGTTCGCTCGATTGCGTTTATCCTTGGAGACTTTGCTGCTGCCTGGGTTGCTGGTCTGGTATTAGCATTAGGGATAACCCAAGTGATTACGCAGATATTCAATCGTTTAGGTGATGCGATCTATGTGCTTCAGTTCCTCCTCGGTGTGGCACTAATTATTATTGGCTATAACTTAAGCAAATTCGCCAACCAATCGACAACGACAAAGCGTCCTAAATCGCTCAAGTCAATTCACACATTCCTACTGGGATCTACAATGGCATTTGTGGAAGCCCCAACGGCACTGCCTTACCTAGCGGCGATTGAACGGATAACTCGTGAAGACCTTCAATTACCTGAACTCATGGGTGTTCTCGCTTTCTATAACTTCATTTTTGTCTTTCCAATGATTGTTTTACTGGGGATCTACCTCGGACTCCGCGACAGCGCTGCCACTCTAATGAATAAGATTTATCAATCAGTCACGAAGTGGTTTCCAAAGATTATGCGCGTCATTCTCATTGCGCTTGGTTTTGTACTCATTGCTGACTGCATTGCTCACCTTTTTGATCACTCAATTTTATAGCTGTACGAGCGAAGCGGTTTGCCAAAATTTTTAAATATAACGCATAAATCGTTAGTTATAAAAATTGCGTATTGGCCAAAATATGAATATGTGCATTAATTCATACGTGCTTTTTTAGGTGGGACAAAATGAAGTCACGAGCGCGTGGGTTGGGATAAATTTCTTTGCACTTCATACCAATTGTCAATTAAGTGTTCTGCTCGCATTAACGCGCGTCTGCGTAAACGCTCTAATGGCACTAAAAAAATGAGTTTTTCTTGCCAATGTTGTTCTCACCATAAACCGCAATCTATGCCACACAATTGCGATCGGGGCTTGCCTAGAATGGTTGTGGCGTGAGCGCTGCGGACTTCTATGCCTCCGGTAATATCACGATCTACTACAGCCTGCGGAGCGCGCAAGTCTCTCGCAATTCCGTGGTCCTGACTATCGCACTCCCTCATCCCCACACCGAATCAACAGGCGATCACACCCTGGTAAGATAGAGCGATCGCACCTCCTCATCCCAAAACTGATTCAGAATGAGATAACTCTGCCAGTGCCACCTGAACTGATGATTTAAAATTTTCAATATTTTCGAGTGTTACCTCCGATTCACCACCAACATAGGTTGAGCTAACTTCTTCATTACCATACTCGGTTGCATTAGCAAAGCAACTGTTGAAGGAGCATCGCTTCAAGGATTCTTAGAAATTCGTTAAGCAAACATATTATATGCTCATGTTTACCAGTTCCAATAGGAACCGCCTCCCCACCGATATTCTCTGGTTGAAAAGATAGAGCGATCGCCCCTTCTCATCCCAAAACCTTTTCAACAGGCGATCGCTTAACTTCATTGCATCTCTCTTACTGGGTAGCGAGCCGGAACTGAAGCAGCAGGCGATCGCTCTCCCTCATCCCAAAACCCAATCAATAGGCGATCGCCCCGACTCCATGAAATTCAGCACACCGTAGCTTCACGGATTAGTTGGGTTCCCCTTCGGGAACGCTACGCGGACGTGCTGAAACCCAACCTCCAGACGAGCGATCGCACTTTCCCTAAGCTGGGTTACCGCTCACCCCCATTAACCATACGATAGGCTTAAACTAAGCGTGAGAGGGATAAAATTGAGCCGTGAAGATAGAAGTTGTTGTCCCTGATGAGCTGTTAACGACCCTAGAACAAGAGCCTGAGGACTTTCGCCAGCAGGTTTTACTCTACACCTTGGGGAAGCTATACGAAGCAGGCCACATATCAGGGGGAGTGGGCGCCAGAGTGATGGGTTGTGATCGATGGGAATTTTATCGGTTGCTTTCAGAAAGTGGGTTTGCAGTGATCGATTACCCAGATGAGGAATTAGACCGAGAGGCTGCGGTTGATGCAGTTTGGTATGAGCAGAGGCAGACTCCTTGAGGGCTGTCGTTAACGGTATACCACTGATTGCGCTGTCTATTACGGGCCATCTCCCTCTGCTGAATACCCTGTTCGATCGGGTTTTCGTGCCTGTCTCGGTTTACCAGGAAGTTGTTTTACAGGGTAAGGGTCGCCCCGCCCGTCGCCCTGCAACTTCCGCCTCTTCTAGGCGGTGGCACTGCTCTAAACCAAAGGCAATCATGCCATATAGGTAATGATTTTCGCGGTTAGCAGGTAGAACTTTTTCGGCAAGAAGCAGCAGATCCTCTTTGTTTCCCAGGTAGAAGTAGTGGTGCTTGAGAATCCCTTGGGCGTCATTGCCGTAGCTGAGTGACTGCGACAAGAAGTGATTAATGGCAGCGATCGCCTCTGGGGAATTGGTTGTGACTTCGAGTCCTTGCGCGTCTCTTAACATCTACTACCCCTAATGCAGTTTTTAATCAAGGTGGTTAGCCAAACAGTTGAGCGAGAGCCTAATTTCCTTGCTGATTTAATCTACGGTAACTTGGTCGAAATACTGTATTTTCCGTATAAGGGAGTATGTCACAGCTAACCCCTAAAAAGCAAGTATTTAATCTACTGTTTGTCTATCGGAATATGTTTATATAAGCTAAGGAAGCCTGCTAGAACCTTTCTCAAGTAAGACACCTATGGCGAACACAGAGACAAAAGCGCGCCAGAATCCGTCGCGAGTGCGGGATCACTTAGCGAACGAGCGCACCTATCTGGCGTGGATGCGTACTGCGGTGGCTCTGATGGGCTTTGGAGTGGTGATCGTGCGCCTTCGCTACTTGATCCCAGCCCAGATACCCCGGACAGGTCAGAGTTGGAAATTAGGTTTACTTTTAGCCTTGGTTGGCCTGCTAACAGTGGGGCTTTCGACGCTGCACTACTTCGCCATTTGCCACGCTATCGACGAGGATATGTACGAACCACCTCGCCGGTGGGTGCTCTTCTTCAGCCTCTGTGTGGCGCTGATCGGGTCGGGGGTTCTCTATGTCCTATTCACAACTCCAGTCAGCCTGACGCCTTCTGTTTTATCCGAGTGATTAGTGCATCAGGTAATTTTTGTAGCAAGCGTGTACCCAGTTGGGCACCGATTGCCCCGGTGATTCCTAAGACCTCAAGCTCAGGCAACTGATGCGAAAGCCTTTGCTTTTCGAGGTTTGATATAAACTCGCTGCTGAGATTGCAACTGCAATTGGTCAAGGTGCTCCCGCGTCAGATAGGCTGTCACTTCCTGACCATCCTTCAGACTCAACTCAACTTCAACTTCCCAACCAAGATGCACAATGCGGTTGATCCTAGCTGGGGTAGAAGTCTCCTCAGGCTTGGTGTGAATCAAAACGTCGTGGGGACGCAGAAAGATGTGAGAACTTGGGGACTCAAAACCTTGACGGTGAAAGATTCCAGAGGTACTTGATAGAACATTCACAGGTCCAACGAAACTCATGACAAACGAAGTCGCTGGGTTGTCATAAATCTCGGCTGGAGTGCCTACCTGTTCCACCCGCCCTTTATTTATCACCACAATTTCATCGGCGAGTTCCATTGCCTCTTGCTGGTCATGTGTGACAAAGATCGTGGTGACATCAATTCGCTCATGTAAATGTCGTAGTGAGGTCCGTAGTTCTTTACGAACTTTGGCATCCAATGCCCCAAAAGGCTCATCTAACAGCAGTACTTGCGGCTCTACAGCCAAGGTTCTGGCTAAAGCCACTCGTTGCCGTTGCCCACCAGAAAGCTGAGATGGGTAGCGATCGCCAAAGCCCTGAAACTGCACTAACTCTAAAAGTTCTTCCACCCGTTGCCGAACCTTGGGCTTGGGCGCGCGGCGCAACTCTAAACCAAAAGCAATGTTTTGGCGGATGGTCATGTGCTTAAACAGCGCATAGTGCTGAAACACAAAGCCAATGCCGCGCGATCGCACACTTTGGTGGGTCACATCCTTACCGTCGATCTTAATTCTGCCACTATCTGGGGTCTCTAAGCCCGCAATCAGCCGCAGTAAAGTAGATTTCCCTGACCCAGAAGGTCCCAGTAGTGCCACCAAAGAGCCACTTTTAATTCCCAAATTGACACGGTCAACCGCCTGAAAAGAGCCAAATTTTCTTGAGACGTCTTCAATCAAAATGCTGTGCATGAATTTTCCCTAAAATTATCTCTGCCTGATTGTCCACGCGATCAACAACCGGTTTTTTTTGAAATAAACTTAATTTCCGGTTTGTCGGTCAATTTACAGTACTTTACGGCCACAAATCCAGAACCACTTCGACGCTGGAAAATTAGCTGATTTAGACGAGAGCTGGAATCTGTAGCTGTTCTAGATCTCGGAACAACGGCGTACTCAGGTAGCGCTCACCAAAACTCGGTTGCACCATGACAATCAAGCGATCGGCATTTTCTGGACGTCTTGCGACCCGAATTGCAGCACCTAAAGCCGCCCCGGAAGAGATGCCAGATAATAATCCTTCTTCACGAGCCAGACGGCGACTATAGTCAATCGCCTCGTCATCCAGGATAGTGATAACTTCGTCAATCAGGTCTTTTCGGAGAACTTCCGGGATGAATCCGGCACCAATGCCTTGAATTTTATGCGCTCCAGGCTTGCCTCCAGAAATAACTGGGCTGCTGACTGGTTCTACAGCAACCGCCCGAAAGCTGGGTTTTCGCGCCTTTATCACCTCAGCCACCCCGGTAAGCGTGCCACCAGTACCAACCCCAGCTACCAGGAAATCAACCTCCCCGTCGGTATCAGCCCAAATTTCCTCCGCTGTTGAATCCCTGTGGATTTGGGGATTGGCTGGGTTACGAAACTGTTGCGGCATGAAAGCATTGGGAGTCTTGGCTGTAATTTCTTCTGCAAGGGCGATCGCTCCCCTCATGCCATTCGTTCCAGGAGTCAGTTTCAGCTGAGCACCATAAGCTTTGAGCATGGCTTGCCGTTCCTCGCTCATGGTATCAGGCATGGTCAAAATCAAGCGGTAGCCTTTAGCCGCTGCCACCATTGCCAGGGCAATACCGGTGTTCCCAGAAGTGGGTTCAACTAAAACAGTTTTTCCAGGCTGAATCAGACCATCTGCCTCAGCTTTCGCAATCATACTCACGCCGATACGGTCTTTTACGGAAGCCGCTGGGTTCATCCCCTCCAGCTTCACAACGATTCGCGCGACACATCCTTCCGCCTGGGGGATGTGATTGAGCTGGACTAAAGGCGTATGACCAACTAGTTGGGTGACATCATCAGCGATTCGCATAGTTCCACGCCATGCCATTTACTCAAGAGCTTAATTAACGTCTTTATTATACCCCGGTTTTCCGATAGATTTTTAGGTTTTTATAGTCTTGTTTTTCCGGGCTGGCTGTGTCATACTCTAGTAAAGATTAAACGCGTGGGTTGCTGGCGGGGTAAGGTCAGAACTGAATGTGGCATTTATGGGAATGTATAATTTTATACCGAATGCGGTAGCCACACAGTTGGAAAAATCAGTAAGAACAATTCAGAGCAATCAGAAAAACAATGATGAGCAGCTTGAGTTCGTTAGGTTTTACATGCTGGTTGACTGGATTGTCAGGATCAGGCAAGTCAACACTAGCAGTAGAAATTGCTAAATCTTTGGATAAGGTGTCAATTTCTTGCGAACATCTAGATGGTGACATTATTCGCACCAACCTTTCCAAAGGGTTAGGTTTTTCTCGCGAAGACAGAAATACTAATGTTGCTAGAGTTGGGTTTGTTTGTGGTCTGTTGAATAAGTATGGTGTGAGTACAGTCGTATCTTTAATTTCTCCTTACCGAGATGCTCGTGAAAAACTTAGGACTTATTTGCCGAATTTTATAGAAGTTTATCTTGACACACCTTTAGAAGTTTGCATAGAAAGGGATGTAAAGGGGTTGTACAAAAAAGCTTTAGCCGGAGAAATTTCTGATTTTACAGGAATTTCATCCCCTTATGAGCCGCCTTTAAACCCAGATGTGGCTCTCCAGCCTCACCAAGACACCATAGATCAGTGCGTTGAGAAAGTTTTAGAATATCTCTACTCTAAAGATTTCATTCCTAAACATAGAAATTAATAAAAACTTACATGTCCGCGTTGCCGCCACAATTCAGGCATCTTTGCAAGAACGTCCCGTAAGTAACAGGTTGTGTTGCAAAAACTTGTCGAGGTCATAAAAACCCATTGAAAGAAAAAGTTTATGCAGCAACCTCAAGGATTTAAGCCATAACTTTGACCCGTTCTGCAACGGCTCCTTAAACTACTTCTTGAATTTGTCCAATCTTTACGCATGTTCATCCCGCTCGTATCCCATGCACCAACCACCACAATATAGATATGCCCCCTAAAAACGCATGCAGATGACTGCCATCACCTTAGATTTACGTCCAGTTGTTGATCTGACTTCAGAACAGTTCTACAAGCTTTGTCAGGCGAATCCGGATATTAAATTAGAACTGGACTCTAAAGGCAAGTTAATTGTTATGCCGCCTACGGGAGGAGAAACAGGAGATCGAAATTCAGAAATTAACTACCAGTTGAGGGCGTGGAATAAACATACCAAGATGGGCAAATGTTTTGATTCCTCAACTGGTTTTGTCTTACCTAATGGTGCTAAACGCTCTCCCGATGCAGCCTGGATACCACTAGATCGCTGGGAATTTCTTACCCCAGAGCAGCGCAAACGATTTTTGCCTTTGTGTCCAGACTTTGCAATCGAGCTAATGTCTGAAACTGATACTCTAGGGGAAGTTCAAGAAAAAATGCAAGAATATACAGACAATGGTTTGCGTCTAGGGTGGCTAATCAACCCAAAAAACAAAATAGTCGAGATTTATCGGCTTAGGCAGAATGTAGAGGTGAGAAGATCGCCAACTACTTTATCTGGAGAAGATGTACTGCCAGGGTTTGTATTGGACTTGAACCAGATTTTTGTGCCTTGACCGCAGCGAGCCCGAACAGGGCTTTCTTTTGTGGGGTGCGATCGCGCCTCACCTCCGATGATTTCCGTTTGTCTAACACTGTATAGACATGCGTAGCGTTCAATATCCGTCTGATTAAATATCGTTCGGGTTTTTTTCCAAAAGCAAAACGGTTATGGTTATTTATGCTTCTTTACAAGTCGAAGAGCGTTTGCCAAGACTTGCACAATCAATAAACGGCTGATTTTTAAACTGATGCTGTTGTGACGGGAAGAGGTATGACAATTTTTTTAGAAACAGAGCGATTGATTCTGCGTCAATTTACAGAAGATGATGCTGATAACTTGTTGGAGTTAGACAGCGACCCTGAAGTCGTCCGTTTTACACCAGATGCAGGTAAGCCAAAAGATTACACAGTCATTCAAACCCAAATTCTACCTAGATTTTTGGCACTCTACGAACAATACGACGGTTACGGATACTGGGCGGCGGTTGAAAAATCGAGCCAAGCGTTCATTGGTTGGTTCTTCTTTAGACCCGCAGTACACGCGCTCTACTTCAATCCTGCATTAGCTAACGAGAGTGACGTGGAAATAGGATATCGCTTGCGAAAAGCTGCTTGGGGGAAAGGTTACGCTACCGCTGGCTCTAAAGCACTGATTATCAAGGGCTTCTCGGAGTTGGGAACGCAGCGTGTTGTAGCCGTTGCAATGGCAGCAAATGTGGCTTCGATTCGAGTACTGGAAAAAGCTGGTTTGAAACTAGTGCAGCGCGGCAAAAGTAACCCACCAGCTTACACCGCCTCTGGGTAGCCCAAAAACTTCCACACAAAAGGTTTAGCAATTGTGCGGTTGAAATAGGCAATGAAATCCAAAATCTTTTGTTTGAGGTCTGCTGTTGAGGTAAAGCTGGTGCGCTTAAGCAAGCGTCGCATGAGAATGCTAAACCAACACTCAATTTGATTGAGCCATGACGTGTGCTTCGGAATATAAATAAATCGAATGCGATGGTTGGGTTCAGATAAAAAGGCAGCGCGGGTCTCCATAGACTTGAGGATGCCAGATTTTTCTTTGGTTCCCAAGTCAATCTCGATGTTACAGCGTTGTGCTACCAGACGTACTAAAGCTTCTGATTTGTGGATATTGAGTTGGTCAACAATGAAAATCCATCCGGCTTTTGGGTCAGTATCGAGGGTTTGGGCGATGTGTTGCGCGAAATCTTCTTCAGTACGAGTGGCACCGATAGAAGGCGTGATCACTTGCCCTTTGGCAATATGCCAGTTAGCTATCAAGGTTTGAGTGCCGTGTCGGATGTATTCAAATTCAATCCTTTCTGGTCGTTTTAGTTTCATGGGGTTAGTAGCTACAACCCGCTCCAAAGCTTGGATACCAGTCATCTCATCGGTACTGATAAGATGGATTCCTTGTGTGAGCAACTCTTTGGCTTGTTGATGTAGTTGACAAACTTTTGTCACCTGTTGTTTGAATGCTACAGGGTCATCGGGATTGGCATTTAACCAGTAACGGTGACGGTGAGGCTGTAATGTTGCCTCTTTTTAAAAATCGCCCCACACTCCGGGGAGAAATTTTTTCGACTAGGGCACGTTTCACCGCTTCAAGTGCTAACTCCGTTGGTGTCCAATGACTAACAGGACGTTCAGACTTTTGTGGAGTTTCGCATGCGACCGCCACGATTTGTACTACTTGTTCTGTGCTGAAAAAGTTTTGTGTCCCTGGACGGGCGTCATCACTCAAGATTTGGAAAATCCACCTTCATCAACTTTTCGTCATTGACTCCTTCCTCCTCAGCCGCACCCAGTTGCTCGGCGGTGGCTAACCATCTTGAACGCCACAAGCGTACTTGAGAGCGGTCTAATCCTAGCAGTTGACTAATCTGGGTGTTGCTGACTCCTTTGGCTGCTGCCAACACCAGTTGCGCTCGTCTGACCAAGCGGTGTGGATTGGTTACACGGCGCACCATTTGTTCGAGAACAACCTGCTGTCT
>QQTW01002395.1_pt1 | contig 13564 bp, 18 predicted proteins | sample 1904831 | NCBI WGS metagenome assembly QQTW01 (sample SAMN09435610, study PRJNA476489) | Subsurface metagenome, whole genome shotgun sequencing project. | reverse complement strand
ACGTCCTCGGTTGTTACGTCGTCTTTGTCATTCGTTTTGACTATACTCCATACAGTCTGAGCTAGGAATGAAAGTTGCAATGGTGCCTTGAAGGTGGATATGCGGCCAATGAATCGGAGTAAGTTCAAAAGGTATGGAATTGAGGAGTCTCCTGAGCTGATGATTATCAGTCCTGAGCACCAGGTCTGTCACACTTGGAGCTAAGATCATACCAGCCCAGCAGCCGTAAGCCGTCAATGATACTGTCCTTGTCGAGAACGGCCAAGATTGGCACGCAAGTGCTATCAATTATTTCCCACAGCTGAATTTCAAGTTCCCTCCAACATAGCTCAAGGTAAGGTTCTGGATAGGCATGAAGAATAACTGTGAGAAGCTCAATGCAATAATGCAGATCTTGGTCTGAGGGGATCTTATTCCGTACTTTGATCTTCCAGCCGGGGCCGAACCCCAGGATGTCAAAAGGTTGCGTTCCTTCAATGTGAATTATGCCCATGTCATTTGCCCTTTGTAGGCCATGTGGAATCCCATGTGTAGCAGTGTCCCGGGACAGCAATAAGACCAACCAGGAAGAAACATAATTATCACCTGGAAGCCGAGTTGATTGCTCGCCGATTGAATTCCAGGTAAGTCGAGGGCGACACGCACGCCGAAACAGTTCCACGGGAACTCGGTCGCATTCAAAGAACGATAGAAGTTGACAGAATCTAAGCTCCTTGGCTTCCAGTTGCTCGATCGAGGCTATGGAGCTTCCGTGGTACAGTAAATCGTTAGAGACAGATCCATCAGAGCAGACAAAACTCACGCGTACTTACCTCGATCGCGCCGACTTGATATGGCTTATATCTGTGGCTGTTTCTGCCGACATCCCCAGTCCCTAGAGTACGGTCAACCAGGACATGCTACTATTAGCAGTCAACCTCTTTAGGTGGGGATGTTGTTGAATACCCAGGTGAGCGATCCGACGCTCCATATACCGAACCCCTGTTTTCCGTCCGCCGAGCGAGCGAAGTGTCCACCAAGCCGTATTACCCAGGATAATAGGGTCGGGGGGCTTAGGGTCAGGTTAATTCGCTAGGAATACTGAAATAACCCAATGAAATATCGAAAATGCGATGATACTTCTTGATATGTTACATGAGTTACAATGATCCACCAACTAAACGATTATGGCAGTGATTTACCCTACTCTAGTAATGACCTGTGGATAGGACGCCACATTAATTTGGGATCCGGCCCTCGCGCTCCGAAAGTTTCGGAGGAAATCGAGGCTGAACAAAATTGAGGGTACAATAAAATGTGCGTTCAAATCAAGATCGCTTTGTCAGTAAAGAGGCTCAGACATCGTCTTCTCTCAGTTATCGAAGCGTAAAGCGATGCCTTCGAGTAGTGATACAACAGTTCGGGTAGCTGACGTTCCTGCGGACACTGGGGAAACCGATTTCACCGACTATGTAAAAAGTCTGACACCTGCAACAATAAGATCTTCACTGCTTTCGCCAGCTGTCCCCGTACCTGATCCAATCACAACCTTTGCGTCTCAACATGGTGAAAGAATCGCTACGATAAGTTTCTCATCATCGGAAGTCAAGCACAAAGCCATACGCAATCAGCGGAAAACCCAGGGGACAGCCTGGAGGTTAGATGATAGATTTGATGGTTTAACAGTACTTAAATCACCAGAGAACGCTGATATTGAGTAAGCGAAATTCCAAGATCGATCTAGAACAACACACTCGCGATAACAATTAACCGTATCTCTGTGCTAATCACTCTTGAATAGTATCTGTGCGTTGCATGGTCTCGACGGCAATGCGTTCGATACCTGGATGGTTGGATCCAAGATGTGGCTACGGGACTTCCTACCGGCAGCTCCACCATTCAACAAGAGTCGCATCATGACTTTCGGCTATCAGGCTCAGACAAGGGACAAGGCGAGCATCTCTGGAATACGAGAATGGGCTGATGACCTACTCTTCCAAGTAGGCTCAGTAAGAGCCTCTCAGAGTGTTCGTTCTGTGCCCTTTCAAACGGAAAAATGACTTGTCTCGCTTACAATATCAGGAATCCAGCCGGCCTATTATCTTCATTTGTCACTCCATGGGAGGTCTTGTGAGCCGTGAGGTACTTATGCAATCCCTCCCTCTCATAAATCGACCTTAGACTGCTTAACACGCTTGAAGGCAATGGTTCGGCTCGAGGCTCACCCTGAAAAGTATAATGGCATCACGCCCAATCGATGCGGCCTTTTATTCCTCGCCACACCTCACTCTGGTGCCTCGATTGCCGACTGGAACAAGTACCTGGTGGACTTAGCAGAACTCGTCTTCGGAGTCAGGTCTAATGCTATCGTTGATAATCTCCGTTCCTTCAATCCATTTTCTGTCGAAAGCAAAGAGGCGTTTCTGAGTTTGCCAGTTGTTCCACCATATTTCTGTCTCTGTGAGACAAAGATGGCCAAGGTCGCCGGAAACTACAAGATCGTGAGTCGCCATGCCAACCGCTTACTGACATCCGCTCCTTCCTTGCTAATCCTACCATTAAGATTGTATCAAAAGACTCTGCCAGTTTAGGCACACAGACAGCATTTTCGATGTCCAACGCAGATCACAGCGGGATCTGCAAGTTTGAAAGCAAGGTGTCTGGTTATATGCTAGTTTTGGACCGCCTTACTCGAATTCGGGAAGCTCTGATTGACAGAGACGTGAATGAGACAGGCCCAACGCAAAATGTACCTACACTTCATTAAGGATATACTTGCGTCTCAGTAGATTCATGTTACCAACGACAATTTGTTTTAGGCCCCAGGGCATCCTCCCGATGTCCCTCCTCATTTGCCACCTGTGCCTGGCACCAGATTCTTCGCGGCAAGTCAAGTATGGGATCGGGGCCCAATAATTGGTCGAACTGAGGAGCAATTAGAACTGGGAAAGCGTCTAGTTGACCTAGTCGGTCATGACAGCCCTGGCGTTGTTGGGATTACAGGTATCGGTGGCATAGGGTACGCCAACTGGTTTGTTACAAAAGCCCTATATAGCCCTGGCTGATCAGTAGTCGGAGTTAGGAAAACGAAACTGCTTTGGGCAACTGCCTCCAGACACAAAGATAAAGGCAACGTCTTTATGCTATGGGCGAATGACTCCAAATCTCTTCAGGAAGCGTATATGAAGATTGCGATACAGATTGGGCACGATATACTCTCGGCTCGGTACCCAAATCAAGACCTCTATCAAATCTGGGGGTCACTAAGCCCAGACGAGAAGGTGGAAGCCTTCAAGTCTTGGCTCGGTCATCCAGACAATCGGAACGCATTGCTCATTATCGACGATGTTGATGGCCTGAAGAATGAGAACTTGATCAAAGATGCATTGCCCCACCAAGCCAACAATATACTTTACTCCACACGGGATCCAAGTCTCGCGGGTACCATTCGGGGAACTTTGAGTTTCTCGCTTTCAACAATGACAGAGAATGACCTGTTAGCCTTGATGAAATCGTCATTCGTCGGCGGGGCCACTAACGACATGGACAGTGGATTCTCGAAAGGGGACCTAGAAGGAATTGCCAAAGTGCTTCATGGTCATCCGTTGGGGGCACTCAACGCGGTATCATATACAAGGAGAAGGCTCGCTCAGCAATCCAAACGCAACCCTGTGACGGATTTCCTTGATATCATGGCCGGCTCCGATCATGAGGCGAGAAGAGATTTTCTGGAATACAAACCCAAGTTCGGTTTGTCAATAATGGACACATTCGATGTCTCTCGTCAGAGACTCGGCAGCCCAAATGGTCTAGCTTGGATACTGATGCGAATACTCAGCTTCCTGGATACTGACAAACCTTATGTCGAGTTTCTGTCTTCGGATGGCCCATTACTGGCTGAGATGCAACCTCAGTTACGCAGTTCTAGCTCCTTTGCACGGAAGTCAGAGTTGAGCCAGCATCTCGATGAGCTAGAAAGTGTTTCGTTTGGGACAAGACTGAAACACAATGGACCGCTGCAGTTCCATCACCTCTGGATCGAATGCACGCGTCAATGTATGGAAAATGAGGGCAGAACTCAAGTCGCCAGCGATGTCATCATGCACTGTTATGGATTGATGCAGAGTAAAGCAACCAAACGCCGTTCCCCCGTGGAATCTCAAGGTGAAATATGCTCACATCTGCGGAGCTGCTTAGAGGCATGTCGCAAGTTCAGTATTGACCTTAATGACCTGGGTCTAGGTCAATGTGTGCTTGATTGGATTCAAGAAACAGAACAGCCCGACACAAATCTCATCATCTCAGACAACGAGCCGAACGACCACGAACGGCTTCTGGTTCTTCAACAACACTGTCATAGAGCCGAGCAACAGTTTCGAAGCCTTGACAGCAAATTCTTCTCAAACCACGAGGCAAACAGCGCAGCAATACAAATCCTCAAACAACTGGAGAACCAGCTCGATGTCTTCGAGCGGTCATCTTCGGCGGAAATACCGCGCTGTGATGCCCTACCCAAAAGCATGATGGACGCACACATGGAAGTATATGATAGGCTCATTGCTATGGCGCGCCATCCTAGAACGTTTAGTCATCTCTGGGCCGGCAAGCTCAACGATCGCCAGACACAAACAAGAGCGCAGTACGAAAGAGGTTTCAGTTGCTAGATCAGGCGGATTTGGCTTGTACTCAAACTTCAAGGATCTAAAAGCCAGGGGGACGCAGATCATTGTTGGGTTTTGTTCTTCTTCTGAGCAGCACGTTTACAGTTAGCCCAGGCTGTTGTGGATATACTGTGGGTATTCTTTAGCACATTCGCTTCGGTTTGACTTTTATAGATAGCTGCTGCGCACATATCTTGGAAAATCAACGCACTTGCACAGTTGTTGACAGACATGGCAGACCCCTTAGAAAAGGACAGTGGTGTATCAGCTGAGGGGTTTTGTGCCACTTATGAACCGTTCTTGAATCACGCAATGCTTTGGCGTGTCCCATCCAACACCGATGATCATTTACATTCCATGTATTCCGCTTTCGCCTTAGCCTAACCTCAGAAGCACCACAATTATTATCTACTACTTCATCCACTTGAGTTAAAGCAATCAAACATTAACTTGATAAAGGCCTCGGCGGGCCACAACAGATTGGGTTAATCGTGGTCCAGGACTGACTACAGTTCACATCTACCTTAAGTTCTAGGTCGTAAATAAATGCCGTCGCTGAATTACTTAAGGTGTCAAATATGATATTGATATGCAGCTCTTCCATATATCATTGGTATTCACGATAATATCGAAGGATTGTCCTAGACGAACCACGGAATGTCACAAAGAAGAGAGCGATCGCCATTAATCACAAGATATACGAGCGCTCGAAGAACATTGAGTTAGCTGAGACCGTTCATGTACATTTCTTCTCTGGAAGTTCTCTCAAAGCAGTTGAATCTCTCTTTAGGCTAGCCTGTGTTCATTCGTGAAGCTATTACATTTGTGGACGGGGAATCAAGCAAGGATGTTTACACAACCCACACCGCAAATTCGACCGAGAGTATCCTTACGGATTGTCCTAGCGATACAAAGATCTTGAGCTGTACTTGATCGTTCAATGAGTTCCTTGCTATAAGCTATCTTCCTTTTCAGCGTTGTGCAAAGCATCATCAAATACTCAAACCAAGCCTCGACTTACGCCTCAATGGCACAACACAGTCTAGCAGCGATCAGGACTAACCGACTTGTGCAGTCCCACATTGGCTTCTCGAAAGAAAATGAGCTTGTCATAGTCCGACCGTTCAACTTTGACAAGCAGCTTGCCCCTGAAGGCACCCACCGCTACACTTGCGAAGCGTTCATTTTCAAGTTGCCCGACGAACTTCTCAACGAGATCTTCACCTTGGCCATTCGCTCGGATGCCGAAAGCTTTGGGAAGGGCCAATACGCAAGCGCGTTGACACTCTCAGTCATTTGCAAACGTTTCAGTCGCATTGCCCAGCCTTTGCTATATTATAATATCTTTGCCGGTAAAAGCTATGGCTCTACATTGGTGCCTCCAAAACGGTCCGTTAAACTTCTCTATCGAACACTGAAAGCATATCCTGCCCTTGGAAAGCTATGCAAACGTTTATATCTTGGCATCGACGATGTTCGGAGACCAGGACCGAACGATTTTGTCCTGGCGAATGATCTCCTACCTTGGCTTACGAATGTAAGGTCGCTGAACATACACGGCGGGTTTGAGAGTATGGAGACTTGGCCAACCATCCGGAACGCATTGGCACACATGCCGTACATTGACGACCTCACTATTAGTAGGGAAGGGTGTGGTCTTCGTCTGATTGACATTTGCAGATATGTGAATCTACCACACCTCTGTAATCTGTACCTTCATGGTATTGGGAATCCTCGTATCCCACAGCAAGCTCTTGTTTCTTCCTCTGCCAAGGTACGTCTGCATAGATGCGCATTTCTCCTTGGATTGACTCGAGATTTGCAACTGCCGAAGGATCTTGAGAAAAGCCGCCATGTATATCACCTTCTTGGCCCTTCGATCTCTTTGTACATCTGCTAGATCCCTCACCTATAGAGACACTAAAACGATTTAGATGTATATATCCGTCTTGACGTCTTGCCTTGAGCTTCTTCCCTATCCGCTATCTCCGCGTGAACACTGACATGCTTAACCCAGGGCACAGCTACCTTCACGACGCTCAGAATCAGTGATTTCATGGAAAGCCCCTACGCCCTCTCAGACCTACTCACCTGGCCGAAAGCCCTCGAGCACTTCGAATTCACCGGTCTATATTCCACAAGTTTCTACTGGGATTTCCACACTCTCGAATTAGCCCTTGTCACCCACGGCGACTCTCTGAAGACCCTCCGACTCGGCAGCCTACGCAGAGGCGGCCAAGAATTCCTTGACATGGCGAAGTTTCCTCACGTCGAATTCTTGCACGTGTCCGCTTACGTTCTCACATGCTCGCCCGAAATGGCTTGTTCCAAACTTCTCGCCGCACGAGTCCGAACTTTCGTTTGGGACTTCACCATCGAAGATCAACATAGCGAGTCGTGGACCGAGTTTGGACCGGTAAGGGCACAGTGGCTGCATCGATTTGCTTGCCTGGCGATCGCGCATAAGACGTCTCTTCGACGGATCAGAATCGTGTTTAACCCGGACTATTGGGACGAGCGTGCCGATGGACTCGAGTATCCGTGGGATCTGATGGATCTAATTCGGGATGCTATCAAACCACAAGGTATTGATTTGTCGTATAGTGAGCCGCGCATCTCGAGGAAAGAGTTTCTTCGCAAGGTGGAAGAAGCTGAGGCTGAGAGGGTTAGGAAGACCAGAGCTGAGGATATAAGCAAGCATTTTCCTCACTAATCGTGGTGGATTTCAAATTTGGGGTTTTCTTCTATTCGGAGGTAGCTGTAGATTTCTCTGCATCCCTCCGTGACAGGGCTTCCTGTTCAATTGATTCCTCACTAAGACCAAACATCTCATAACACGACTTCCGCCGAAAAGCCCTCACTATGTCCGCCGGCGTCCTCCCCTTCGAGTTTCTAATCTCCCGATCCGCACCCCTATCCAGCAGAAACTGCACTGCTTCCTTAGTTCCCTTCCGCGCAGCACAATGCAGAGCGGTCCCAAGCCCAAACGCTTTGTACCGCTCGAACCGTTCCGGCATGTGTGAATGTTCGAGCTTGTTGATGTCGTACCCCCGATCGAGCAGATAGGCTAGCACTGGGAGTGGATCGTCGCGCCTTGCTGCAGCGTGCAGTGCGTCGCTATTGTGAAGCTCGGCGCCGTGGTCGAGGAGTAAAGCGATGGTGGTGGTGGTCGCGGAGTTGCCGGCGTAGTCGAGGGGTGGCATGCCCTTGTCGTTCTGTAGGTTGGGGTCGGCGCCGAGGTCGAGGAACCATTTTACCAATTCTTCGTTTCCCGTAACAAGCCTGGTGACAAATGTTAGTTCGACGTGTAGGAAAAAGGAATGGTGGGGAGTCAGCAGGGCACGTGCGCTAGGGTTGTACAGCCGGAGACCCCTTTCGTGTCGATGTCCCATCCGTGATCGAGAAACGCCTGGAAAACGGCTGTGGAGTTGCCGTGCGTGGCCCGAGCCATGACGGTATTAGTGATTTTCACTCCTTTGTGGTCTAGTAGGAATGAGACGATGTGAGAGTGACCTTTCCCCGCCGCGGCTGTCAGGGCGTACTGAAGGTCCCTGTCCGTGGGGTTTGCTGGTGGATTGAGCAGGGATCGCAATCTCTCAAGGTCACCTTCACGGCATGCATTATCCAGTTGCCAATCCCAACTCGTTTCAGAGCCCATAGCTTGTCTTGAACCGATTGCAAGAGAGCAGTGAAGTAGTAATCACGAGAAGGGGCGAATATGGGTAGAGCCCCGTAGTGAGTAGAACGGAAATCGTGAAAGAGTGACACCCAGATTTATAATGAGGACTGGGTAAAGCCATAGAATCGAAGAGGAAACAGTGTTATGTTCGACCTATCAATAAAACTTCGCGGCGCAGATTCAGCCTAATCCCATCGATCGAAATGTCTGTGCCACGCTGCTGCTGCCAACCCACTTTCATTGCTAGTCGTGTCACATGGGATCACCGGTCCATGCAACGAAATGTTTAGTAAGTCTCAATGTTTAGCTGTTGACCTTGTCATTCATCTCTGTTGGAATGCTCCCATGTATGGCGACGGTACGCTTTCCACCTTACCCACTCGCACTACAAGATTCTTTCGTACTAAACACACCCTAGCGGTCATAGGTATTCTTGTTACCGTACTAGTAAGGGTTTCAGGCTTCCTACCTTAATCACCACTCCCCGTTGTGTTTTGAACATGCAGATGCTACTTCGAATGGTGAAAGTTCAGCATCATACAACACATGTTGAAAATACTCCATCCATTGCAAGACATACATTCGCACAACAAGTCTGATGCAGCTTGGAGTACCCAAAATGAAGCACCCAGTAACTCAATCATTCCTAGAGGACTCCCATCGCTCGTTCCACTTTCGCAATGATAGCCCAATCGAGCTTCCAAAAAGCTGCCAATCTGCGATGCAGTATGAAGACGCCAACAACTCAGAGGAAAAGACTGGACATCAACGCAATTGAAACTACCATGCGTCTGTATAGATCTCCGTTGCCTCATGCCAAATCTTCACTAGCTGTCTAGGGTCATTAGACTGATGTGCCGCATCGTGTTTGAATAGGAACCTGCCCCGGTAGCTTGATTCTAGTAGTGGGTCGCCCCTATTGAGGGCAACATACGTTACCACCTGAAAGCTCACCCCAGGAACCATTGCCTGAACACTCCTCTGCATCCGATTCCACATGTTCTGATATGGCATCTGTTGGTCGTCGGGCCCGTTCACAGGTACTATGAGAAAAGCCCTCCCACCTTGCAAGTTATGGGCGTGAGCCTTCAAACTGTCTTGATCTATTTTATTTCTCCGTTTGATGCCGAACTCCAGACCATTCAAGACCGTGTTTTGAAACGCGGCTTCAGGGTCCCCTCCATATGGGACGTCCGGATCGGGGTCGAAGGATAAATTCTCAAAATAGTGCCCGATGTATGCACCTGTGCGAGAGACAACAACAAGAGTGGTGCAGCCAGACAATTCAGAGATGCCGAAACTTGTGGGCTTTCTTCCAAACCTTTTGTAGCTTGCTGTCGACACAGTATCATCATGAATGACTTTCCTGGCGGCGGCTACCTCTTGGACCATGAAGTCGCTCAATGCGTCCGGTGTCGCCCCCACAACGGGAAGGGTCATAACGCGCTTGTGAAGGCTGTAATTTCCCGTGAAGGTCTCGGGAAGGCTGCGAGCGCCAACGTTCCATTGCAAGGGAGCACATTTGGGACGTCTATTGACGCCAATCTTAGCTATATCTTGTATCAGCCTCAGTGCAATCCCGACATAGGCTTGAGGATTGAATCGTGGTGGGCAATACTCACTGGGTTCCTTAGGGAGGGTAAAGGACCAAGCAAAGCTGAGTGAGCAGAGCCATAGGAGAGCCTTCATAATGGTATATGTTGTAGGCGGAATTGAGGAAGTAGATAGAAAGCAAGATCAGTGTATCAGGAAAACCGGAGAAATATACTATTCTAGGAGTACGATTGCTGGTTGGGTTTGTAAAAGAAACTTTGGAGGTGGGACTGGTCATGACGAGGTGAACAAAGAGAAACGACTATGTTATTTTATACTTGCTGAACGAGAGGATACATATCTTGAGCCGGTAGCCCTAGTAGTTGTGCAACACCAACAGCAGACCTGGACATTGCATCGATGTTGCCAAGGGAGTTGTGGGCTATGGTTCGATAACCGTGCCCTATGGTCAGTGCCAGTTCGTCCCAACATGAAGGGATCTGCGCGTTGTGAGTAGCTAAGTTTGAGAGCTCGCAAGCCCTAGCCCCAAGATGCTGTGCTCTTTGAACTCGAAAGAGGCTTCCAACATTACCATTGAACTGTCCATTGCAAATGACATACTGAGCACAGGACGTTTATCTTTCCAGCCTCTAAGCCAGTTTTATTCTTAGACATAGCGGCAACTCGAGTTATGCCTGGACCTAATCAGGACCGCGGCACTGGATGCCACGTAGTGCCTGTGTTGGTCTGTCATTGTCAGCGAGCCTGTGGCACATGAGCGTTTAGTTCATTGTCATCAGATCATTGAGATCAGAAAAGCAAGCTCGGCTGTTGAGCTGGCTCTGGTGAGCTCCAGCAGCCGCTGAGGTTGATGTAGCTGTTGTGCTCTATCACAAATCCGTACTAGGGCAGGGTTATGAAACAAAGTCTACCGGACCACAGCAGCGCGCTTTTGTTGGTTTGGGGTCCGGGGACCTGTTAGCGCAGGCGGCGCAGATCGCCGAAAGAGCAACAACAACAATATTGATGAAAACAACTTCGACGATAACATCGTCAATATCACCAACACCATCAGCAAAAATGCCAAATCCAAAACATTTCAGGTTGAACCAAGAACTCAGCCATGAGAATAGACTGCGGCACAATCAGCGCTGCCACAAACTGGCGCCTGATGCCGTGTCCTTTCACGGAGAAGGAAGAGACCATAATGACTTCTCATTGCACTGAACACGTCCAACATTCAATCTCTGCAGTCGTAGTTTGTATAAGTACAGCGCATCTCCGATCACTCTGAGCTTCTCAAAGTGACTTATCGTCTGTACTCTTCTTCCGCAACGCTTTCTTTTACAGCACAGACAGGAATTTTCTCTCACCTGAACTCTTTCCATTGCAGATACAAGTCTCGAGTCTCCTCTTCTTTCAATTGTCTACATTTTGATTCCAAGTCCCACTATCAGTATCGTTATGCGTTGGATCCAGGAACTGTTTGTAGTCTTAAGCTTCCTCCAGGCTGCCTTCGGGAACCCCGCTTCGATAAAGCTTGGGCCCCTTTCAGCTTACTCTCGGTCTACAGTATGTATTATATCACTCTCGTTCTCTCTGCTTTTTGGGTAAAGCAAGATGGATGTCCGTTGGCTGATCAGTATGACAGAGTGGCGCACCTCCTCTTACAGGAACCGTGTTAGCAGTCATAGCTCCTTCAGCACCGGCTGGTTCCATCCCAGCTGATGGCATTGACGTCTACCTTTCACCAGACCTCCTAAAGGCTGTCCAGGATACCATTAACTCAAAATGCGGCTCAGAAACGAACCCAGACTGCCAACAGAGCGTGCAACAAGTCCTCCGCCACAATTCAGTGAACTTGCAGCAGCGCGCGGCGGTGATTATAGCAATAGTGGCAGGTTTGGCGATCGCCCAACTCACGTTGTACCTATCAGTCATGCTTCCTAGGCTCCATAAAGGCTCTAAGTCCATCCCTGTTCCAATTCACATTCCAGCGGACCAGCTCAGCCAAATAACAGCAGCCGCCTCAGCGTCTGCCGTCGCAGTTGCAACGGGAAGTGATCGGCCTTATGTTACAATCACGAGGGTACCAAAGCCGACAGCTCCGACAGGGTATGTTGACATGCAACTCCGACCTTGCAGGCTTCGTTGCTAATGGTAGCTAGTGCTGCCCCAAGCATCAGCACCGCAACACGCTCAGAGAATGGTCGCAACCCTGGTGACATTGTTATTTCAATGCCACAAAGTCTCGCGAACAGGGCTCAGGAAATCATCAAACGAGAGTCATCCTGCTCCAAATTAAGGAAGAGGGCCCTCGATCTGAAATGCGTGTCTGGCGCTACTGAGGCACTCATAGTCAACGCTCAGCCTGGTGGTGCTCTGAATGACCTCCTTTTCCTAAGGGGCCCGGGACCACAATTCGGAGCTGCAGACGTCGCTCGAGCCTTGACTACAGCCATTCAATTTGCACGAAACTTCGCACCTGTGCTTAAAGTGGACCCGGAGACAGCCGCGAACTTTGGAGCTATAGCCTTCTCGATGGCATATGAAGTGCTCTATCATCATATGGTTCTATCCACCAACAACGTCATCTCAGCTTCCCAACTAAGAACCGGCACCACCTCAGTTTGCTCCGCTACCAAAACCGCGACAGACTGCGACGTCGGCTGTAGCATGATAGGCGCCATTCAATTCTGCAGTACAACTTGTACCCGCACAACCACGGGATGCAGCGCCACAGGTAAAATCCGAACCACCGGCTGGGAAGGTCTCAACACCGGTCCGATCCAGAAACCCACCGCGCAAGTTCCTGTTACACCTACGGCAACAGCCAAAGCGGACGCCGCCCCAACTCCCACAGCAAGCATTCTCATCATCTGGGACGTCCCGCCAAAAACCGGCCAACCATTCTATGACTTCTACCAAGCCCCTGCCGGATTCGCCAAGAGCCTCGACAACAGCTGCGGCAGCAAGAAACCCGAATTGATGCCCTTCTCGCACATTGGCGATCCCAAACAGGGCCGCATCGACAAGATTCGGCCGAAGAGTGTGACGCGTCAAGCGCCGGGTAAGTTAGGTCCTCTGAAAGGTGTTCAGGGCAATTGCGTCTACGAGGAGAGCAGCATTGGCGCTGGCAGGATATCGTGTGACAAGGATGTCAAGATTACCTGCACAGCACCACGTGCAGATCTGGCGAAGAAGATTTCGCCGAATAATGGTGCGTGTGGGGATGTCAAGGATGTTAGGACTTTGGTTATGGTATGTGCTCCTTTTCACAGCTTTACATCCTTGACGACGTTGCTGAGCCTTTAATTAGGTCTGCCCGTACGGTAAAAAGTAGAAGGCCATTATGAGCAGGTGTTACTGAGCTTCTACTGCGGGTTTTGAGGTGTTTGGATTATGTAGGATCATGGAGTTAGGGGTGATTGGAGTATGTTGTTGAGGATTGATGATACAATCAATCTTCTTATTGCCTGCTAGTCATGGGATGGTTTTAGCTTGGGTCAGGTCGGGTTAAACTCCTTTTACCCATACATGGGCGGGTTGTGGTTCGGTGTGGGTTGTAGTGTTAGCCCTAAACCCTAACCCAATTCATTCTGCGTATCGCCACCGACTTGGCAATCTTTGCCCTACCTATGCCCGTGTTGCGGACCTAATTAAAGGCTCAGCAACGTCGTCAAGGATGTAAAGCTGTGAAAAGGAGCACATA
>QQTW01002394.1_pt1 | contig 13570 bp, 9 predicted proteins | sample 1904831 | NCBI WGS metagenome assembly QQTW01 (sample SAMN09435610, study PRJNA476489) | Subsurface metagenome, whole genome shotgun sequencing project. | reverse complement strand
CTATACCATTGGTGATATTCATAAAGCTATTCCAAAGCATTGTTTTGAGCGGTCAGGACTTCGAGGACTTGGTTATGTTGCTCGGGATATCGTGTCGCTCGGGGTCACCTTCTATCTCACCAACAGGTTCGTCACACCTGAATTCGTCCCGTCAACAGCCGTCCGGGCAGGCCTCTGGGCGTTGTACACCATCGTGCAGGGTCTGTTCGGAACTGGCTTGTGGGTTCTTGCGCATGAGTGTGGCCATCAATCTTTCTCGCCTAGCAAGACACTAAATGATACTGTTGGCTGGATCTGCCACTCCGCACTTTTGGTTCCCTACTTCTCATGGAAAATCTCTCACGGTAAGCACCACAAAGCAACCGGTCACATGGAGCGAGACATGGTTTTCGTGCCGAGGACGAAGGAGATTTACGCATCGAGGTTTGGTCACATGCTCCATGAGTTATCTGAGCTGACCGAGGAGACACCGATTGCCACTGCCCTGCATCTCATCTACCAACAAATCGGTGGCTGGCCCGCTTATCTCCTCGCTAATGTCACTGGCCACAATAACCATGAAAGGCAGAGTGAGGGTCGTGGTAAAGGCAAGGCCAATGGCTTTGGAAGGGGTGTCAACCATTTCAACCCGTCGAGCCCGCTGTATGAATCGAAAGATGCGAACTTGATTCTGCTGTCGGATCTTGGTCTCCTATTGGTTGGCAGCATCCTGACTGTACTTGGCCAGAAATTTGGCTGGATGAATATGCTCGTTTGGTATTTCCTTCCATACCTCTGGGTGAATCACTGGCTTGGTAAGTAATATCGCTACCCACTTGATGAATCTTACAGTTGACCCACATCAGTTGCCATCACTTTCCTTCAACACACCGATCCTACCCTGCCTCATTACACAACAACAGCTTGGACTTATACTCGAGGCGCTGCTGCAACGATTGATCGTGAATTCGGCTTCATCGGTCGAACTCTTCTTCACGGCATTGTTGAGACCCACGTGCTTCACCACTATATCAGCACCATCCCGTTCTACAACGCTGATGAAGCAACCGAGGCGATCAAGCCCGTCATGGGACAGCACTATCGGAGCGATACAAGAGGTGGCAGCCTCGGCTTCCTGAAGAGCATGTGGACAAGTATGCGTACTTGTCAATGGGTCGAGCCCAACGAAGGTGCAAAGGGTGAGGACGCAGGTGTATTGTTCTTCCGCAACCGCAACGGCGTGGGAATTTCATCGTCAAAGATTTCCGTTGGCACGCAATAGAGCTCGAGACCTAAGGTTAGAAGCATCACGTTCCGGTACCAGCCATGATTACGAATGTGCTATAAGCACTGGATCTTTGGGAGTCAACGAGTGGAATATCTGGGTTTGGGCAGTACTTGACTTGGCTGAGCCCACATCACCGAGCCCTCTCCTTTCTTCTCTTCGTACACTCCTTTTCCCCTACGCACGTACTGCTCCTGCGATCCAAGAGGCAGTCTTGTATCATCATGATAGAGAGATTGCGTGGGGCGATTCGACACGCAGATAGACGGCGGTATAGAATCCATAGAATCAATGACAGAAAGTTTGCAGATGCACCCGGGCCTGGCAAATGTCTCGTTGACCCGAAAGCCCAAAAATCTGGATGCTGGTGGAAACGTTCAAGCGTACTTACTTTGTCACACCGAGAATTACATCATTATTACCATGTACGCCGATAGCATTTCAACTTTTAGACGGAAACGCCCATCATTCACACAGTTCACGATTTGGATGTACGTGTTCTAAGGTACCTTGCAACTGGATGTGCCTACAGCCTTCTCGATGTTACACTGGTCGGCGATGACTTGCTGGATCTGATGCTGCATGACCTGCAAAAGCCGTTCTGCTTCCTAACCCTTTTTTAATGGACCAAATAGTCTCGACTCTGAGATACAGTAGTAGGGCTACTACTGCTCTGTCTTGGGGAGAAATCGGCTTCTTTCCCCTGTGTCACTGAATTGGTGCCGTCAGCGACACAGGATAGGGAAACATCTCAGGATGTTGGGAGCATGAGCAGGTTGGGGACAGAAGAATTCCTTGATTCTCATTTCGTACCTACGATTGCAGATGCAAAGGAGTGTGCTTGATCTATGACGCTGAGTTACGGCTCGCTTCAGTTGTTCGGACAGAAAGTAAATGCAAAGCCCAAATGCGTCAATTCGACGAATTGGTGGGCAGACATGCTATACAACAATCACGTACGAATTTACTTCAAGCCCTCGCTCTCAGCTGAACTGTCGCTCCAACCCGATACTCCGCGATGTGATCAATTATCTGATATCTCCCTTCTCTATGTTTTGCCTCCTCCAGATGCAAACCGCCGCCAGCAATTACTTGATTCTCGACTCCAGCAGGGATTGTGAGCGCTACGTCGTCACTGCAAGCAACTGTTGAGAGGCAATGTCTAGTCTGCAGGTCGTTTGGACTGGAGCACTGGCTGGTTTTCAGGGTCTGTAGTCTGGAACGGCTGTGGAGATCGTCTTCGCAGATTCGCCAGATCGCTGAACCTGTGTCTCAACGTTGACACGTCCGACCAAATTACCGCTTGGCCGCCCATATAAACCCACGATTGGAGTTCCAAAGGCCGTCTGTATCAGCGTAGCAAATGGGAGAGAAATGGCCTCGCCAAAGCAGTCAAGAATTTCCTATACACTGACGATGAAAAGCAACATTCCGTAGATTGGGTCTTTCAACCGGAGGTGCTCCCCATTGCGCCTTGCCTGTATTTCTTGTAAATCACACAGATGCCATAGCTGCTCACATAGACCGAGACTGCAAGGATCACGTATATGACGTACTCATGATGCTAGGTCAAAGTAAGTGTCATATCTGAACCATTAAAACCCTCCATGCAAGCGCGAAAGTCATGGCTCAAATGGTTGGCTCGCGGACCTTATCAACAAAGACTGAATGCCGCCTTATGGGTGCTTTGAAGAGTCTTGGAACACCGTCTTTTTCGGATACGACCATCCTAACAACTCCTATGCAACTTGATTGGACGTAGGGAGCCTTACCCCGAGGGTTAATGGAGGTTAATGGAGGTTGATGGAAGTAGAGCAGTGGTAGACAGTCGGAAAGTGCCAGGAAAGTTGTGTATTTATCTATATCTTGGCATATGAAAGTTGCTTTCAAGTTTTCGCTCTCCCTACTATCAGTGCATCTTTCCAACACGGACTCTGACGCGTCAATCGAGCATTGTTTCTACTTTGATCCATCCGAGTAGAGGTCTCACTCTGTTATGAGTTTTGGGCTCGGCAATCAGCCGTCCAGCAGCACTCTCAAGGTCTTCCAACCCCCAGCTCCAACGGAGTCTAATGTATGGAGTACGACTTTACGTCAGAACGGCCTACCTCTTGCTGCCAAAACCAGCTGTGCCACTTTGTGCTCTCGGTACACGCTCCCGGAATCCTGCTAGAGCCGTATATCACCCCGAGCGAAGATTTTCATCTTCAGTACCTCCTCAAAGCCCATCCCAGAATGCTTTTGTTTCAACGGGAAGACTGGGTAAGAGTTCCAGGCAAGGTGCTCTAGGGGCTCTGCTGCTTTTAGGAGCCGTTCTTGCAGCTGCTGTGCACTATGGTGTTATCAATTTTGACGTGAAGATAGAGCGTCATGAGAGTCCTGTTCCAGGTAATCATGAAGAGACCACTACTCCTCTCAACGCCGAACGAATAGCTCTCGGGCTAGAATTGCATCGCTATCTGAAACAATCAATGTTCTACCTGGACAAGGACTCAGAAGAGGCAGTCAATGCTCTGCAAAGGGTCTTGCAATTGATAGACCAGCATCCATATCTGCTCGATCCAGCTTCAACATCGGGCCTTGTGCTCCGAGACCAGTATGTGACCAAACTACTCGAAAAAGCCAATCACTCCGACTTGCTCCGACAGATCAATGTTCTCATCAAAGCTTGTCAGCGAAGGTTGGATGAGTACGACGAGCAGGGTATCCTGAATGTGCCGCTCCAAAGAGACCTGCCTATTTTGATGGCAGAACGAGTGCAAGTTAGGCAAACGGACGCCAGTCAAAGTGAAATGACCAAACCAGATGAGAGGAAGCTTATTTTTCAGATACTTTTTGGAGGCTATCAGAACCTAATTCAGCTCTTTATGGGCGATGATAGTTCATTTAGAAATGATGTCATGGCCGACGAGACCATAGATGAGTCCCTGTCAAGGATGGAGGGAGAATATGGTCCTTCCTTCGAGAGAGCTCCTATACGACGACGCTTGGGCTCTATCGAAATCGACCAACACTTTATCTATGGCTACCTCCATATGCTTCGCAGTCGCTTTGCAATAAATACCAAGCCGACGTACTCCCCTGAGCTCGCTTTAAAATGTATGCGTGCCATCACTGAACTGGAGCAGTCTTTCGAGGCCCAGGAAGGCCTTTCACCCTGTGCGCGAATCTACACCTTGCAATGTATTGCCAATCTAATCTTAGATTTGGCCTGCGAAGCTGCACCGCAAGGCCGCCTTACTACCGATGAAGATCGTCAACATCTCGAGGAGGCTGAACGAGTGCAGAAAAGGGTCCTGGAGCTTGCTGCCGCTGTTGATCCAATCAAAACAGACAAGGCATGCGATGAAGCTTGCGCCACGGGATTGATCTCAATGGCTAAGATTGCTTGGCGTTATGGTGATGAGAAAGGGGGGGATGAAGAGCTTGCGAAGGCATCAGAAATTGTAGACTCTACGAACGCCTATCTTCTCAAAGAGGTCATCAGACGGATCGACAAGGATCCGAGTAAAACAGCCATGAAGGACTGGGAACCAATAACAGCAGAGGAGTGCAACAGGTTGATAGCGCTAGAGGCAGAAGAAGACCGAAAATCTTCAGAAGATGAAAGGGAAAGTCGCTGACGCTTTGGGATAGGCGTGGACGGTTCAAAATACTCTGTTCAGCTGATGTCAATCGCCTATGATTGTGCTCAGACACGGCTTCCTTAGGCAGAAGAGCCTGCCTTGCTTCACCTCAAAGCCATGATACTGGAAGGTCTATAGTGGAAAGAATCCCTTAATCACAACTAAGCGGCTATCCTCGGGCTTGCTGCCATTGTGGCGAACTACCTCAACATCAAAGCTACCACCTGTGTGAAGGGTAGATTCTAAGCTGTTCATCGAGATGTAACATAGCAATCGCCAAGGAAGGTGGAACAGATAAGGACTTCGAGGATGAGGAGGTCAGGCCTAAGAGCAACGCAAGAGCGAAGAGACGGGAATCAAGCCCTGAGTGCAGACGAAAGAGTGATTTAGGCCCCGACGGTCTTTCTACTATTTGAGCCGAGCATCGCAATCCATGAAATGGGCCATGCGCAGCGCAGATATCTCGATCCACAAGAAACCACGAATCGCGGTGCAACATAGTTCCTTCGCGTTCTACGTTAGCAGGAACCATTCCATCAACCGAGGGTGTACCAGCAATATATGGCATTGCATGTACTTCAAAGTTGAGCGCTGGAGATAGGAGTTCGCATGACATGCGACATGCGAGGTAGAGCTTTGATCATCCATCATCTTTCGTATCTCGATCGACCATCGCCTCCACCGCGTCCTGTGGATTGTATCGAATCACTTGTCCCTGCACGCCGTGGCGCTATTACCATCGAGTCTTGCTCGATATACTGTGGCCTAGGGTCATGACGACTCCGGAAAACAGGAGCGAAATTGTCCATCATGAAATTCAAGACCCTAGAGGCTCCGTGCGGAAAGGGACTTTCTGCTTGCAAGTGGTCCGCAAGATCTTCCAATGCTTTTGTCTGCTCGCGAGATTGCGCCTTGACCTGGTGCAATTCGGCCTCCAAACGTATAATCTTGTCCTGAGCCTTTGCACTGCGTTGGCTCCGAATTGCCTCAACCTGCTGCAGCAGCTCTTTCTCTCTTTGCTGGCAGGCTTGTCTCAGCGAATGCATTTCATCTTGGACTTCCTTCAATTTTGTCTGGAGAGCAGCAACGCTCGGAGCTGTGTTCACACTCTTCTCTCTTTCCATCTCCTCAACTCTGACCGCATATTCTGGACCCTTCTCGGCTTCAAGTTGTAACAAACTTACATGCATATCTCTGGAATCTCGGTCAACCTTCTCGAGAGCCGCCTTGGCTTCATTACGCTGTAGCAGCAAGTCGTTCTCAGTCTGAGAATCGCGCTCTTGATGTGCATCATCGATCCCGATCTGCAACTGAAGTATTTCCCTTTCATATTTTTCTTTGACCCTAGCGGACGTTTCTTGCAGGAATTTACCTGCTTCTGTCTGATCCAATGTGAGCTCATCCTCCACGAGCTCTCTCTGAATGTTGAGAACTACTTTGTGCCGAAGACTTAGGAACCACTGAAAAACTTCTTCGGCCGACTTCCTCTTTCCGAAATGCCGAAACGTGCGACTTCCTCCTTGGTTCATTGCTCCCCAGAAGTTAACGTTGCCTCGCAATTCAGCCTCACGCTCCTCGCCCAACGCCTGTGCTTGGGCGCCGCCAAGTTCTTGCCACATAGTACTTACAAGGGCAACTTGTGAGAAGCACTGCGGACCACAGAGCTTTTGAAATACTTCGAGATTCTTGACGGCTGAGCCTTGCATTTTAGGGTCTGTGATCCGATGTACGTAGACGAGCCCTGTGACGTGAATCCCGCGGACATACAGCTTTGTCAAAAAGGCTGCGATTTCCTTCAAGATCTCGGTGTCATTCCGGTTCGTGTCGTCAAAACCGGGAGTGTCAATCAGGAAAGCCTGCCTTCCAGCACTCGTGCCGAAGCTTGCCACTTGCACCTCGGTAGTACAGGACTGCAGCGAGTGTCCGACCTTGACTCTCTCGTCGGCGAGCAGGTTGATCAGAGTGCTTTTGCCTGAACCGGTCATGCCCATAACAACGATCACAACATCTTCGTCGGATTGTGGCTGTCGAGAGGTCGAGCTGATCAACTCCCGTGAGCGATTTAGATTCAGAGTAGAAGAATGGGAACGAGAACGATACTGTCGGTCCTTCGCGCAAGGCAACGATGCGGAAGACGAGCTCCTTCTCGAGGGAGATGTCCTGACGTGGTATTTGGTGACCGGACCCTTAGATGACATGACGGCCGGCTGAGTCCGTGTGTGTTGACTGTTTGAGCAACCGCGAAATGAGTGCAGTGTGCGGTGGCAGCAGTCTCAAGCTAATATGTATGGGCAAAGGTCGCTCACGCTTTCGCACATAAAGCTTACGGTTACATACAGGGTTTGCATTTTTATGGCCATGTTTTGGTGCCGGTTCTCTGTCCTTTGGTGGGGCGCTGGGAGGCCTCGGACGAGAAGTAGGAAATGAGGCTGAGCAACACTCGCCGCTTTTTCAGCCTGATTGCTAGTTCACCAATCTGCAGATAACCTTGTTCAGCGCATGCATTGCAATATTCTCAGCCTCGTCCGTGCCGGCACCTACCACACGGCTGCGAGGTTGCTTCGCTAGTCAAGAGATTATGGCTGGTTGGCTACATACAACCAAGCTCAATTCACCCATCAGGCTGAGACCTGTCTCCGCCTTGCGCCACGAAAATGTCCTCCTTATGATTGCAAGGTCAAAGCAGGCATCTTATCGGCTCCCCTGTGGTGTGATTGAACATGATGCTGGCCAGGGTAACACTACACAGGCTTTCAGCTCCAGCCTTTGGTGCGGCAAAGTTGTTGCCCACTGAACAGGCCCATCTGCATGGACGCGATTGCAGGCGATCGAGTTGTTAGACGAGCTTCGGCGGCGCAAGCACTTTACTCGTACTCAACAAGCCCTGAAAATTCCCCAATGGCACGGATACACATGTCATCTCTCACATGAATTGCTAGTGTGCATCCACGGGAGAATTCTACTACTAGACAACTCTTGGTTTCAGGTTGTACAATAGTGCGTCGGCTTCATTTTCCGCCACCGCAGAGCTTCATGGGCGGATGTTTACTGTCTTCACACCTCGGGCCACAATTCATGCAGAGATCAAAATTGTCATTGCGGCAATGGCAGCAATCTGCAGAACGGCGAAGTCAGCGACTAACAAACCCCAAGAAGAAGTGACGAGTGATGTTCACGGTATTACTTACGATAAAAGTGCCTCCGACGATGCTCGATTTCTCTTGTGCAATTGTTGCAGGTCACTCGATGGTGCTTCTTCCAGGTATGTATGCACCTGTAATCATTGTAATATCTTTGCTCCTGTTCTTTGAGTTTTTCCAGACGGTGGCTCTCTATTGTGTGTGCTTCACGAAGCCTTTTGCATTCAGCCTGCTGGATGCGAAACTTATCTTCTTCCATCTTCCTGGCGGCCAGATCGGCATTGTATCTCTTGCGAGCTTGTTTCTGTGCCAGCTGCTCTTCCTGAAGGGACTTTCTCTGCGCTTTTAGCTGTTCTTTTGCTCGCTTTTCCGCCTCTTCTAACTCCCGCCGGACATTGTCTCTTTCGGCCTCTAGCTGAGCATCGAAATAGCGTTTCATTCTAGCCAAATTGCCACTGGCTTCTTGAGCCGCTGCGGTCTCACGGTTCGATTTTCCGTCCAGCATTTCCTGTTGAGCCTGGAACACAACTTTCTTATTCTTCGCTATTTCGAGCAGTAGCCTCTGGTCAGCTTGCTCATCAAGACCGATACGTACAACACGAGACCCCTTTTTCACCAACTGTCCCCAGAACTCGTCAATTTCGCACAGCTCTTTTTCACGCCGATCACCCTCCGTCGGATCTACCTGTGTCCAGAAGGTAGTGACGAGCACCACATTTGGAAAACAATCGGAGCCACACAGTCGTCTAAACATGTTCATGTTTGAAAGAGCTGTACCTTGCATCCTGGGATCGATGATTCGGTGAACATATATGATGCCGTGGAGTTTCTTGCCTTGTTGCATCGACTGCCGCAACCATTCCAGTAACCTGTTTGCGATGACATCGTCCGTACACCGGCTGTCATCAAATCCAGGTGTATCTACCAAGGTGAAATTGGTTCCAGCGTACCGGAACTCATATGGTGTGACATACTCCGTTGCTAAAGTGAGATCTGATGAGCTTCTTCATCTTTACGTGGAATAGTAGCCAACCTGAAGATAATTTGTGTCCAACACTGATATCCTCTCTCCCTGACACTGCCTTGATGAAAGAGCTTTTCCCGGCTCCAGTCATCCCCATCACTGCAATGACAACATCTGATGAAGTGGAGCCCATGTTGCCTGCTTATGTGTTTGCTAGCACCAGACGCTCAGGCAGAATGACAACTCTCCAGGATTTCGCGCTCCCCTTTATCATTTTCGTAGGGGATTGAGGCGTTCTACAACTGAATTATGATGCACGCACGAAGAGTCAGAATTTGGACCCAAGCCACATTTTTACTTGACCCATGGTTACAGGGGCGAAGTGGTTATTACGGTGGGCGGACTGTGCCTCATTTTCGTCGTTTTCATGAACTGGAATCATCTGGCGCATCTCGTCTGTCGCTCCGATTTCATGCTGGGTGGAAAAAGGCATCCGGTGCTGCTTTAAGGCGATTCTGCAGCTAGCCAAGGTGAATACGAATGATGGCGTTCCAACGACCAATCCCAGAAATGTATTCGTCACGGGCAACCGAGCAGAGGATGGAGGCATTCTGGACCAACCCTCAGCTGATGTTGTGTTACATTTTGTGACAAGGCTACTCGCAAGTTTTGACTGATAATGCTGCGCAGTTGAATAGTCCCTCGCCAGGATGAGGCTGAGATGGAAAGAGGAGACCATCTCGCACTCTAAAATTCCCTACAAACCTATTGATAATGCAGAAACAAGGCTACAGCCTTGCCCTTCAAGAGAATGTCAGCACATTCCCTACTTAGCCCATATCTCATATGCTTCTGATCCCTCAATTCGTTCCATCTCCTTTCCACAAAACTCCAACCGACCTCGCCGTTAGGTTGCTAGATATACCTCATCAATATTGTCTTCATTACTTGCAGGAGCTCGGATCCAGCTATGGCTCGAAGAAACGGGTTGGGACCTATCGGAACAGGTACAGAGTCGGGATATGATATTACGTACGTCTACTTTCTTCCGTTCTATGTCCCTTCTCCGCCATGGTAGCCCGGGCTAACGAGTCTTGTTACGTAGACCAGATGACATCGTTATTGCTGTCATGGGCGTTACAGGGTCAGGGAAAAGCACATTTATTTCTCATTTCAGCGAGAAGATGCCTATCATCGGCAGGAACTTGGTCTCATGTAAGCAAAAACCACGATGAAGAGTACGGGGTGTACTGACTTCTCAAGGTACCCGGGAAGTTGAAATCTTCCGATGTTCTGCGATCGGTATCGGCACCTTCTACCTGGTAGACACTCCGGGGTTTGACGACACACATAAGTCTGATACAGACATCTTACTGGAGCTCACGGCATGGCTGAACGAGGCTTACAAGGCCAAGATAATCCTTACAGGTATCATCTATTTGCACAGAATTATGGACCCGAAACTTGGTGGCAAAGCACTGCAAAACCTCAGGATGTTCAGAAGCCTCTGCGGAGATGAAGCCTTATCCAAAGTTGTGCTCGCCACTACTTTTTGGAGCCATGTTAACGTGACAACTGGAATGAATCGTGAAAAGGAACTGGAGAAGAGCGAATTCTGGGGCAAGATGATCCGCAAAGGCAGTAAGGTCCTGCGACAAGACGACAGTCGAGTGTCAGCCAGATCGATCATTGAGTACTTGGTAAGGAAGCGGACTCCAGAAAGCGCTAACGTGGCGCTGGACATTCAAAAACAAATGGTTGATCAGGGCAAGTCACTGGACCAGACGGGCGCAGGACAGGAGATGAACGCCCAAATTTTATCCATGAGAAGGGAGTACGAAGAAAAGATTGCAATTCTTCGGGCCGACCTCCAGGTCGCAATTGAGAGGAAGGACGAGGAATGGAAGGCCCAAATCGAAGAGGAAAGACGTCTTGCGAGGTCGAAGATCGAAGAGGACGAAAGGAATAGACAGAAGTTGAAAGCCGATAATGAGGAGCTCCAGAAACAGCTCAACGATAGACGGGGGTCGATTGACCACGATATCATCGACACAGAGCGGCGGATGCGAGGTCTCGCATACGAGCTGCAAATCATGCGGGAGCGTAATGAAGCAGCCGAGAAGCAACAGGAACTCAGAAATCAGGTTCAAGCGAAGCAAAACAGGCTCGAGATGCTGCAATGGAAGATCAGACAGGCACAGGCATGCGTTCTGATGTGAATGAGCGGGTCGTGCTACTGCGGTGAGGAGTTTTTTGGATAGAAGTAAGAAGGTGCACTGTCATCGAACCATCACCGTTTCCGATCCTTCTGCTGGAGAGAATGGGGGAGATAGATCTCATTCTGCTCGCTACATGTAAGAGCAGGTGTAATATTCAGACTGGCTTGAGGGGCATGTACATGAGAGGGAGTCTTCATTCAGGACGCCAACTGACAATGGAACTCGTTCAGTTCAGGCAGCTTCCAGCAGGGGGGAAGTCCGAGTTTCTTCTGAGGAACACTGGCATGGCATCTATGTACAGTTCTCTGCGTCATGTTGTATAAAATGTTTTACAGATCAGACAGTGTCATAGTTCGGTCTTGGCGTGTTTGTACACCTCGGCTATAGATTAAAGCAATCAACTCCGCAGGTAACCCACATTACCTCATTGTCTTTAAAATGGCGCTGAACGTCGATAGCCGTCCTAAACTGCATATCCGCTGAGCCATGCATGATGTCGAAGCCAATTGACGCAGCAGAAGGCGGGTAGACATTGAAACAGACATTGAATAGTGCTGATCTCGACTCAGTTGCAAAGCACAACACAGAGGAGTCATGCTGGGTCAGTGTGAAGCTGCAAATGTCCTGTGCTTTGAGATGCTAATTCATGCAGGTCATACTCTATGGCTCGGTTTGGGACGTCACAGACTTTCTGCCCCGTCATCCTGGCGGCAGCAGCATCGTCCTGAGGCTCGCCGGAAAGGATGCTACGGAAGAATACGATCCAATTCACCCACTGGGAACGCTGGAAGAGAACCTTTCTGGGGAAGCTAGGCTTGGACCAATTGACCCCAGGACTCTCGCAGAACCAGTCCAATCAGCCACAGACGTGGGGCCCGAGCCCGACTCAGAAGCCCCAGTGCCCATGTCGTCTCTCCTCAACCTCGACGACATCGAAGAAGCTGCCACGAAGAAACTCAGTAGAAAAGGATGGGCGTACTACTATTCCGCCGCCGATGATCTTTATTCCAAACACCTCAACAATTCAGTCTATCGCTCCATCCTACTTCGACCTCGCATTTTCATTGACTGCTCTAAATGCGACACCAGCACCACTTTCCTCGGGCACAAACTTGGAACTCCTATCTTCGTGTCGCCCGCCGCAATGGCCAGGCTAGCCCATCCGGACGGCGAATGGGGGATTGCGCAAGCATGCAAGAACTTCGGCGCAATGCAAATGATCAGCAACAACGCTAGCATGACGCCAGAGCAGATCGTAAAGAACGCACCACCAGACCAGATATTCGGATGGCAGCTGTACGTGCAGAACGACAAAAGGAAGAGCCGGGACATGCTGGCGAGGATCAACAAACTAGATGCGATCAAATTTGTGTGTCTGACCCTGGATGCCCCCACCCCGGGGAAGAGGGAGGAAGATGAGCGAGAGAAAAACATCGCGGACAGTAACAATTCATCAATCCTTAAAGATGCAGGCGGACATGAATTGAAAGGTGGAGGCGGCATTGGGAAATCACTGTTCTTCGGCATGGATCCGACCTTGACCTGGTCCAAGACACTGCCGTGGTTGGCTAAACATACGAGCAAGCCAATCATATTGAAGGGCTTACAGACACATGAGGACGCTTACTTGGCCAGCCAACATACAGCACAGGTCAAGGGAATTATTCTATCAAATCATGGCGGAAGGGCGGCGGATACTGCACCTCCATCCGTCCACACCTTGCTGGAGATTCGGAAGTATTGTCCTGAGGTATTTGACAAGCTGGATGTGGTTGTGGATGGTGGAATCAAGCGTGGCACAGACGTCGTGAAAGCTCTGTGTCTCGGTGCGAAGGCGGTAGGGATTGGACGGGCGGCACTATTCGGATTGGGTGCTGGTGGGATTGAGGGCGTGGAGAGGGTGTTGGAAATCCTCCGGGATGAAACAATGACGGCGATGAGGTTGCTGGGCGTGGAGAAGGTGGAAGAGTTGGGGCTGAGGCATGTCAATACCAGGGCGGCGGAAAGGGATATCTACGATGGACCTAATGGGATGGACGGATTACCGGGGCCTGTAGAAAGTCTGTTGGTCAAGGCGAAGCTGTAGACTTGGACTTTAAGCCTTGAGCCTTATTTTGCCGCCATTTGCCGCCATTTGCCGTCACATTTTGCACCATTTTGATTGACGATGGAATAGAGATGATTTACCATGTGCTCAATGAATAGAAGAACTTTTGGCGTCTCTCCATCGTTGCTACATGCTGGAGGACAATAAGGGGCGGCTTTGCAATAGCGGGATTGTGTCTGTTTCAATGTCTACCCGCCTTCTGCTGCGTCAATTGGCTTCGACATCATGCATGGCTCAGCGGATATGCAGT
>QQTW01002393.1_pt1 | contig 13578 bp, 8 predicted proteins | sample 1904831 | NCBI WGS metagenome assembly QQTW01 (sample SAMN09435610, study PRJNA476489) | Subsurface metagenome, whole genome shotgun sequencing project. | reverse complement strand
TTAGTCTAGATCGTCCGGCTATGACGCTTTCTGGTGGCGAAGCGCAGCGAATTAGATTAGCGACTCAAATCGGCTCTGGCTTAACTGGCGTACTTTACGTTTTAGATGAACCAAGTATTGGTTTGCATCAACGCGATAACGGACGATTGCTAAATACTCTAACCAAACTACGCGACTTAGGAAATACGCTGATTGTTGTCGAACACGATGAAGAAACAATTAGAGCAGCAGATTATTTAGTAGATATTGGTCCTGGTGCTGGGATTCATGGCGGTTATATTATTTCGCAGGGTAATTTAGAGGCATTATTAACAGCAGATGATTCGCTCACAGGGGCATATTTATCAGGGCGAAAAGTAATTGCAACGCCTAAAGAGCGTCGAGAAGGTAACGGGCGATCGCTTTCTATCAAACAAGCTCATCGCAACAACCTAAAAAACATTGATGTAGATATTCCTTTAGGCAAACTTGTCTGCGTTACAGGTGTTTCTGGTTCGGGAAAATCTACACTGATCAACGATTTACTTTATCCAGCATTGCAACATCAGCTAACCCGCAAAGTTCCGTTGCCCCAAGAATTAGCAGAAATTAAAGGACTCAACGCCGTTGATAAAGCGATCGTCATTGACCAATCTCCTATCGGGCGGACTCCGCGTTCCAATCCAGCTACTTATACAGGTGTATTTGACGTTATTCGCGAAGTATTTACGCAAACAATTGAAGCTAAAGCTAGAGGATATAAGGCGGGACAATTTTCTTTTAATGTCAAAGGCGGGCGATGCGAAGCTTGCAGCGGACAAGGGGTAAATGTGATTGAAATGAACTTTTTACCCGATGTTTACGTGCAGTGCGAAGTCTGTAAAGGCGCAAGGTATAACAGAGAAACTCTGCAAGTTAAGTACAAAGATAAATCGATTGCTGATGTACTGAATATGACAGCAGAAGAAAGTTTAGAGTTTTTTACTAATATTCCTAGAGCCGATTTGAGTCGCTAATCTAATTCGCTGCGCTTCGCCACCAGAAAGCGTCATAGCCGGACGATCTAGACTAAGGTAGTCTAAACCAACATCAAGGAGAAATTGCAGCCTAGCTTTGATTTCTCGCAGTACCAAGTCAGCAATTTGAAAAGCGCGATCGCTTAGTTTCATTGTATTAATGCGATGCTGACACTCTCGAATAGAGGTACTTGTCAAATCGATAATATGGTACTGTCCTAGTCGTACTGATAATGCTTCTGGCTTTAAACGCTTGCCTAGGCAGACTTCACAAGGTTGAGCAATTAAATATTGTTCTAGCTTTTGCTTTTGCAATTCAGAACTTGCTTCGTTATATTGCTTCTGGAGTATAGGCAGAACGCCTGCATAACGCCTGTGATCTTTACGGTCTTCAATCCAAATTGGTTTATCGCTGCCGTGTAAAATAACCTGCTGCTGTTCGGGCGTGAGCTTATTCCAAGTAGTTTGAATTTCAAAGCCGTAAGCTTGTCCGACGCTGTAGAGCAATGATAGGTAGTATGAATTGTCTTTTTCCGACCAAGGAGCGATCGCGGCATACACTGGCGCTTGCGGATCTGGTACTACCAATTGGGCGGCAAACTTCTGCAAGCTACCCAAACCGTGACAATTAGGACAAGCGCCATAGGGAGAGTTGAAAGAAAATAGTCGCGGTGACAATTCTTCCATCACAGCGCCATGCACTGGACAAGCAAAGTTTTCTGAGAAAATTAACTCGTTCTGTTGATAGGAATTATCTTGATTTGTAGCCGTTAAATCGGCATTTTCATTTTCAATTTTTGTGCTATTATCTATATACTTACTATCTCCCTGGACTCCGGCTGCACTAGCCGATGTATCATTTATTAAATCAATAACCGCAATTCCACTAGAAAGACGCAAGCAAGTAGTCAGCGAATCAGTCAAACGCTCCTGAATAGAAGGCTTTTTAATTAGCCTGTCAATAACTATTTCAATTGTGTGAGTATAATTTTTATCTAATTCAATGTTGTCTGATAGCTCTCGCACCTCATTATTTACCCTCACCCTAATCCAACCTTCAGAAGCGAGAGAAGAAAGTAATTTACGATGCGTCCCCTTTTTACCTCGAACAACAGGAGCTAGAATTTGAAAGCGCGTACCGTCGGGCAATTCCATAATGCGATCGCACATTTGGTCAATAGTCTGCGGGGCAATCGAGCGATCGCAAATCGGGCAATGAGGTTCGCCAGCCCGTCCAAATAGCAAACGCAAATAGTCATAAATCTCTGTTACCGTGCCAACAGTAGAGCGGGGGTTGTGAGAAGTAGATTTTTGATCGATAGAAATAGCCGGACTTAAACCCTCAATAGCCTCTACATCCGGCTTATCCAACTGCCCCAAAAATTGCCGCGCATAAGCACTGAGAGATTCTACATAACGGCGCTGCCCTTCAGCAAAAATCGTATCAAAAGCCAAAGAAGACTTACCAGAACCAGAAACACCAGTAAACACAATCAAGCGATCGCGCGGTAATTCTAAATCGATATTTTTGAGATTGTGCTGTCTAGCGCCGCGAATGCGAATAGTATTACTAGGATTTGAATAACGTCCGTTAGTAGATTCTACTTGAGCATCTGAGATGTCAGCATTGTGAGACATAAGAGCCGTGCGAAATAGTCCTTAATAATTTTAACGCTGCGACTTCTCTTGGCTGAGACTAAACCTCTTGCATAAATATATAGTGCAACACCGCCTAAGTTTCCATCTGCGTCCATCTGCGTTCATCTGCGTCCATCTGCGTTCGCGTAAATAAGTAGCAACAAAAAAGCCCCCCAAATAGGAGGCTAAAAAATTATTAGTGGAGAAAATCTTAGCTAACTACACAGCCAGCGCCCCTGCAACTGCCGAACAAAAGGCAGAAACGATCGCCGTACCAGCTAGCCACCAAGCTGCCGTTGCTGCGGCTTTCTTGGTTTCCTCAGCTTGCTTTTGCGCTTGACGCTTGACATCTTCTAAACGTCGTTGTGCTTCATGCTGGATGCGTTCTGCACGTTGCAACACGCTATTGCGCGCTCCCTCAATTTGGTCGATAATCCGATTAGCATCAGCTTCCGAAATATCCTCGCGCGAACTCATCACAGCAACTAAAGTATTGCGATCAAAAGAACCCAAGCGATCGCGAATTGCATCAAATCCTGCCTGCGGATCGTCAAACAACTGGCGGACATCGCGCTTGATGCCATCATAGTTGAGTTCAGGGCGATCTAATGAATTTAAGTAGTTGCGGATCTTCGCAAAAACGCCATCAACAACATCTTGAATCCGACGCTGAATTGCCCGTACTTGCTCAACAAATTGTTCGCGTACTGATAAAGCTTGATCGACGATTCTACTTGCTTCCTCCTCAGACATATCGCCTCGTGCTTGCAGCAAAGTAATCATCGTATCGCGGTCAATATGCGCCAATCTATCGCTCAAACTTTCAACTCCAGCGCGCGGATCGTTGAGCAACAATTGTAAGTCGCGCTTGATTCCTTCTGGATTCAATTCATCCTTACCAGTATTGCGCAAGTAATCTTCTAGATGGTGTTGGAAATTTTGCACTCTAGCTTGAGTTCTAGCAGCCAAACGTCTGGGCGAACGGATAATATTGCGAATAGAGCCTTGCACCTGATCGATAATTTGATTTACTTGCTCTTCGCTCAAATCTCGGCGTTGACTGAGCAATTGAACCAAAGTATCTCGATCTACGTGCGACAAGCGTCTTCTTAGCGCCGAAGCACCTTCTTGAGGATTGGCAAATAGTCTGGCAAAATCGCGTTGAATGCCCTCTGGATTCAATTCGTCTTTACCAGTATTGCGCAAGTAGTCGGCGAGGGTAGTTGTCACCGAGTCATATTGTTCTTTAGCTTTACCTGCGATATTTTGCGGTGCGTGGCGAACGCTATTCCAAGCTGAATCTACTTGATGGAGAACTTGGTTAATTTGATCCTCGCTCAAGTCTTGACGCTGATTTAATAGCTGTACCAAAGTATCTCGATCAAAACGCGACAACCGAGCAGCGATCGCACCTACCCCAGCTTGCGGGTCGTCTAATAGAGTTCTCAAGTCAGATTTAATCGCTTCAGGATTGAGTTCATCTTTGCCTGTATTACGCAGATAAGATTCTAAATTCAACCACAATGATTCAGCTTGCACTCTAGCTTGTTCTGCCAAGTTTTGAGATTCTAGCAATACGCGATCGCGCTGTTGTTCTAGTAAGTTCAAAATTGTCTCGGCTTCTTCTGCTGTTATATCGTTGCGCTGAAGCAATACTTGACGCATCGACTCTCGATCTAACGCTGCTAAACGAATGCTCAAGGTTTCGTGGCTAGCATCGCTATCTTCTAATAACGGCTTAAAGGTGCGTGCGATTCCTTCTTCAGTCAATTCAGACTTACTTGTAACTAGCAAGTAGCTTTCTACTGCTCGTTGCACATCTTGGATTGCTTCTCTTTCTTCTTGCGCTCTTACTGTCGTTAGTACGTCAGTGCGGATCAGTTCTAAGCGATCAGCAATACTAGCAATTTGTGCTTGAGTGAGTATTCCTCGCTGTTGCAGCAATTGCACGAAATCGTTACGCGAAATTTGCTCTAATTGACGGCGTACTGCTCCTGGGTCGGCAGCAGGATCGTACAATACATCCCGAAATTCCTGAGCAATCTTATCTTGACTCATTTGCCAAGAATAAGTATTGAGCAAGTAGTTTTCTACATCTGCTCTCACTGTGCTGTAAGGCAAATTAGGAGTTTTAATGCCTGTTTGACTAGCAATTTTGTCTGCTTGCTCGGTGACTTTATCTTTAGCTGAAGTCAGGGAACCCAAAATCTTTTCTACATCCAAATCGGAAAGATCTGTGCGTCCCATCACAAGGCCCATGAGGGTATTCATGCCTGTTTGCAAAGTCTGCTGAATCGGCCCTGAACTAGCTCCTTGAGGTGCTTTTTGATCGCCTTGCTTAGACGATCGCATCTCTTCCATCAGCCGATCGATTTTAGCATTGAGTTCGTCAGTTCTAGTTTGTCCTGGGGCAACTGATTTGAGATACTCCATCAATTCGCCCATCCGATCTTGCTGGGGGGGTGCTTGGCGATCGACTACTTGCCGCCATACACTTTCTAGCTGATCGACGATCCTATTCATATCTTTTTTAGACAAGTCTGTGCGGCTGCTGACTAATTCAACAAACTTTTGTCTGTCAATATTACGCAAATCTCCGCTACCAGCAACAGCTTGTAGCTGCGGATCGTTTACTAAGTTCTCAAATTCGCTGCGAATTTTATTGATATCCAATTCTGGCGGACGCAGCATTTGCAAGTAATCTTCGACGTTTTCCCGAATACTTGTCGGATCTACTGCTGATCCTAATTCGCGGCGAATTGCAGAAGCCGCCGCTTCTGCTGTGGCGACTACTTGATTATTTACTGCTTTTGCACCTATTGCCGCAGCAGCAGTTCCCATTAGTGCTTGTACGCCGGAAGTTGCCGTGTGAAACAACGAACCAATTAGCGAACCTACACTACTTGAACCTACCCACACCAAGAGCAAGAAGTAAGTTGCCCAAATTACTAAACCAACGATCGCTCCAAGTCCTGAACTTTCAATCAAACTCAGTTTCACTGCCAAGAAACAAGCGATCGCCAAAGCAACACTGACACTAATTAAGGTTGCAAGCCCCAATGCCGTGCCAATCTTGCGCATAGTACCGCCCAAGCTGCTTGCTTCATCGTCGTGAGAATTATCGCTATCCGAGTCTGAGCTACGCCCTAACAAAAAGGCTACACCAACGTTAGCTAATAATAACTGTACAGCGAAGGCAAGTACTACCCCAGCGACTAAGGCAACAAAAAACTTTGGTCCTGAAAACAATAGTGCTGCATCTTCAGGACTGTCAACTCTATCTTGGACTGGAATTTGCGCTAACCAAAATAGCGTCTTGTCCAGTCCTAGCGTCATCCCAATATTCTCAAACATGGTATGTCCTTCGTCAAAGCTTAACTCGGCGTTGATTATAAAGATCGTGTGAGGAACTTAAGTGTATCTCTTACAATACTCAACTATGAGGTCAGAATCGCTGCCGACAACAGTTTATAACATCCCCCCCAGGTCTGAAAAATATATCTTTAGCAGGATGAGCAAAGATAAGAAGGGTAAAGGGTAAAGGGGAAGGGTTAAGGGGGGAGTAGAGGAGATGTAGAGATTTAGCAATATTACGTCTGCCATGTCTAGTAAGGATATAAGCAATAGTAACTACCATTAATTGGTGCGCCTTACATTTCGGAAAGTAAATTTTATCCTGCCTATTGATAGACTTCTTTACAAAAAAAATTAGATTAAATCATCCTTTAGACTTGGCTCATGTTTGTGCCTATAGGTAGAAAGCGCTAATTAGCTCACTCGCTACAGTAAGGGTATGGCACACAATTCTTCACAAATCAAAACTATGGAAAGCAAACCTACTAATCTCCCACCAGTTGCTACTGCATTTAACGGCAAAGATCGTAACGCTTTTCTATTTGGTTGGAATCCTCAAGCTGAACTTTGGAACGGGCGTTTGGCTATGATTGGTTTCCTCGCCTACCTACTTTGGGACTTGGCTGGCTACAGCGTAGTCCGCGACATATTGCATTTAGTAGGTTAATTTCCTAAACCTGCATCCGTAGTTAAAACATAAGTGCAGGGGGTTAAAGGGAAAAGAATCTTCCTCTAGATAAACGTCTTACCCCTTCCCCCTTACCCTTCTTTTCTTAGCTTGCTTGTGAATTTGCACTAGTTAATTGATGCGGTAGGCAAACTAAACCAAAACCGTGAACCGCTTCCATCGCGGGGCATATAGCCAATTTTACCACCCCAACGCTCAACAGTAATTCGGCAAAAGTAAAGTCCTAGTCCAGCTTTCCCTACTTTATTTCTGCCTTGAGAAAACTTTTTAAACAACTGATTAGACATTGCCAAGGGTACGCCAGGACCTTCATCGTCTACAGAAACTACAGTAAAATCTCCTTTAGTTTCTATATTAATTGTCACGGTAGAGTCTGGTGGACTATGGCGATAAGCGTTTTCTACTAAATTAGTTAAGACGCGATCCAAGCGTGACTTTTCCCCCACTACTTTCCACTCTTTGGCAGTATTTACGCTTGGTTCTAAGCAAAGATTCATCCTACTAGCTGCAAAAGTTGGCAACAATGCCTCAATTACATCGTTAGTACAGCCAAGAACATCAGGCGCTTGGTCGGGATCTAGAGTAAACGCTTCTAATGCCTCTACTTCCGCAGAGAAAGCATTTAATATATCCCTAATCAACATCTCCTGCTTGACAGCTTGTTTCTTACCTGTTTGTAAGTACTCAATTCCTTTTGGAGTTAAGCTTTGAAAGCTGAGAAGATCGAAACAACATTTAATTGCAGTCAATTGTCCTGCTAAGTCGTGGATAATGCAGTGAATTAAAATTTCTTTTTTTTGTCCTTCTTTAACTAACTTGTCGTAGCTTAAGTTACTTTCTCGGCATTTTTGGATCAGAAATTGTTTTTCTTGATAAGCTTCCTCAACTAAGGAAATTAGTAGTAATTTAGTATTTTTTAAACGAAATGCTGATGCTTCAAAATGAACATCATTTCCTAATGGATCGCTCTCCGTCCACATATCCGATTTTAGGGGTTGAGCGCGATCGCTTTGCCAAAAGTCTTCAGCATCAATAATAAAGTTATCAAGAAAAGGAAACTTCTCGCCTGGTGTCAAACTATCTTGCTGGGTAAATGATTCTGGGTAAAACTTGATAAACCAATCTGGTATAGCTCCAACCATTCTAAATTTGCCGTCACCTATATATTCCATAACGACCATGTCTAGAGCAGCAAAAAGCTCGGCTTCAATTGATTGCATCATTGTCCTACCTTATAGGAATAAGTTGTAATTGGTGTATTAGTTCCTAGTTTGATAAATGTTCTTGCTAAAAAATGTTTTTGTAAATCTTTAATTCGAGCGAATGTATTATCGTCAATTAAGATTTCTCTAGGACTAACCTGGCTTTCCAACTGCGTTAGCAGATCGATGCGATCGCCAATAGCACACAATGTTTTACTTGTTTTGTTGCCTAGTAAGCCTAAAACTACAGAACCAGAAGTAATACCAATTGAAATGTCAAAAGCTTTGGCTAGTTGTTGGTGGGTTCGATTTAGCTCAGAAACAGCTTCAAACATCCGCAAGGCTGCTTTTAGAGCTTGAATAGGAGGATAACCAGTAGAAGGCAAAACACCAAATAGGCTGATTACAGTATCGCCCATGATTTTGTTAACTAGCCCAGCTTCATCCAGAATCGATTGAATTATGCCAGATAAATAGAGATTTAGTGTTTTGAAAATTTTTTCTGGTAAATTATTTTCGCTATAGGATGTCAATCCACAAATTTTTACTAGCAAAATTGTTAACTCGCGGCGATCGCCTTGAACGTCTACATCTAGCAGCCCTTCAGCTAGTTGTTCTTTGACTTCTTTACCAAAGTATTGATCGATCGCCTTAGCTTGCTCGGATCTAAGTAAGCTTAATTCGTTGCCTTTTTGTTGCACTAAGTGTTGCGCTCTACCTTCCAAACTAGCATCTAGTAACAACACCCAATCGCCTTCATCTCCAGCAAAGATATGCACGTCTGCGCAAAATCCTTCTTTTAGGTAATCAATACCTGTGCAAGCCAAAAATACAGATTTTTCGGTTAATGGCAAAAGCCCTGCTAAGAAAACTAGGCGATCGCTAGCATATTCTCCTATTTGCAGATTATTAATCCCATAAACTGATAACTTGCCACCCCAACTCAACAACCGCCCGTCTTTGGCAACTAAAAGGTAAGCAAGAGAACGATCTTCAACAATTAACTTACAAGCATAATCAACAACCGGAGCCGGAATATTTTGCATCTAGCATCATTTCTCCAACATTTTTTCTGATAAGGTAAGAAAGGCTTTTTCTACACCTACGCCAGTTTTAGCACTACTTTTAATTATCGTCCAACCTGCTTTTATAAGCTCGTCTAAGGTCGTCTCTTCTATTTCCCAATCGTTAGTAAGATCGCATTTATTAAGTATCAAAATAAACGGCACTTTACCAACTGCTGTTTCTACTTTTTTTTGCAAGCACAAAGCTTTTTCTAAAGTATAACAGCGCGTCCCATCTACCACGAGTAAATAGCCCGACGCGCCGCGTAGATAAGACATTTGTACTTTTTGAAATTCATCTTCACCGTGAATGTCCCACAAAATTAAAGTTAATTCTTGTTCGCCGACTTTAACTAATTTTTTGTCAATTTTTACTCCTACTGTGGAATGGTAAATATCTGAATATATACTTTTGACAAACCTTGCTACCAAACTAGTTTTTCCAGTAGCAAAAGCACCTACCATACAAATCTTTTTTTGGATCATTGATTAATATTTGAGCTTAGGTTATCTGTTAAGAATACTTTAAATGTGACTCTACGGTTTATTTCTTCTTTTGTGCTTGATAAAGGTTGTTTGTCTCCCACTCCTATAGCTACAATTCCATTTTTATTTAATCCTCGCTCCTTGAAAACAGACAGAACTGTATAAGCACGGCTTTGGCTTAAAAGCAAGTTATTTTCTTCAGAGCCTCTATTATTTGTATGTCCGATAATTTGAATATTTACATCTTTATTATGTAAAGGTGCAGCATCATAAAGCTTGCTAATTTCCTCAACTATATTCTGTAATTTTTGCTCTTGCCCAGAACCAATTTGCATCTCTCCTTCATCAAAAAGAATTAATTGTTTTTCTATATTTTCTTTACTTAATAGCAACTGTTTAAAATCTATCTGAACTAAATCTTTATCGTTATATTGAGTAACGCCAGGAATAGTTTTAACTAGTTTTTGAGTATTGACAATCCACTGGCGATCGGCAGATCCTTTAGCAAAAAGCGTACCATCATCGCTAACTTGTAAAGAAACAGTTGGCGGCGGCGAGAGCAACCGATTTGCCCTAGCAACAATCAAACTTGACTCAAATGACAAATAAGGTTCCCAATGACTAACAACTGCTTTGGGATTGATTTTTGCAGCTTGCAAAATTCCATTGGGATCTGCGGCTAATGGATCGCGCATCCCAAAAAGCTGATATTTCCCGTGACGCTTATCAAAGCTAATGACTACCATTCCTGGCTGCTCGTTTAGTTTATCGACAAAAGCTGTCCACCGCTGCTTTTCTTGGTAAGAAATAAATCCCCAAGCTCCTAAAACTAATACCATAGAGCCAAATATTATTGGTAATAGCGGCGAACTTTTTTCTTTTTTGACAGCATACTGCGCTTGCAGACATTCTTGGAGGTGGTCTATAGTTGCTTCAAATGGCTGGTTATCGCCTTGAAATTCCGCAAGTTCGCTGCGAAAGTCGCTATGGATTTTGGCGATCGCATCTTGAAAGTGCAATCTTAAGTCTGTCGGGGCATTACCTCTAATTACTCCTGCTAAAATTGCTTCGCTACCTTCTTCAATCCAAATAGTTAATTCCCCAAAGTTGAGAGTATGTAAAGCATCGCCTTGAGGAACGTTGAAAGAGTCTTGGACAAAATCTTGAATCGCTCTTAGCATCGCAGAAACTAAGTCTGCATCTTGCGCGGCTACTGATTCTGCAACTAGATGTTGCAGTACTAATCCTGTTGATTTGTGAATCAAAAATACTTGCTCGACGCGATAAAGTAGAGTACGCAGCAATATAACTTCTGCAAAGGATTTCCCAGTTTGTTTAGCTTCTAGTCGCCATTTAAAGCTTTGAATTGATAAGCTATGATCTAAAGTTTGGTTAAGAGATTGAACTAGAGTGCTAATTGCTAGTTGAATAGATTTGCGAATAGCCGGACCAATTACTGGAAAAATAGCATTAGCAATTACATTTACGTCTTTTTTGACGGAGATTTGTAGCGCTTCTTCAATCGTTGGGAGCAAGGCTTTGGTAAGCCTTTCGTGTCTTTGCAGTGAGAGGAGAATGATCGCCTCTGGTAATACTCGGCTCAAATCTTCGGCGTACACTTTAGGATCGTCCAATCGTTCCTGCAATTTGCCTAGCTGCGCTTTCTCGGTATTAAAAAGCAAATTACGTAGTTCAGCTAATGCGGCTTCTGTGGGATCGTCGTAGCTAGCATCTTGCGGCTGTGCTGGATTAGTTAGTTGCGAGTTAGTGGCTGGGGTTGGGGATTCGTTATTACTAGGCGGTGGGTTTTCAGTATTCAAAATCAGTTCGCGCAGCCAGGAAAGCGCTTGTTCTTCCTCTGCGGGCGCAGCTTGTGGGATCAAAAGGTTTCGCAACTGGTTGAGCGCTTCATCTTCGCTATCAGCGTTTGGTTGTTCTGGCTCAGGATTTAGCAGTAGATTGCGCAATTGAGCGATCGCCTCGTCATCTGTAGCATCGTGGCGATCGTCATTTTGAGCATCATCAGTAGGAGGGGAAGGATAATTACTCATTACTCATCCTAATTCCCGATTGAATTGCATGGCTAAGTTAATTGAGCAAAGTACATTCGCATTCGGGGATTTAAAGAACAAAGAAAAACTCTTATCCTTTAACCGCCTTCGGCAAGAAGTCTTATACGTAGATACAGGAAGTTTTAAGCCCAGGCTGTTTTAGCGCTGGGCTTTGTTAACAAAACACAAAATTTATCCGAATTTATTGATTTTTGGGCATATCAAACTCGTTATTTAGTCGCATTGCTACTTGCGTTAACAAAGCCGCTAATGTCGAGCGATCGGTTTTGTCGCTGCGTAGTTCTTGAATTTCTCGCTCAATCACAGCAAGTATAGATTCATACTTCTGACGCATATCGTCATCTAAACTCTTAGATTGATCGAGAATTTGCTGGCGTAGTTCGCGCTGTTTTTGGCTAGTTTGCTCGTCTAGCTGCCCGATTTTCTTCTCTAAAGTTTTAGTTGTATCTTTCAGTTCTTGAGCGATTTCTTTACTTGTTTCATCTCTTTGGGACTGCTCGGTTTTTAATCCCTCATTTAGTGCTTCTACTTCTTGCATAATGTACGTTTCCAAGGAGTCTAAGCGCTTTTTAATATCCTCTCGGATGTTGCTACATTCTTTAATCAAACGGTCTTCTAGACGGTTAAATCTTTTCTCATAATCTCGCATTTGTCCGCCGAACAAGATATCGCGGACTTTATCTAGATTCCCCCCGCCTGATAAGTCTGCTCCTGCCATTTGAGAACTATTTAAACCTTGAAGTAAATTTGCTTTTGATGGTTCTACAGCAATGTAGCTAATGCGCTCGTCTTCTGGATTATTCATGATTTTTACTTGCTTTTGAGTAGATTCTTGGTCAGCGTTTTGTTGTTCTACCACCACATAGGTGATGTATTCATCTTCAGATTTATTCATGTGTTATGTCTCTATTAAAGGTTTTTACTTTTATCTTTAACCTTTTATTTTCTGTGCCTAATGTATTATTTTATTTAGTTCTCCATCATATTTTTTGATTTTAGAGCCGCTCAAAAAGGTATTAATACGTTGTCAACTAGAATAGCTTACTTTAATTATTTAGCAGGATTTTCCTAAAGTGAGAAACCTATATAAATATGACAAAAATTAGTAACGATAAATTAAGTTTATTCTTACTGTTGTTACTCCATCGCTGATGAAATTGCACAGTTTATTAATAATTGATTGTATTAATAAATACTTATTGTTTGAGGTTGCAGCTAATTTGCGATCGCACAAATATAAGCGTGGCAAACATTACATTTACCACGCATCAGTATTATCACTAGATATTCACTTTTTCAGGCTACAATCTCAGCTTTGAGGAGCAAAAGATTGGGGTGTAAAACTACCGTGCAAACCGTAGGGGATATGGTGTTTGAGGTGCAAGCGCGCGATCGCACCTTTATTTAGATCGCGGGCATCTAAAATGACAACATCTGAGCGATGGTGAGTAGAATTATAGACTACAGTTAAAAGCCAACCATCGTCTTCTGATTCGCCGCCAGGACGTTCTACAAAGATAGGTTCGCTGACATAACCGCGCGGCGCAGCGCTCCAAAGTTGGCGTTCTTGTGACTCCAAATCTATCTTCAAAATCGCTTGCAAAGGTGCGTTACCCGATTCGCCATCAGCCGCAGCCATGTATAAATAACGATAAGGACGACCAACTTTTTCAGGATGAATGCTAGGGAACTCGCAGCAACGGTTTTCTATCAACTCTCGCGATACAGTTTTTGCTGCCAAGTTGAGATGAAAGCGCCATAATTGCCCAGGCTTAAGGGCTTCAAAGTCAACTTGCCGAAAATCGCTATTTGCTTCTACTTCGGGGAATGATTCGTAACAAATAGAATCGATACATATTTCCTCACCCTGCTCGAAAGCATTAGCATGATGAAAGACAAAACCAGACTGAGTTTCCAGAATTTGCACTTCTTTACCAGCATGACGGGGAATAGCAATAATCCGCGTTGGTTGGTGGGGTTGAAACTTGATGCATTCACCAGCACCGCGCAAGCCTAAAACAAAAGGTATGGGATTGAAGGCGATCGCATTTTGAAAGAACAAGCAGTAATTGGGCGTAA
>QQTW01002392.1_pt1 | contig 13580 bp, 12 predicted proteins | sample 1904831 | NCBI WGS metagenome assembly QQTW01 (sample SAMN09435610, study PRJNA476489) | Subsurface metagenome, whole genome shotgun sequencing project. | reverse complement strand
TCCGCTTAATAGGATACCGCGACGGTAAAACCGGTTGCGCCCCCTCCCGAAACTATGGTTTATGGGGTTTGGTTTTGCCTCCGCAAGTCACCCGTATTTTAGGCGACCGAACCAGCGAAACCGATTTGGATAATCTGGTGCAAGTGCTAAAAGAAAGCGGGCAAACCTTTGATGCCGTCGTCGATACGTGCGGGTACTTTCCCCGCGCCGTTCGTTTAACCGCCGAGCGACTTTCGCCGTTCGCGCGGCTTTACTGTTTTGTCTCGTCGGTTTCGGTGTACGCTGATTTCCTGCAACCGGAAAAGGACGAATCTGCTCCAGTCGGGGTGCTGGACGATGCCACAGTAGAAGCGGTCACGGGCGAAACGTATGGGCCTTTGAAAGCCTTGTGCGAAGCCGAGGCCGAACGCGCGTTCCCCGGTCGGGCCTTGAACATTCGGCCCGGTTTGATTGTCGGCCCCCATGACCCTACCGACCGGTTCACGTACTGGCCTCATCGTGTCGCGCAGGGCGGCGAAGTCTTAGCCCCCGAAAGCCCCGAAGTTCCCACCCAGTTCATTGATGCCCGCGACTTGGCGGAATGGACGCTCCGACTTATCGCGCGAAACAAGACCGGCGCGTACAACGCGACCGGCCCGGATTACCCGCACACCTTAGGCGAAGTCTTAGAAACGTGCCAGACCGTAAGTGGAAGCGATGCAACCTTTACCTACGTTCCCGCCGATATACTGGAAAAACACGAGATTTCCGCGTGGAGCGAACTTCCCCTGTGGATTCCCGGCACGTCGGATATGGCAGGCTTGAACCGGGTCAACGTGAACAAAGCAATAAAGGACGGTCTATCGTTTCGCCCGCTTTCCGAAACCGTTCACGATACCCTGCTGTGGGACAAATCGCGGAACCAAGAAGGGGTGTGGAAAAACACACTTACCCCAGAAAAAGAGCGGGCCGTTCTGCAAGCCTATAAACAAAACCAAACCCCATAAACCATAGTTTCGGGAGGGGGCGCAACCGGTTTTACCGTCGCGGTATCCTATTAAGCGGAACTGTCCCAATCGTCGGTCGGTTCCGCAACCTTTACTGTCAAAGGAAAAAACTGTGAAAAACACCACTTGCTACGCCGCGCCGTTCGCATCTCTCGCCGCTCTATCCGCTTTCGCGGCCCTTACCGCCGTCGCGCAAACCCCGTCCGCCCCCATCATGGAAACCAAGTTCGCCAAAGATGCCGACGGTTGGATGGCGTTCGGGGACGGCGCGACCGTCAAGCGCGTTGCGGGCGAAGGGGGTGACACGGACACCCGCAAAGGCGCGTTGCAGTTTGACTACAAACTCGCCAAAGGCAACATCAGTGCCTTGTTCCTGCAAGTCAATCCCGACGAAATCGCTCGCGCCCAATCGTTCAAGTTTTCGGTCAAAGCCGCGCAATCTACCGCTATGGTCGCCGCCGTTCAAGAGGAGGGCGGAGGCCGCTATCTCGCGTTTTTCCAAGTCCCGGCAAACAAATGGCAACCCGTGACGCTGGGAATCTCCGACTTTACTTTATCCGAAGGTAAAGACGACCCCAAAGATGACAATGGCAAATTAGATGTGAACAAAATCCAAAATGTCGGACTGACCGACTTAGGGATGATTCTGGTACAAGGCGATGAAGGCGTGGCCAAACTGTTTGGCGTTTCACCGGGGGCGCGTTCGTTTCAAATAGGCCCGTTCAGCGTCACGTCCGACACGTTGCCCGGTGCCTCGTTTTTAAGCAAGTCCGAGCCGCGTTTAGACACGTTCCAACACCCGCAAATCGGGTGGATAGTTATCGGGGGGGCGGAGGTGACACGCTCGAGCGGCGGCCCGTTGTCGGGGAGCGGCCTGAAAGCGACCTACAAACAGGAGACCGGTAAAGTGGTCGGATTGGCGCGTATGTTTCCGCGAGGCTTCTTGGTGGGGCGCGACGGCATCACATTTCGGGTCGCCTCGGAAAAATCCGCTCTTCTTATCGTCCAAATTGAAGAGCAGGACGGCGGCAAATACAATATACCCCTCACCCTTGACGGCAAAAAAGCCGACGGGACACTCACCGACCGCGAAATCAAACTGGCATGGAGCGAGTTCAAGCCCGCCGACGACAGCCGCGACCCGAACAACAAACTGGATTTAGACCGCGTTCACCAAATCTTGTTCCTTGATGTCGCCGGACTGGTCAATGGCACGGGCAACACCAACACGCTCTACATCGGCGGGATTCGTGCGCCCGTAAAATAGCGTGGACTTGGCACAATCGATTTATGACGGGGGGAGGTGCGTTGATGCTCCTACCCCTTTTCTTGTGAAAGCCGCCGCCTTGCTTCACTTGCTCCCCCATTACTTGGTAAGGCTCCAACGCTTGTTGGCAAGGCTCCAACTGGACCCTTGCCAACAAGCGTTGTAGGCACAACACAAAGATTCTACAGCGTACCAAATGGTTTGTGACCCGTCCCAAACGACGACGGACAGGCAGTGATGCCTGTCCGTCGCTTACTGATGACCCGCGCTTCGCTACTTGGTTGCGGGGGCTTTGAATGTCGCCAACTCTTCGGGGGTGGATGGCGGTTTGAGGGTGCCGTCCGTGATTTGCTTCTGCAAGGCTTCCACTTTCGCCATGACCGGCGCGGGAATATCTTTCTTGGTGTACTTCATCTCGGACAAACCGACCGCGCCGTCCTTGAGGCCGAGGATAATGGTGCCGGGTTTGAAGGAATCGGAGGCGACTGCTTTGCAAACATCGTAGACCGCGACATCAACCTTCTTGACCATAGAGGTTAAAACGCGCCCCGGTGCTTCGCCGTCTTGGTCTTTGTCCACCCCGATAGCGTAGTAGCCCGCGCCTTTGCCTTGCACCGCTTTGATGACCCCGGTTCCGGTCGCACCGGCGGCGTGGAAAACGACATCCGCTCCCGCTCCCATCTGCGAGAGGGCGATTTCTTGCCCACGTTGCGGGTCGTCAAACTTACCCGCATAGCCAACCGTCACGTTCACTTTAGGGTTGATGGTTTTCGCACCGGCGGTGTAACCCACTTCAAACTTCTTGATAAGCGGCATTTCCATACCGCCCACAAACCCAACCGTGCCGGACTTGCTGACCCCGGCGGCCATCGCTCCAGCAAGGAACGAGCCTTCTTCTTCCTTAAACTTGTACGAAACCGCGTTCGGCGCGTCGGGCGCATCGCCGTCAATAATGGCGAACTTGGTGTCCGGGTATTTCGCCGCCACTTCCTTGACCGCGTCCTGCATCAAAAAACCGACCGCAAACACGACATCGTACTTGGCACGGGCAAACTGCGACAAATTGGCGACATAGTCGGCGTTTTGCTTGGATTCCGTATACTTGATTTCGGCCCCAAACTCTTTGCCCGCCCGTTGCAAACCTTCCCACGCCAGCGTATTGAACGATTTGTCATTCACCCCGCCGACATCGGTAACCAGTCCGGCCTTGATTTTGCGCGTCGCCCCCGATGTCGCTCCCGTTCCCGGCGACATGGAAGCCCCCGGCGAGGCGGACGGTGCGCTGGTGTAGCCACTGTTGGGCGGAACCGGCGAATCTTTGCCTGCGTTGGGGTTGGGACAACCGGTGATGGCAAGCGCGGACGGGGAAAGTAGGGCCGCGAGTAGTAAACGGCGGCGCGTGATGAATGTAATTTTCAAGTTAAAGGCTCCTGATAACGAAGTTACACGCGCCGGGAAAGACATGAACCGGTTTTGACACGAGCCATTGAAATGGCTCGCTGTCGCGTGTGCGCCGTCCTGCCGGACGCGTGCGTTACAACCTGTTTGTGTTTTAGGCAAGCGCGGGTAATAGGCCACCGCTTTCCCACGCTCCCGTCCGGCAGGACGGCGCACACGCGGCAACGAGCCATTTCAATGGCTCGTGTCAAAACCGGTGATTTATTTGCAGTTGTGTCGGGTTGCGTTCTATCCCAACCGGGCGCGAAGTTTCGTTAATTCCTCAGCAAGTTCCGGGGGCAGTTTGTCGCCGAAACGGGCGAAGTGTTCGGCGATGGCATCGGCCTCTTTGAACCATTCGACCTTGTCCACTTGCAAAGCGCGGGCGACCCGTTCGGGCGATATTCCCAAGCCTTCCATGTGGAGCGAACCGGCAAGCGGCGTTCGGCCTGCGGGCGTTTCCAAGGCGTTACCACGACCTCGGATACGCTCGTGCATCCAGATAAGGGCGCGAACGTTGTCGCCGAAACCGGGCCACAGAAATTTACCGTCTTCTTTACGGAACCAGTTGACCGCAAAGAGTTTGGGCGGGTCGGGAATAGACTCGCCCAGCGCAATCCAGTGCGCGAAATAATCGCCCATGTGATAGCCGCAGAACGGAAGCATGGCGAACGGGTCGCGGCGCAAAACTCCGGTCTGCCCCGAAGCGGCGGCAGTGGTTTTGGAACCCATGGTCGCCCCGATAAATACGCCGTGGTTCCAGTCCAAGGCTTCTAAGACAAGCGGCATCGTATTGTCGCGTCGTCCGCCAAATATCAGTGCATCGATGGGAACGCCCCCGAAATCTTCCCAGTGGGGCGACAAGGACGGGCATTGATGGGCCGAAGCGGTGAAGCGCGAGTTGGGGTGCGCGAAGGGTTCCCCGCCGTCCAACACGTTGCGCCGGTTGCCTTTCCAGTCGGTCAAATAGTCATAAGGGCAGGAAGCCGCTCCGTCTTTGCCTTCCCACCACGGCGTTCCGTCATCGCTGACGGCAACATTGGTGAAAATCGTTCCGCGTTCAATCGTATGCAGGGCGTTGGGGTTAGTTTCCAAACTTGTTCCCGGCACAACTCCGAAGAATCCGGCTTCGGGGTTAATGGCCCACAGTTTGCCGTCCGGCCCGACCCGCATCCATGCAATATCATCACCGACCGTGCGAACGCTCCAGCCTCGGTTTTCAAGCGGGGAAACCAGCATGGCAAGGTTGGTTTTGCCACACGCGGACGGGAACGCCCCGCCGATGTATGTTCGTTCGCCATCGGGGGCAGTGAGTTCTAAGAGGAGCATATGCTCGGCAAGCCAGCCTTCGTCGCGGGCCATAACCGAGGCGATACGAAGCGCGAAGCACTTTTTGCCAAGTAATGCGTTTCCGCCGTACCCCGACCCAAAACTGATAATGGTTCGTTCTTCGGGGAAGTGGCAGATATAGCGGTTTTCCGGGTCAAGGTTTCCCGTAGAGTGCAGACCGGGCGCGAACTCGCCGTCCGTGCCGAGTTGGTCAAGGGCGGCTTTTCCCATGCGCGTCATAATCCGCATGGACAGCACCACATACGGGGAATCCGTGACTTCTATCCCGACCTTACTTAAAGGCGAACCGACCGGCCCCATGATGTACGGAATAACGTACAGGGTTCGCCCCCGCATACAACCGTCAAACAGGGTTCGCAATTTGGTTTTGGCTTCGCCCGGTTCCAGCCAGTTGTTGGTCGGGCCTGCATCGTCCTTTGAGCGCGAACAAATGAACGTCGCGTGTTCCACCCGTGCGACATCATTGGGGTTGGAGCGGTGCAAAAACGAACCGGGAGCGGTTTTGGGGTTGAGCGCGATAAGCGTACCGTCCGCGAGACACTGTGCGACCAGTCGGTCGTGTTCGGCCTCGCTTCCATCGCACCAGTAAATGCGGTCAGGTTGGGTAAGTGCCGCGCAGTCTGCCACCCATGCGTTCAAAGCGGCGTGGTGAGTTGGCGAATCGGTCGGCGTGGCGAACGCAGGCGCAGTTACTGCGCCCTGTGGAAAAAGTGTCACGTTCCGTATGGTAGCACGGCGAAGGCGTAGGCGCAATTTCGCTTCGTTGCGTTGCAAGTTTTCCGAAAAGAGAACTACTTTACCACCCGAACTTTACGAGGAAGCCGTTTGAAAGCGAGAATGATTCTCGCTTTGGGGTATACTTTCCTTGACAGGGTGCTATGCTCGTCGGTACAATCAAAACATAACGCCGACTTTTTGCGTCGCCGATACCAACCTATTCCGACAGGGTATGTTTGGTATAGGGCGGGTACAGAGAAAGCAGAACGGGCAGTATACAGGCGAACCAAAATGTTTACGTTCACGAAAAAAACCGATTACGCGCTTTTGGCCTTGTCGTTCCTTGCTACAGAAGGCGCGGGGCGCATTGTTGGGCCGCGCGAAATGGCAAAGCGATACGATATTCCCGCCGAGTTGCTTGCGAAAGTGATGCAGACTTTGGCGCGTCGGCAAATCGTGGTGAGCGTTCCCGGCCCGACCGGGGGATACAAATTAACCCGTACACCGGGCGACATTTCTATCGGGGAGATTTTAGAAGCGGTAGATGGCCCGCTTGCCATTGCCCAATGTTACGATGACGCAAGCGCGGGCGGGTGCCAGCAGGCACAGCATTGCCACCTACGAGGCCCGCTTGCCGAAATTCAAGACGAAGTAGCGGCCCTGCTTCGGCGGATGACCTTAGCCGACGTTTGCCCGCGTCCCCAAACGGACGAAGTTCTTCCGCCCCGCTTATTCGGCGAAGGGCGCAGTTTAGCGATGTTCAATCCAACGGCAAGCGAGACAATAGGCAGTTCGCGCTAACGCAAACGTGCAGGCAGCAGGTGCGGGTTGGGAACCGGTAAATCGGTTTTGGTGTTTTGGCTGTGGGCTTCACAAACTATTACCCGCGCTTAAATCGATACCGACGAACTGTAACCCCGGCCTAATTGTACTAAAGATAGATAAAAAAGAGTAGAAACGAAAGCGAATAAAATATGACAACAAGCGCGATTTTAGAAGCACCGCAACCGCAAACCAAACCGTCGCAAACTGCCGAAGTGAAAACTCCGGTTTATCCGGTTTACATGGACAACAATGCCACGACCCGCACCGACCCGCGCGTGGTAGAAGCCATGATTCCCTATTTTACCGAAGTGTACGGCAACGCGGCTTCGCGTTCGCATGAGTTGGGCTGGGCGGCGGAAGAAGGCGTAGACAAGGCCCGCGAACAAATCGCCCGCGTCCTTGGGGCCGACGAAAAAGAAATTATCTTCACGTCCGGCGCGACTGAATCCGACAACTTAGCCATTAAAGGTATCGCCGAAATGTACGCCGACAAAGGCGACCACATTATCACGGTCGTCACCGAGCATAAGGCGATTTTGGATACGTGCAAACGGTTGGAGCGCGACGGTAAGCGCGTGACCTATCTTCCGGTCGGCCCGGACGGTTTGATTGACCTCAACCAGTTGCGCGACACGATTGAAGACAAAACCGTTTTGGTTTCCGTTATGGCGGCAAACAACGAAATCGGCGTGATTCAGCCTATTGCCGAAATCGGGAAGATTTGCCGCGAACGGGGCATTCTGTTCCATTCCGATGCCGTACAAGCGTTTGGCAAAATCCCGCTCGATGTCAACGCCATGAATATAGACTTGGCCTCGCTGACCGCGCACAAAGTCTATGGGCCAAAGGGTATCGGTGCGTTGTATGTGCGTCGTCGCAACCCGCGTGTGCGCCTGACCTCGCAGATGGACGGCGGCGGACACGAGCGCGGTTTCCGGTCGGGAACGCTCAATGTCACCGGTATTGTTGGCTTCGGGGCGGCGGCGGAAATCGCTATGAACGAAATGCCCGAAGAGTCGGCCCGTCTGACGTACCTGCGCGACAAGTTAAAGAACGCCATCAAGAACGCGATTGACGAAACGTATGTCAACGGTCACGAGACCCAGCGACTCCCCAACAACATGAACATCTCGTTCAACTATGTGGAAGGCGAATCGCTTTTGATGGGACTCAAAGACATTGCGCTGTCGTCGGGTTCGGCCTGCACGTCGGCATCGCTTGAGCCATCGTATGTGCTGAAAGCCCTCGGTGTTGGGGACGAACTCGCCCACTCGTCGCTTCGCTTCGGTATCGGACGCTTCACCACCGAGGCCGAAGTGGACTTCGTGGTTCGCCGCGTTATCCACGAAGTTGACCGATTGCGCGAAATGTCGCCCCTATACGAACTTGCCAAAGAAGGAGTAGACCTGTCCACCGTCAAATGGTCGCCGCACTGATAAGCAAGGTTTGCACGAATGTCCAGTAGTATGCAATCGCCCGAATTATTTCGCCTTTGGTTTGCTATGGCGGACGAATCTTTGCAAGCGGCAACCCTATTGGAAGCGCAAGAATTTACACGGTCCTCGGTAAGCCGCTATTACTATGCGGCTTACCAAGCCATCACAGCCGTACTGCTGTACCGTGGGGTGACGTTGCCCGTCGTGGACGGCACACTGCGCGAAGCATGGTCGCACGATGACACGCCGGGAATCTTTGTAAATCAGATAGAAAGGTTTGTAAAGAACCGTGAATTTCGGCGTGACGTTGAGCGTCGCTTACAAAATTTGTACGAAAAGCGGGTAGTTGCCGATTACATTACCCGTCGCGCCATTACGCAGTCTGACCTACAACAGTCCCGAAAAGACGCGAAGTATGTAGTTCGCGTGGTTGAGGGTATGTTACCGTTAAATGATGCTGGTTAGGAAAACGAAACATGAGCGTTACGCATTTTGTACAAGGTGGTCAAGCAACCGCGAAGGTGAACGACAGCACAACCGCCCAATTTGCAATACAAGAGTTAGTGGATTCCCTTTATCAAGTGGCTCTTGAGCGCGGCATTCGTGTCAGTCTATTTCCTGAAAAAGCGCAACTGCAAAGCGGCATAGTGAACCTACCGGCACGAGTGGACACACACGTTGACGATTTGGAAGACTTCCCGTTCGTTCAAGCAGAGCAGTTGCAAGAGTTAGAAGAAGCGTGGAGCGACCAAAAGACACGACCACAGGTGATGCTCATTCTTCGGGCGTTGCCGCTACCATAAACATAAACAGGAGCAACCATTTACCCGGTCTCCTCGCATAAACAATCACGAATCTTAGAAAGAAAATTAAATGCCTTACTCACCGAAAGTTTTAGACCACTACGAAAACCCGCGCAATGTGGGGAGTTTTGACAAGAATGACACCTCGGTCGGCACCGGAATTGTGGGTGCGCCAGAGTGTGGGGACGTGATGAAGTTGCAACTGAAAATCAACGCCAACGGCGTGATTGAAGATGCCAAGTTCAAAACGTTCGGGTGCGGGTCGGCGATTGCCTCGTCGAGCCTTGCGACCGAGATGGTCAAGGGCAAAACGTTGGACGAAGCCCTGCAAATCAAGAACACCGAAATTGTGCAGGAGCTCGCGCTTCCCCCGGTGAAAATCCACTGCTCGGTTTTGGCGGAAGATGCTATAAAGGCCGCTATTCTGGATTATCAGGAGAAGCAAAAGGCCACGTCCGGCGCAAGCCGCGAGGCTGAACTGGTTGCGGCGTAGCCCCCGCTCTAAGGGTGTAACACAGGCGCGGACGGGCGGGGCAACCTGTTCCCGTTCGCGTTTGTTTGCAAGGAGGTAGAAAATGTTTACAGCAGAACGAACCGAAGCGGAAACGTTAGAGACGGTAGAACCGATTGTGACACTGACCGCGAACGCGGTCAAGCAGGTCAAGCGGCAACAAGAAAAGACCGGCAAAGTCGGTCACTACCTGCGGCTGGGCGTTCGGGGCGGCGGTTGTTCGGGTTTGTCGTATGTGATTGACATGGACAACGACCCTGACCCGGAGTTTGACCAAATGTATGAGGTAGACGGGGTGCGTGTCGTGGTTGACCGAAAATCGGCCCTGTTCCTCAAAGACACGGTTTTGGATTACAATATCAAGAACTTAATGGAGGGCGGGTTTGTATTTCAGAACCCGAACGCTATGCGCTCGTGCGGGTGCGGAACTTCGTTCACCGCCAAGTGAAACCGACTTGCTGTTGCGGGTAGAATAAAGGTGTCATGCTCGTATGCGTGACACCTTTTTGTTATGCTCGACACCAAAAACCCCCTACTGCCGCTTTCGCCGACCGCTTCGTACTTTGATATTTTGGGTGTAAGCGTCGGTGTGGACGAGCCGACGCTGACCCGACGCTTTCGGGAAATGTCGCGCGTGTATCACCCGGATAGGTGGGCGAACGCCGACAGCGAAACGCAAACGGTCGCCTTAGATGGCGCGGCACTGGTCAATGATGCCTACCGAACCCTTCGTGACCCGCTTAGCCGTGCGGAATATCTGCTTCGGCGCGAACGCGGGATGCGTCCCGACGATAACCGGGGAACAACCCCACCGGGGAATTTGTTTGCCCGCGTGTTGGAGTTGCAAGAAGCCTTGATGGAATACCAAGAGGCCCGCTTAGATGACGATGACGCGACCATGAACCGGTTGCGCCCGGATTTAGAGCAGGCGCAGAAGGACTTTCAAACCGACTACGACCGGTTGGCAACGCAAGTGCACACCCTGTTCGCCCGCTACGATGCCGGAGAAAAAGAGGCCGCGTTGGACGCACTCGCCGAAGTTGTGGGAACGCGCGGCTATCTGCGGCGAGTGCTTACCAATCTGGCGGGAACTCTCAAATGAGCGAAAGCGCAACACCGGAGCCAAACAAAACCGGCGCGTCCACAAACCGACCGTGGCTTCCCTATGTGCTACCGATGGCGTTGTTTGTACTTTTCACCTTCGCCGAAGGCTATGCGCCAACCACGTTTTACCCGTGGCTATATACTGTCAAAGTCGCCGTTGTTACGGTCGCGCTTGCCCTCTGTTTCCCCCGCTTTCGCCACGAAATCAAGCCGACAGTAAGCGTTTTACCTCTCGCTTTACTTGTCGGGCTTGCCGTGTGCGCCGAGTGGGTTTTGCTGAACCCTTTTGTTCCACCCTTGCCCGGAAGCAATCGCACCGCTTACAACCCCTTTGCCGAAATCACAAACCCCTTTGGCGTTTGGGCGTTTCTTGGGGTGCGTTTTTTCGGTTTAGCCTTGCTGGTTCCGGTCATGGAAGAAGTGTTTTGGCGGTCGTTTGGGCTACGCTTCGCCTCCGACCAAGACCGTTGGCAATCACTCCCGGTTGGCACGTTCACTATTCCCGGCCTCCTTATCACCTCCAGCCTGTTCGCCCTCGCGCACCCCGAATGGCTCGTCGCCTTTATCTGTGCTGTCGCTTACGCCTTTCTTCTGCGTCAAACCCGCTCTCTATTTGCTGTCATCGTCGCCCACGCTGTCACGAACGCCGCCCTCGGTGTCTATGTTTTGCTTACGGGCAACTGGCACTACTGGTAGTTTTGCCCTTGTTGGTTATATACTACAAATAGCCCTGCTTGCTATTTCCTTGAACTTGAAAGTGTTTCTTTGTCATGCGTTGTGTACCGCCACCGGCTTTGCTTGCCTTCCGAATCTTGCTCGTTTTTGCCCTTTTCGTTTTATTTACACCATTCACTTTGGCTCAATCGTCGGTTGTACTCGCGGACTTTGAAGGCTCTACTTGGGGCGAATGGCGCGTTACCGGCGACGCTTTTGTCACCAAACCCGCTTCGGACGCGCTTTACCCCGGCAAGATACGCGGCTTTGTAGGGAAAGGCTTTGTTTGCACATTGGACAGTCGCAAAGGAAACCGGGCGACCGGACGAGCAGTTTCCCCTATTTTCGTGATTGACAAACCCATGATTGCCTTCAAGGTAGGAGGGGGTAATTACGCGGAGGAGACGTGTGTCAACTTGGTTATAGACGGGCAGGTGGTGCGGACAGAAACCGGAGACAGTTCGCCCCAACTACTGGAGCGCGAATGGGACGTTGCCGAGTTTGCAGGCAAAAAGGCCCAGATAGAAATCGTGGATAGTTCGCAAAGCGAAGACCGGGGCTATGTTCTGGTAGATGACATACGGTTCTTAGGAGACACACTACCCCTTGTAGCTCCGCCCGACGAAAACGCTCTTATTTTGGAGATACCGGTTCGGGTTGTGCAAATCCTAAACGCACAGGGCGAAGCCGAGTTCACAACAGGCAAACACTCTGTTTATACGGTGGAAGCGTTGCAAAAACAGTTGGTTGCACTAAATACGCTGTTTGTGTCGGCAAAGATTCGGTTTACCCTCGCCCGCGAAGATTTTGAAGTGCGCCGTGACGACTATTTATATTCTGACCATGACTTGCCCGCCCCCAACCTGCTCTTAACCAACCGAAGCGTCAAGCCACTGTTTGTGGGAGAACGCGAACACATAGAAGCGTTTATGAAGTTAGGGCAGGAGCGACCAAACCGGCACACGATTATTGTACATCGCGGCTCACGTTGGGCGTGGAGTAACTGGGAAAGTGTTTGGGAATGGGTTCCCGGTGTTAGTCGCGGCGGAAACGGACTTCGACCAGATGGAAGTGGGGCGATTCGTGTCACTGCAACCAGTGCGCGCGTTTGGGCGCATGAACTGGGGCATAGTTTAGGGCTTCCTCATATTGGCAGGGACAGTGTAGATAATCCAAGTGGCTTAACCAATCCAGACCTTGTACAGGCATTTTGTCAAGGGTTCCTCGATAAAGGCGGAGAAGTGCTTCACCCGGAACGAGCCATAGACGGTGACATTTGGGCCGGGGTAACAGACACCGCTCCCGACCCCGGTATGGCGTTTTGGCGCGACACAAAAAAGTTGTCAACGTTTGTAACCGTGCAATTACGCGGTCAAGAGCCAAAAACTGTTTTCGTTTCACGCAACAACATCATGGCGGCGCAGGCCGACAATGGCGGTTTCACCAATGGGCAAATTGCTGTTATGCGCCGAAGGGCCGAGGCGTGGCAGGCGGCGCAAAAACTCCCGTAAGCGCATGACCTTTTCACCGGCACCTCCCCTGATACAATAACCGCGTGACGCAGGAATTGAGTTATCCCGAAGCCGTTCGGTATATGTCGGGTCTGTTGCAGTTTGGGCCGCGTGAGGGGCGGGCGCGACTTAAAGAGTTACTTCGGCGGTTCGATAGTCCGCAGGAGAAGTTAAGGTGCATTCATGTCGCCGGGACGAACGGCAAAGGGTCTACGACAACGTGCGTGGCTTCGGTATTGCGGGCGGCGGAGTACCGGGTCGGGGCGTATTTGTCGCCGTATGTATTTGATTTGCGCGAACGGATTCAGATAAATGGCGAGATGATTCCCGAGACGGCCTTTGCACAGTGGGTTTCGCGCTTAGTACCGGAAATCGCGGCGATTGACCGCGATACCGACTTAGGGCATATCACCGAGTTTGAGTTGAAAACGGCGGTTGCTTTTTGCTACTTCGCCGAGCAACAGGTGGATTTTGCCGCCGTTGAAGTCGGCATTGGCGGTCTGCTGGATTCAACAAACATTATACCGGCCCCGCTTTGCGCGGTGATTGTCAGTATTGGGCTTGACCATGTGGCCCTATTGGGGGATACACCTGCTTTGATTGCGCGTCAAAAAGCGGGCATTTTCAAGCCGGGAACAGTCGGAGTGACAGCCGTTCCTTCAGGTGAAGCCTTTGATGCAATAGCCGAAGTTGCGAAGGCGCAAAACGTTCCACTTTTCACTGTAACGCCTAACTATCCGCCAAACACGGACGATGACTCAATTGTCAGTTTTGAGCGCGAAGAAGACGGCACCACGACTTTTCACTTGGAAAACCGGACTATTTACGATGTCCGTTTGGGGCTTCGCGGGGCGTACCAAAGCGGCAACGCGGCAACGGCGGTGGCGGCAATACAAGTGCTACGAAGCCAGCACGGCGT
>QQTW01002391.1_pt1 | contig 13582 bp, 10 predicted proteins | sample 1904831 | NCBI WGS metagenome assembly QQTW01 (sample SAMN09435610, study PRJNA476489) | Subsurface metagenome, whole genome shotgun sequencing project. | reverse complement strand
GCGGCTGCAGCTCTCTGTGTGGATTGCAAGAGCTCGACGGGTGTCATGGCCGCGAACTCAACAACTTTATCCTGGGGCGAAAGATGACTGCTTGATAATCTTAATTGTCGACAGGAAGTCCTGATACCGGGTCTGGGGATCAGAGGCCGAGCCTGCATGAAAGATAAAAGTGTATATTCAAAATAATATGTTGGAATGCTGTACGAATTGAGTTTCTCGTGCAACCTGCAGTCTAAGGTTTGTGCAACCTCAACGCTGAATCAGAGATGCCAGTCATCAGACAACCTAGTTCTATCCTCACTAGTTGAAGTGTCGTGCAGAATAAGAAATTTAATTGGTGTATTCCACGCGAAACGTGTTCGAGCAGGGAGGCACTTTAATCCTTTATGATGGTACAGGGTAGCTTTGTACTGAAACATGTTAAGGAGGACGCTCATCCACTCTTAATGGAGATCGCCCGCCTGGTACTTTCGACACTTCCTAAATCCTGCCAAGACCTCATCCCACGCGCCTGGCGCCTGACGCGTTCTTATCTCCTCCGGGTAACAATGCAACTTTCAGTTTCGCGGATACACAATCACCATTGTTTGTTGTAGGAGCTCATAATGCCGTCAATACTTACTCGTCGGTCTCGAGCTGCGGACTCTGATGATGAGGAGTCCTCCGCCCGAGCACAGACTCCATCCTCTGTGGCTCCTCATGACAGCAAGCGTTCGCGTCGAGATGGTCCAGGAGAAAACGATTCGCCAGAGGAAATCCGGCCATCAAGTGCGAATGGATCGCAGAACAGAACAAGGGCGCGGAAAGCTGTTACACGACAACAAGTCAATGGCGACGTGAAGCCTGTCATCAGACAACATCAGCCCGGCGCCATCGTCCGAGTCAAGCTCCGCAACTTCGTCACCTACAGCTCTGTCGAATTCCTTCCTGGGCCAAATTTGAATATGGTCATTGGCCCGAACGGATCTGGAAAGAGTACACTTGTTTGCGCAATTTGTCTTGGGTTAGGGTGGGGTTCACAAGTCTGTCTTCGACCTCCATGCCGGATCCATTGCTAACTCTGAATAGCACCTGGGTCGCGCCCGCGATGTATCCGAGTTTGTCAAGACCGGCTGTCGGGAAGCCACCATTGAGATCGAACTCCAAAGGGACCACCGCACCCGACGGAACCCAATCATCACACGCATCATAAAGAAGGAGGGCAACAAGTCTATCTATACACTGAATAACAATCCCGTGTCGGGAAAGGGTGTGCAGGAGCTTGCTCGGTCAATGAATATTCAGATCGACAATCTATGTCAATTTCTACCCCAGGATAAAGTTGTTGAGTTCGCGGCCATGACACCCGTCGAGCTCTTGCAATCCACACAGAGAGCTGCAGCCGCCCCAGAAATGTTAGAATTCCATGACAGTCTGAAGAAGCTAAGAGCTCATCAGAAAGAGCTTCTGACAAACAGCAAAGGCGATCGCGAGGTACTGAAGAATCTGGAAAGCCGGCAAGAAATGCAGAGAGATGATGTAGAGCGACTGAAGCAAAGAGATGAAAACAAGCGGAAGGTAGCATGGATGGAGAAATGTCGTCCTATTCCCAGATATCAGGATGCGAAGCTGAGAGCCAATGCTGCAAAGGAGCGGAAAAAGATTCTCACAGCAGAGCTAAGGAGCCTTACTGCGGAACTGGCACCAGCTTTGAGAAGGGTCAACGAGAGACAGGAATACGAAATCCAGGTCCGAAAATCACTACAGCATGGAAAAGAGATGTCAGAAAAGGCTGATAGGACTGCCGAAAGTGTCATGAAGAAAGTTTTGGACCTCGAGCAGAAAATGAAGGATTTCGATGGCATGTCCGATGCAGAGATAAGGAGCATCAAGAGCAAAAGGGAGGACAAAAACCGGATACGAGGTATTATTGCCAGGATTAAAAAACAGATAGAGGAGGAGCCAGAGCCATTTGACCCAAAGGCTGCAAATGATAAGATGGTGAGTCTATTTTGTACTACTTCTTGTGTCCCGAGCTGACGCCAGGCCCAGGCCCAGCTCAACAGTCGTCGCCGCCAGATCGGTGATATTGCTCAAGAAATCAATGAACAGATAATGGACTTGAAACGTCGAGGCCAGGCCAAGGTCAATGAGAAAGGAGCCGATCAAGAACGTCTAGCGAATCTCGATACTCAAAGCGGGCAACAGGAACATAAACTTCAGCAGCTCTCGAGGGATTCTTATCAAGCTTGGAAATGGATACAAGAGCACGAGGATCAATTTGAGCACAAGGTTTATGGGCCACCTTTGGTGGAGTGCTCCCTGAAAGATCCGAAGTACGCCAACGCGATTGAATCACTTTTTCAAGAGAATGACTTCAAGGCGTTTACCGCGCAGAGTCGCAATGACTTCTACACATTGCAAAGAGTACTCAACCGGGAAATGAAATTGCAAGATGTGAGCTTGAGGGTATGTTCAAACAGCTCTATGGATCAGTACCCTGCCCCACTGTCGGATGCAGAATTGCGGGATTGTGGAATGGAGGGCTGGGCAATTGACTTCCTCAATGGCCCTGATGTTGTTCTTGCGATGCTCTGTGGAGAGAAGTCACTACATGCTACGGCGATTACACTCCTCGACATCTCCCAAGAACAGTTCAACCGGCTTGAAAACAGCAACGTCAGAAGCTGGGTCGTGAATGGTACGCTTTTCCAGGCAGTTCGACGGAGAGAGTACGGCGCGGCAGGTAACTCGACGCGCACTCGAGCTTTGAGAGAAGCACGGATCTGGACCAATCGTCCTGTTGACCCTGCTGCTAAGGACCGATTGCAGCAGCGGATACGAGAGACGGAACTGGAAATCGCCACAATCAAAGAAGAGATGGTCAATTTGACGGAACGCAGACGCGAGCTAGCCACAGAGAACAAGACGATTGTAGAAGAAACGGAGACATTGAGAACTGAGAAGGAAGCTAAACAGAGGGCACTTACGATTTTCAAAGCTCTACCAACAAAACTGGCTCAAGAAGAACAAAAATTGGTGACCATCGACGAGCACATGGAAGGGGTCCGCGGACGTCTTGATAGCATCCAGAAAGATCGGGATAAAGTTCTTATAGAGAAGGTAGAAACGACAATCAAGTATGCTGAAGCAGTGGCAGAGTTTCGAAAGACACATGACGCTCTACTCGAACTGGAAATGCAGCATATGGAAGCAAAGTCCGACTTTGAGACGTTGAAGGCACGGAACGAACATGTCCAGGCCACATTGAAAGCCAAGCAGGATGAAGAGAAAGCGGCGGTGGAAGAGTCTACACGCGAATCTGCAAAAGCAAAGGAATTCATCATTCATGTTAAAAAGCTTGCCGCAGAAGCCGAAGAACTCGCAGAAGCCGGCGATACTCTCTGGAAGGATTATCTGTCTGAATATGGAAAGAAATCTGGCGACGAGCTGGAAGCAGAGATTGAAAGCGAGAAAGCTAGATTGGACTTGACCCATGAAGGCAACTCCAACATACTCCAAGAGTTTGAGGATCGACAGAAACGTATCGACAGGCTCAGACAAGGCTTGGAAAAGTTCATGCAACAAAAGGAAGAAGTGCAATCAGCAATCGAGGAGGTTCGAGGAAAATGGGAGCCCGAACTCGACGCCCTCGTCGCCAAGATCAGCGACGCCTTCTCCGACTCCTTCGCCCGCATCGGTTGCGCGGGCCAAGTCGCCGTCTACAAAGCATCGAGCTCAGACCATGAAGACAACAATGCCGACCAACCCGCCGGCTCCGACGGTCTCGACTTCGCCAACTGGGCCATCCACATCTCGGTCAAGTTCCGCGACTCGGAACCGCTCTCGCTGCTGGATTCGCACCGCCAATCCGGCGGCGAGCGCGCCGTCTCCACCATCTTCTACCTCATGGCGCTGCAGTCGCTGTCGCGGGCGCCCTTCCGCGTCGTCGACGAGATCAACCAGGGCATGGACCCGCGCAACGAGAGGATGGTGCACGGTCGCATGGTGGATATCGCGTGTGGTGGCGAAGACGAGGGCGGCAGTGGAGAGGAAGGACCCGGGAGCCAGTACTTCCTCATCACGCCCAAGCTGCTGAGCGGGCTGAAGTATAAGCGCGGGATGAGGGTGCTGAATATTGTCAGTGGAGAGAAGATGCCGGCTTATGGGGTTGGCGAGCATCGGGTTGACTTTGAGGCATGGGTGAGGAGGGCGAGGGAGTTGGGGTTGGGAAAGATGATGGCGGGGATTGGGAGGGGGGTAGGGGTGGAGGAGAGGAGGGTGGATTCGGGAATGCACTTGGGTAGTAGTTTCGGAGCTGGGAGTAGTAATAATGGAGCGGTTGGGGATAGTGATGGGACAGATGCTGAAGAGCAGATGGACGGTGTTAGGACACAGGGTCGGGTTGCTGAGGTTCGGGCTTGATCGTTCGAAATCTGGCCGCTGTTCCCTGTTGCGATTCTGAGGCAGTATCTACTACTTGTGTACTAGTTACGAGATCTGTACTACATACCTTTTGGGCTTGTTCACCCACACATGCTCAGCATGTCTCATCCGGAAAGAACGTAGGATAGGAAGCGAAGCGAAGCGAAGCGCCTGTCTTGATACGAGACCCACCGGCTCAAGCAAAGATTTGGCACCGCGAACGAAGTAATGGTCAGTCGATTCCACACCACCGCTTCTAAGGATACACTCCTCCACATCCTCTAATTAATCAGATTCAGCCAGGAAGAGGGTATATATAAATAGCGATCACGTCCTTCCCGCTCACGAAGTTAAAAGCCATTGCGACTTCTCTCACAGTACTAGTTATGTTCAAGGAATCTGTTCAAGAAACTTCTGGTCCATATTCACGCCTAGCTCTGCATCTGCAAGCCCTCAAACGACTTTTGGTGGTCTCCAAATGTCCTGTAGTTTGCTTGGCTTTTGCAAGGTAGTATGCAATCTCTTCAGCGTTTAGAAGTTTCGTTTCAGCAGCAGAAGATTGCTTTCGAACATTAGCAATTTGTTTTTGGGTAGACTGTGACGCAATATGCTGTTCTGTCGCTGTTGATTGAAACGTCTACTGCGATGCATGGCCTCTATGTGCCATGATAAGCCAAAGGCTACGGAAAATGCCAACATGATTGAGGGGACACAGGGAGAGAAAAGATGCATTGTAAGTGATCCTTTGATCACAGCAGGGCTAGTCCATCGCTCGTATAGGGAAACGGCCCTTTCTGGGATGTGTTCGAGTAGAACTGGCTGCGTGACTCTTTCTCGAACTTTCCATCTTGAATACCTTGCTCATGGATTGTTCGTGGGCGTAAATGCTATTGTCCACGCTTGCTCCGTCCTGACTTGTTTCCAACTAATGGAAGTCATCCCAACTCAAGGAAGCTTCTCGACTTGCGAGACCAACAGCGAGATTGAATGCCTCAACTATTTGGTGACCAACACCGCCGCGATGAATTTGGAGCATCGTTTTCGTATGCTCGACATGAACTGCAACTCGACGGACCATGTTTATTGTAGATCGACGCATACAAGCACCTCGATATCTCCAAGCGGACCCGTAAACACTCCGAGGATTCGCTTTACCGCGTCGTTTCTGCTACTAAGTGCTTCTCGCTGGCGAGCTCTTGTTACTGGTGAGCCCTATCCGCTGCTCCGTTGTCTTCGCTTGTGAGTCCTCGGTGCTACACAGTTCTCCATGCCGACACGTCCTTCTTGCGGGCGGCTTCTTTCTGATGGCGGCTTTTGCTGTTACATCAGTCGGCATGCTGATGGAACATGCATCTAGCGAGCCATCTTCATTACGCGTGCTCCATTCAGATTATTGTTCGAATGGCACAGAAGCAGCAGACCAGTATACAAGCCTGCTCCCTTCTACTTCAAGCCGTGGTTTTCGATCCCCAATGTCTCACCCGAAGGACGCCAAAGCATTGCTCGACTCGGTCAATCTCCATAATCCTGCTGTGAAGCCGTAGACTCCAGTCGACAAAAGCAAATAATACGCCACGGTCCAAGCAACGCCTAAAGCTTGGCTTGCCCCTCCACCGTGAACAGCATTCACATCATTGTCATCATCGTCCTTGCCTCTACATTCCACGTGTACATTTTCTGAAGCAGGAGGGCCAATCGGCTCCCCTGCCTCCACCCTTCCCCAGAATCTAGGCAACCCACACCAATTACAAAAGCTATGCACCAATATCACTGTGACCAGCGAACCAGTCCTCAAGTATAGAAATGCCGCATACCACCCAAACAGCGTCGTGTACGTGAACTGAAACAGCGACCTCAACAGCGCAGGCAAAGTAGGCGTATATGGGTGTGTGAGCGTGAACTCATAAAAATGGTGCACGTGTGCGATCCCAAAATAGAGAGGGGTCAAGAAAACGATCTTGGTAGGCGTAATCTTGGCGAGGAGATGTAAAGTGATGATCACGGAGCGAAAGAGGATCTCCTCCGTGACGGGTCCGGCGACGTAGTTCCGGAAACCAATGCTGCTGCGGAGCTGGGTGGGGAGGGAGGCTGGGCCTGTGAGCCAGTGGCGGTAGGATTGTTGGATTAGAAGCTTTTCGAACAGGGGCCCAAGAAACAGTATGGAGGTTAGCAGGAGAGGGTCAAGGACGGATGTGGTGAAATGTTGGAAGAGGGGCCAGTAGCCTAGTAGGTGGAGGGTTTCGAGTGAGGTAATGTTGGGAGATTTGGCAGCTTTGGTGGACTGATGATGGATCAGGTAGATGGTTGAAAGAGTGCTGACGAAGCAAGCGGAGGAGACAGTGCGGATTCGAGCACGGATTACAGCTGGAGCGTCGCGATTAAGGTTTGGTGACGGCCTGGTGGAAGAGAAGAGGTAGAATGGGAGAACGTAGACTAGGGTGAAAAGGATCTTAGTGTTGAATTAGATGGTCAGCGTTCAGTATTCTAGGTAGCAGCAAAGGGACAGTCCTTAAATTTAAATTCCACCGAATGTCTTGAGTGTAAACCTGGAAAAGCAATTGCCAACGATCAAGGGAGAGAAGTCTTTAACGAGTAGAGAGAATGGACAGTATAGGTGATCGGTACAGTATCAAAAGCTTGATGTAGGATGCCATTACGCGCTTTAATGCGCGATGCATGACCAGATATCAACAGCTGAGACTTGAACAAATATGAAAGCTGACGACTTACCGACAACGAAGCAGCTACACTCGTCGAGATGATGGGCAGATTTTTGTCTAGGACCATGATGTATTAGCAGGGCTTTTCAAGCGCTGACATACAGTAGATGAGAGGTGGGAGGCTGCTAAGAGGACAATAGCAACTTTGTGCACGGAATGCTGAGTTGACTAGTTAGGATGAATCAATGAGTTCAACATACCAGAACTGCCAGCATAGTAGAGCTTCAGTTGGTTAAGCAAACCGGTGGGTGGCATTTCATCTGAATCGTTTCGCAGTGATCCAAGTAGTTAGAAATCCCTGTACTACGACTGTTCGAGATTGTGATGGCTACCCATGATGAAGAGCGCTGTGCTGCTGGTGTGGAGATAAATTCGAAGTCTTCACTGAAGGATGATTGCTTAGGCGTAACGTAAGAGGGAGGATTTTTAGGAGGGCCAGCCCCGGACCAATCGTGCATTATTAACTAAGTTAGCTACAGAACTCTGCCCGGAAGCGCCAGGACGGCCCCTGTACTCGATTACCTGGAGCCGGCTACAATACCACAGAGTATCAAACTTGGTATACATTTGCTAGAGTGTCATTGGTGCTTCTTTGGACATGTTGCACGATCTGTCTGAGTGCATGAGATCGGCTTTCCCGTTCTACGAGAGCGGCAATCGGTCCAAGCAAAAAAAGGAATCTGGGACCTGATATGGGCTGCACTGCTGGGATATTCCGAGGCGTATCTGCGTTGATTCACAATTGCCGGGGGTGAGGGTCTATCTGGCAAAATCCGTGCAATCAGAGAGGCGCATGTAGTTTCCCTTGGTCCGTAACAATTATTCTGGCGCCGGAGCAATCACTGTCAAGACCTGATCAATATTGTTTCGATCAATTGTAGCGGGGTTAATTCTACGTCATTTTGGCTGTTTGATAGTTTGTTCGAGTGGCAGAGGGGATTTTGATCTATATTCAAAGTGGATTTAAATTGTTCACTATGTTTATAGCATAATTCGTGGTTGAAAATAAAATAGCAAAGTCAGCGGTAGATTACATGTAGCTCCAAAAAGCTTAATTCGGGCATTCTACGCTAATTGACAACTCGGGTACGGAGGGGATAGGGGCGGTGGCGGTGCGCACGCTCCACATTCTCTACAAATAGCCATCCACCATACTTCGGACAGTACCACTTCATGGTCTCACCATGCTCAGACACAAGGACAGACAATTGCTTTGTACCACAGTATAGAAGAACACTTGGAGTACGACGCTACCTGAAGCTTCCGTGAGAATGTCGAACTAGGTAGTGATGCCTCTCACGGGGTGTAGCTCTGAGGTATACCAAGATAATAGGCGTGTCTATACTGTTGCTGTTTTCGACCACGCTACTGGCTTCAGACTAAGGCCGTGCTTCCTGCAAGCAGAGGTATCAAGCTCCACAGCTGCTGCAGGCTCCGTATACGTGTTCCGAACGATTCAAGCTCCCACCATGCACTCTTGTGACATAAAACACCCACCCCTGGTCCCTCAAACGTCAACCCAGCTATCCCCTCTCGGCCCAACTGGGTGATCAAGCTATTAGCTCATGGTAAAGCTCCAAGTTACATTTTTACAATTCTCCCTCTCTTTGAATCTGACCCTAACGTCGTGTTCTGGTGGGAAAACGTTTGTGGCTAGACTTTCCTGCTTCTGGGTTGGTATGTGCAGAGGCTCACCATCGACCGATGCCATATCATATCTCAACACCATGCAAGCTGCCAATGCCAAGGTCTCTAAGGTGACGAAGTGCCGCCCAGGGCACAAAGAGGCTCCGCCTCCGAACGGTCGATAGGCCACCAAGTTATGCTTGTTCAGGAACCGCCTGGGTTGGAATTCTGTGGCGTCAGCTCCCCAGATGGTGGAATCGGAGTGCATAACCGCCATTGGCATCTGGACGACCATACCTTTTTTGAGAAGGTACTGGCCGTCAAGCATGATGTCTTCTCGGATAAAGCGGGCGCTAGCCCCGCGGGCGTGCAGTCGAAGGAGCTCCTGGAATGTGGAGTGCAGAAGAGAACAGTTTTCTCGCATGCTGAGTATCCTAAGATATCGAGTCGTTGGTTCGCTAGGATCCGGAGTTGATACGGACGTTGTTTCTAGCTCGGCGCGGATGTCCTGCACGAGGATCGGATCGGAGTAGATGCGAACAAGCATGTAGAATAGAGTAGGGATGGTGTTGGCTAGAATTCCAAGCAGAGTGCCAACTTCGAGTCGCCCTTGATTGAGGGATGTTATGCCGTGGTGAGTGTTTGTAGTATACCGAGCCTGAGCCATCGCTGAGCACGGCGTTCTCCCCGGAACAAAGTTCTCAAAATATTGTTGGAAAGCCCCAGCGAGTGTTAAGCGAGCGCGGTTCCCTTTCGGCGCAAGAATTTGAGGAGCAAGATCTAGAAGTAAGAGGTTTAGGTCGCGGTCAAATTGCCTGCGTATAAAGTCAGAACAGCAATAGTCTCCATTACATGACGCCGCAACGAACCAGAAAGCAGTCGTAAGGTTTGGATCACTGTTGAATGGGTTCTTAGGTCCATATATTGCCCTAGTGCTACACATAGTGACCATTTGCTGTGTCCATCCAAAGAGATCAACTTCCTGGTCCTTAAGCTTGTCCAGGTATGCCGAAGCTTCCCATAACATTGCCTCAGTCATCTTTTCAAGGTTTTTGCCAGGCGCTAAGGCTGTAACTATAGCGTCGTGAACTTCTATCACGTACCCGGAGCCATTCTCGCCATTGAGATTGTGTTGCACTATTCGACTGGTGGTTTCATCATGGCCGGTAATGCGTTTTCCAAGTTGGGCGATAAATGGATTGAAGGCCAAGACTTTCGAACTGCGGTTGACGGCGCTCACCAGAGTGGGAGAGGTGACAATATAGACCTTACCATTGAGCATGCCCAGCGTGTATATTGGGAGCTTGCATTTCTTGCTGCTCAGAAGTACGTTAAGCTTCCGTCTTCGTGCGCAAGATGGCTGAAAACACACCTTGTAATCTCATAGTATTTTATACCATGCCGAAGAAGTCCTATGATATGGCCGAGGTAGGGAATCGAGGAGCGAACTGCCGGCGGTTCATCTGGAAGATGCCGCGGAATGTAAAGGTGGTCAAGTACATACCAGGAGGCGGCGGCGGCAGCAGCGAGAGTGAGAAAGATCACTGGAGAATTGAGTGTTGCCTCCATTGTTTGTGTACAAAAGCCTCAGCATTCACGAAAACCCGAAACGGATCACCTAACTCGTAGACCACTCTGCAATATCTAAGTGGTGATAGGGCACTAGCGGAAGTGACCTAAGAAGCTGGCGTAAAAGTGGTCAAGGCATGAGATATACTACTAGAAGATTACTGAATTTCTACGAGGTGCCGCCCAGAATAATGAGATACCGTATTAGGATTAGCTCAACACCGACATTCTAAATCTCAATAATTTTATACAAATTACATATCTAATGCATTACTCATACTGTTGTATTATCATTCAAGAAGCTTGTTTACTGCCCTCACGCTGTACAATGAATCAAGAGGAATCATACAGCAATAGATTTATCGACGAACGGGAGAGCAAACCCAGTCAAAGAGAGAAGGTACGATCTTTTATTGGTCTATGGGCCCGGTCCCTATACTATCCTCTTTAAAGCAAAATCTCATTCCTTCCGGGCAGTACTTTGTATTAGAGGTGCCGGAATATGCCATTTAGAGCATACTGTACTATCAGGGGGGGCTGAAGTGTTGTTAGTCTGGTGCTAAAAGGGGCTAGTTTTGATTACAAGGATACACTGCTATGATTCGTTTTTGCGTAGCTTACTCTGGGTACGCGCAATCCGACAGGGCTAAACATCACGCATAGTCTCTTTTGAGCATAGCTGCTCTGTACAGCTCATGTTTACAAACGAAGATACTAGCGCTGGACTAACAATACTTCAGGCTCCCCCTGTAGTACTCCGGCTGCAGGCCTAATTTTCGTCCCCACCGGTCCAAACTTTTTACAAACACACTTTTTACATACGTAGTACATGTCCCTGCTAGTATTCCTGTTACTATTCTCCACAAATTCCACAAATTCCACAAATTCTATCAATTCTACACATTCTGCACATTCTGCACAGTCTGCACAGTCTACGAATGCTACGAATGCTGTAAGCCCCAATATAGATTCTTATTGCGTGTGATGCTGTATCTACACTAGTTATTTTGTTGGGTGCTTGTCAACGAGAGGTCAAGCAATGATAGCTGCCAATGAAATGCAAGCCCTACTCGAGGCTAGTCTTACTTAGGTCATGGTGTGGGCGTCTATACTCAATTCCACGTAGTAAGTTATTTACGAGTGGTAGCTTTTTCAGCAGGGGGCGTACAAAAATTAGGTTTGTAGCCGTAGTAGATATAGTCAATTGGATGATGTTCCGTCTGTTCCAAAAACCAATTGAACTTCATAAGTAGAGCTCAAAGTGGACGATGATGCTGGCGAAGGCCCTTACCAAAGCAAACTCAGAGATATTGTAGATCATTACTGTTGGTCGTTTAACGCAGGGCTAGAACGCGCTTTCCGGCACCTCGTGTGAACTGTTGGTGAAGATCCCCAGTAGTGGTTGCCAATTGGGGGCCGTGGGGGCGGGAGCCGGCCAATATGGTTAGTACATCCACTAAATGAATGGATGTCGGATCCTATTCGGTGCCTCGGTGCCTCTAAGAGGTGAGTTTCAGTGCAACGTTAAACAGTCCTAGTAGTGATGTACAGATTTCATCTATCTGATTCGTTTATCTGGCTTTCTTACCAACTTGACCTCATTTTCAATCTCAATTCCCGAGAATTTATTAGACAGTTTCACTTTTGCAATGATCCTAATTGGACACTGGAACTCATTCCTCGGCAGCACCAAGTAATGATTTGCTGCCCTTCCTCAGAAACATCGAAATGGCGTCCTCTGAACGACTAATCAGGCAACGACTCCTTCTGTTGGTGTCTCAAATCCTATTCCGAACGGCGCAGCCTTGTCTAGAGATAGAGGCTGTTAGGATGGCCAGATGACGCTGGGGCACAGCCTTCCAAGACCAGAACATCGGCGTGGTAAGTGTACACTATTAAGACACTCTTTCCTCGACTTACAGACAGCTTCTCCCCTGGATCTTGATCTCTGTGCTCTGGCTACACGATGGCTGAAAGTCACAGTTCAACACGTATTCCAATTGCTGCTAATAGGGTATGACCGAAGTCGCTTTCTTCCATTCTTCCGTCGTACTTCTCAGGGCTAATAACGATCATAGGGAGTCACAGGTGCTTTGTTTGGAGTCGCAATCATCACTTATATCGCTCATGCCTACATTCGGGCACGCATTCAAAAGCAATTCGGGATCGAGGATGCCCTGCTTCTCTTTGCCGTCATCTGCTTGTGCGGCGCCACAGGCCTAGCATTCAGCGTCGTACAAGGCCATTACGACTCAATCCAGGTCATATTACACACAGATTTTGATCTGCTCGTCAATGTGCTGGACAAAATTCCAAAGATTGCCAAACTTAGCAATTCTGCATCTACACTCTGGTGGTTTGTTATCTTTCCGGTCAAATTAGCATATCTGTTCTTCTTTCGCCGGCTCATCCTTCGCTTGCCAAGTCTAAAGCGCTGGTGGTGGTGCGTGGTAGTATTCACCATACCAGCTGGCTTGGCCTGTCTTGCTGCCTCTTGGTTGACTTGCCCCCACTTTACCATCGAAGGAGTAATGTGTAAGTGGGACATTGCTCAGTCTGTCGTTCTTGGTGCTGAAATCTTTCACCAGCATGTTCTGGGCCCTCTGCCACCTATAGGACTATTCGCGATACCTCTATTACTACAGTGATGGATGTTGTGACTGACATCTTGGTTGTGTCCTTCCCTATCGCTCTCCTATGGAAGGTCCGGATCAATTTGCGCCAGAAGCTTGGTCTAGCGCTCGTGCTTTGTTTGTCCTTTGTGATGGTCATCATAGCTATCGTCAGAATATCAGGCATCACTCTTGGCGGCGGTAATGTTGATATTGTCTGGCTGGCTTTCTGGATGCAGCAAGAATGTAGTGTTGCAGTTATCATGGTTTCTTCCTCTGCTTTCCGCTCCTTCTTTGTCGCAAATACGGTCGATAGCCCTTCTCCGAAACACACTCCGAGCTCTTGGAAGAGGAGACTATTACATAGACGCCCTTCACCTGACCGATACGGTGACTTGGAGAGTGCCCATGGCCTACCACAAATCCCCAGGCCAATACTTACCGGCATGCAGAGTGCAATACGGGACATATAGATGTCAACATTCTTACGCAACAGAAGGGAGTTAGGCGGTTTGATAAGGTTATCTGAATAGCTAGAAATGGCTTGCGCAAATTGATAGAAAGGGGACTCGACGGCGAATTAAGGAATCAAAACCATATGATATCAAACTTCAGTCCAGCATCTGCAGACTTACCGACCAACTTGGGTAC
>QQTW01002390.1_pt1 | contig 13585 bp, 20 predicted proteins | sample 1904831 | NCBI WGS metagenome assembly QQTW01 (sample SAMN09435610, study PRJNA476489) | Subsurface metagenome, whole genome shotgun sequencing project. | reverse complement strand
TTCTGGAGGTCAATACCCAAAGCAACACGACCTTCACCACGACCAAGTACGGAACACTTACCAAGGTCGGGATCAACGATCCAACCGATTATGTCACAGACGCCACGAGCTTCTGGAACTCTATCATGAGCACATCAGGGGTAGTCGTTGAGAACAATACGCCAGTGATAACATTAAAGCCCACGATATACACTGCCGTCGGTGAATATATCACCATTACCACTGCTGTGTAAGTCACAGAACACATCTTTGTGGATGTACTTGGGCTGACCCTCAATACTAGAACCTCACCGACCATTTATTATAACGTGGGTTTCTTGGCCTATAGTGTCACCAATGAGTTTGAGGTTTATTACACCGACGACACGGGCTCGGTCGAAGCCAGCTGCACCACCGCTTCACCATCTACCATAGGTCTGGTTCCGACTGTGACGCCAGTCGGCTTCACCAACCCTTACTATGCACCATTGGACTCAGCAGCTTGGTCCGCTCTCCTACCACAGAGCTGGAGCAGCTGTAGCCCTGGACCAGATGTCTCTGGCTCTTCGAGAATAAACATTGTGTCGGCCTTGACGACGACTGAGACTAAATATGGCGACTATGTACGTTCTCAGGTGTCAGTGGCTACATCGAAGAATCAGGGAACGGCAGTCCCAGAGGCAACCGGAAGTGTTCCAAGCGATAAGGACGCTCAGACGAAGGCGATCACCCCAGCACGACCGTCTGCTGCATCCGTGTCTGCAACAAAGATGCCGCAGCGACCTCCCACATCGCAAGATCAGCCTGACGCACCTCCCGCGCCGAGCAGAGCTCCAAAAGAGTTGCCCCCTGCTGCTATTCGACCAAATAATAATCCGCAACCTGATAGCTCTAAGGCTGGCGGCACCTCGCTCAATTCGGGTGCTGCTCCTACTGCAGTCCTGCCTGAGCTTGCTGTCATATCTGGCACGACAATAAAACCTGGAGCCGCACCCGTGACCATTGGGGGGGGTCACCTACAGTTTGGCAGCTTCTCCGCCCGTCCTCGTGGTCGACGGCTCTACATCCAATCTTCCACCACAAGGGACATCTCCTCCGGTCATCTCGGGTATCACAGTCGCGCCTGGCGCAGCACCACTCACAGTAGGAGGAACAGTCTACAGCTTTTCGCCTTCCACATTAGTACTCTTGGTTGACGGATCTACATCTACCCTTGCGCAGCAGGCCACACCTGTGCCTGTCGTCATCTCAGGCACAACCCTGAGACCCGGGGCACCAGCCTTAACGATCAGCGGAACTGTCTACAGCCTTGCCCCCAAGTCACTAGAACCATCAGCCGCGCCTATTGTGATAGCAGAGACGACTTTGGTTCCGGGAGCACCAGCTGTAACCATTGGCGGAATTGTCTACAGTCTTTCTCCCGGGTCACCTGAAACATCAGCAGCGCCCGTGGTGATAGCAGGAACAACTTTGGTTCCCGGAGCACCAGCTGTAACCATTAGCGGAACTGTTTACAGCCTGGTACCTGGGTATTCAGAACTAGTCATTGACGGATCAACCTCCATCTTGGCACCAGAACCAACAGCAGCGGCCGTTGTGATAGCAGGGACGACCTTGACTCCCGGAGCACCAGCTGTAACCATTAGCGGGTCTGTCTACAGCCTTGTCCCTGGGTTTTCAGAACTGGTTATCGACGGATCAACCTCCACTTTAGCACCAGGACCAACGGCAGCACCCGTTGTAATAGCAGGCACGACTTTGATCCCAGGAGCACCAGCCATGACCATCAGTGGGACTGTCTACAGTCTTGTCCCTGGGTATTCAGAGCTGGTAATTGACGGATCAACCTCCACTTTGACATCAAGACCTACAGCCGCACCGGTGGTAATAGCAGGCACGACTTTGATCCCGGGAGCACCAGCCGTGACAATAAGCGGCACGACGTACAGTCTCGAGCCATCATCATCTCTCCTAGTGGTCGATGGATCTACACTGGTACCAGCAACAACCCTGTCCGCAGCTTCTGGTGAAGGCTACGGTTCCCTCATATGGAGCGGCGTTGGGCGACAGGTAACCGCATCTATCGCGAGTACTGGCCCAGCTGGACCCACCGAAACGGGACCACAAGTCGCAGTCTTTACTGGTGCCGCGAGCAGCATCGAGCACGCTGTTGTTGGCAAGAGCAAGAGCTGGATGGTTCTTGGCATGGTGTTTGCCTCATGTATATTAGTACTTGCATAGTTTTTGTGTCGGAAGAGATAAGAACGGGGATAGAAAGGTTCTTCCCTTGAGCGTGGTCATCGTGGTCGCTGTTTCGAGCTACTTACTGCTCAGCATGGAACGAGTAGTCTGCCTGTATGGATTAAGTAAAACGTGTAGCACAAAAGGGTCGCAGAAAGCGCTGAGAAGCGAAGACCAGCAGCTGTAAGTACCTAATTGATGTCTGTGTAAGACTCATAACGCATCAGAAGAACGAAGCGGTCCATCCAGCAGCTGATGGTGTGGTGTGTGGGTCTATCACCCAACTAGCTTTCCCGAAGCGTTGCTGTAGGCGTGTCCAATACTATAATACCTCTACCTACCTCCTGGCATCCTGATGGTAATGTTTCCATCATCATCATCATCATCATCATCATCATCACAGCATATAAGGGAGCAGATAGCGGCGCAGAATCCGACAATCAGCCCCGTGTCTTTGAAGGGATTGATTGATATGCATGTATTGCTCTGCATATGCAGCTCCAAGGCCTCTACAAAACTATCGGTTTCCAACTTCCAGCCAGCACAAAACAGCCCATGTCCCCAACTCCCTCCCCTCTCCCTCCTTCCTTCCCCTCAAACACACGATCTATTCAGAGGCTCAGACTGATTCTCCCCAACCCTCGCTTCCCCAATAATGCGAACACCCCGAACCTGAAGAAGCATGCTGCCTGTGACTGGATGAGAAAGGAGTGATATGGGATGGTATAGTGGGTTGACCAAAAGTGTGTAACGAATGTATGTGTCGGTATAGAGACGCTGGCGAGGAATTTGCAGAAAATAACACCGAAAAAAATGGGGGAGCCGGGGGGGCGTAGAGTAGGTTGGGTAGATGACCGTCTGGCCCGGCGAGGTTGCGGAAGATATGGGGAGGTGGTTATTCATGGCCATCCCTGGCCGTGGCCGTGCTCGGCGACGGCCTCGACGCCGCGGTTGCCAAGGCCCTTATGTCCCTCGTGGGCGTCGAGGTGGTCGGGCATTGGCTCGCGTTTGGCGAGAGAGCCGGCAGCGTCGTCGAAGGGGACTGCGACGGCCATGGCGACGAGGGAAGTGATCAGGGCGAGGATGATGGTCTTCATGTTATTGGGTTTTGGTGGATGATTTTGGTTAGGTTGGTTGACTGTAAGACGGGCTTGATAGGTTTGCTTCTCGGGGATCTTGGAGCGGATGATGAGGGTGATGGGATGGACGCTGCGGCGGATTTGAGCATCTTTATATGCTTTTCAGGATTGTAGAGCATATCCGCCTTTCGGTTTATGATGTGCACTGGAATCTGTCCGGTAGATAGATTGTATGACAGGCGTTCAGTTGTAGGACACAGGCGAAGGATACCGGCGTAGAAGCCCGGATCCCTTGGGCAAGCAGAACCATGGTTGCCACACATGCTGGATAGCGAGATGCTTCCTGCGGGTAGCCATGGACATGTTCGACCACTCGGTTCTCGATACCTGGATTGTAGTTAGGACAGACAGAGTAGGATGTCAAATAGTCTAGTTGATTAGCGTTCAGATGATCGGGTTTCCCCTCCTAGGATACATTCACCGTCTCACGATTATGCGTATCTGGTGCCCACGTACTCGTGCATCGAGAGGATGGGAGAAAGTGCCGATGCTTGATCCCGAGAGGAAGTGAGATGAATCCAACCCTATCTTGTGTCTGGCCCAAGGTATGCTGCATCTTGGTTCCTTGATGCAGCAGTTGACGCTGTACGATGGGTTTCAGAGCCGTGGAACTCAGGCACATATGAGGTTGTTGCAGTCACTACCCATCCCATTCATGTAACATGGATCACAGGCGGTTGGATCTGGACATTTCTCGCCAATGACGCGTTGTGCTGCAATACATGGCAGCTCTGAGCAGCGCAACGGCTATGTACAGCTGTGTAGTGGCTGTCATTGCTATCCTGTCATTGCTGTGACAGCCGTCATAGAGCTTCCTCGAGATGAGAAGATGCACAAAAGGGAAAGGGAAGAAGGGTGAAGAGAAATTGATTTGATAGATGATACTAGTTGATACTAGCTGATACTAGTTGGTACTAGTAGATGATGATAGTTGACAGGGCTAAGCTTCATCGAGCTGTTGTGCTTGGCAACCCATTTCTTCGTTGGGCGTTTCACTTTTCCTTTCCCTTCTCCGAAAGGTATTCGGTGCTATGGGCTTGACGTTATGTCTCTCAGCAGCGGCGCATCCTATAACAAACATGTAAAGGTACTCTCAGGGAACTGTCTTTTCTGTCTGTCTTCCCTGGGGTAAGAGCTTCCCGGAATTAGGGATTGTGTGCCACTCATCCAACTGGCCCTACCTGACTGTTATTTTGTGCACAATGTACATTTTGATTGGAAAAATTGTGCAGACTCTCTTTCCGTCTCATGCTCACCGCTCTTTCTCTTCACACGTTGCTCGTCCTGCCCAAGTGTTGCTGTTGCGTGATGTCTCGTTGTTGTACGTTCTACCTACTCTTCCTGAACGGCTCGGCTTCCGACTTCAAAACATCCATCTCGACCATTCCAAATACTCCACTCTTCGTCGGTAAAGTGCATGGTTGAGTGGCACCTCCCATGAGATATGTCATTCATTCCGTCACCAAAGAGAATTCATAGGACGTCTCCCTGTTCTTTGCTGGCTAGGTGAAGCTGCCGAAAGCGATTAACCCCTTTCTGAGAGCCGAATGGAGGCTCGAAGCTGACGCACCATCGCCGATGCCAGCCGCGGTCAAGAGTACAAACCGACGGACTTCTCAAGCTGGACCAGGGGATATTCCTCTCTCGACGGGAAGATGGGATGGCCCACATAAACCTGATCCACAGCCGCACCGAGACCTGGACTATTCGTCAAAATTGCAAAATCCGGTCCGAAACTTCGGCACACAAGAAAGTAGAGTGCTGTGTCGATGTTCAGTCTGCTCGCCTACCACGACGGGTAGCGTGAGACGTACATGAAGTACGTCAAGGCATTTGCTGCTTCCAGTGGCAAGGCGGCTGGATCTGAAGCCAAGATCATTGTTCGGGTGATAAGCCGCTCATCGTCCTTGGATGGTGAGAAGCAATGGGAAGATGCAGCTCTTGTGCACTACCTTCAATATATCATTTTGCGAGTATGGTTGGCAGCAAAGAATCCCAGAAGCTTGACGCCAAACACAAGGTTGGGACGATCAAGGATACCTGTATCTTATGCTTGAGAGAAGTTTAGAAATCGCAATAGACCGACCGGAGCAACAGTCTCGACCGGGTCTATGTGAGGCATCAAAAGTCATCTCGGAACGTTGCAGATTTCTCACCCAGAGAAGTCATCCGGTCCATCCGAGGGGGAGTGCTGATTAATTTCAGTGTTTTCTGATCGTCAACTATTGCATCTTTGACCTGTTTTGCGATCAACCATGGAAGCACATGAAATGCTGGAACCACTGAGCTCATAACGCTGTTCATAGCTGACTTCTCGATCTTTCTTGCATCGGGTATTCACCGTATTCTAAATATGTCCGAACGCTCGGAGCTCCGTGCTGAAGTCACATGACCTGACTCGACTCCTTCCGCCCGACCCGTCATCCATCCTACTTGTTGGCAAAAGTAGCCTGCTCTGGGAAAGCTATCCAAAACTTGTTCCTCGCGCTCAAAGAATCTGATCACATATTTCAAGAACAGGACACCGGTTTGCCGACAGCCTGACCGCGAGCTACAACCCCGAATCGAAACCCCAGATTGGAGGCGACGTCCAAATGATGGGCTCCCTTCCCAACCCAACCCACTCCTCACCCAACCGCCCCAACAGCGCCCATCTCCCGGCGATCCTCTGCCTCCACGGCGGCGGCTCCAGCGCCGACGTCTTCAAGATCCAAGCCCGCCGCCTGTACTGGCGGCTCTCCTCGCGCTTCCGCTTCGTCTTCGTCCAGGGCCCCATCGAAGGCGAGCCAGGATGGGGCATGCTCCCCACCTTCGCCTCCACGGCCCCCTTTTATCGCTGGGTCTCGCGACGCTTCAAGCCGGGCGAGGGAGGGGATGAGGTAGTGCCGAAGGCGGAGGTGGAGGCGATCGATGCGATCATCCTGCGGGCGATGGAGGAGAATGGGGGGCGGAGTAGCTTCGTGGGCGTGATGGGCTTCAGCCAGGGGGCCAGGCTGGCAGCGGGGTTGGTGTTAAGGCAGCAGCTGGAGATTCGTGAGAGCGGGTCCAGTAAGTGGGGATTCCGATTCGGGGTGATGATTGGCGGGCCCTTTCCGCCCTTTGCTCTGGTGGACGAGGACTGGGAGCTGGACTACACGCTCATGGGCCAGGTGCCCACGGTGCATGCTTGGGGACGAAGGGATCCGGCCCGGCAGGGCGCCAGGCAGCTGGCCGACGTGTGTGACGGCGCGGATACTTTTGTCATGGACTTCGAAGGCGAGCATCATCTGCCCCTGACGGATCATGAGGCGGACGAGCTCTGCGCCCTGATTGTGGATGCGTGGCATGCGGCTGGCGGCACGGATAAGAAAGGCTCGCTGAATAAATTGGGGGTGGCGGTTGAGTAGCTAGATGTTATTGAGACGTGTATACTTAGTAGAGAGTCGTTCTCAACCGCGTTCGGTGTGTTTGTACTCGTTGCGAAGAAGCCACTTTCAGATCTGTGTGTGAGAGAGAGAGAGAGAGAGAGAGAGAGAGTCACATAGCTTCGGGGGACATCAGTACGGTGCAGCATCTGAAGCGGGTCTACCAGGGACAGTTGTTGCGAAACTCGATGCATATCATAGAGCAGGGGCGAACCTGGACTTCATTTTCGTATTTACTTAGTGGGCATGTATCTCATCTTTGCTAGATAGATGTTGCTGTTGATCGACCAGCATGATTCTATCGAACGCAGACATGCTGAAAGAGGTCCGCTTCGACAGCGTCTCTTTCCTTAACAAAACCCTCCCTCCTCCCCCGCCAAACCACCTACTCAAACCGTATATAAAAATTGCCTAAGCACCGTCTCCCCAGATACCCACAACTCCCATCGCGAAGCCCAGACCACTAACCAGCGCTCTCACCCCCTGCACCCTCCTCTCCCTGCTCATCTCCATCTCTACCTTCTCGCCATTCACACTCGCCTCTTCTTCTTCTTCTTCCTCCTCCTCTTCCACCATCACATACGATCTCGCTCCGTTCTGTGACGACCGCCGCAGCTTTGGGAACCGATCCAAGCCGTTGTAGTAATACTCCACTCCCTGGCCGGCGAGGAACGCCATCAGCGCCGTCCACAGCAGGTAGGGATGCTTGCCCCGCGCGGGAGCGAGCCTGTAGCAGGTGAGCAGCGATAGCGAGGAGATGGATGCGAAGGTCAGCACGTGCCGGGTTGTGGCGGTCTGGATCTGGGATAGGGTGCGCGAGGCGGCGGAGGCGGTGGGGAGGAGGGCGAGCGATGGCAGGGTGATCGTGGAGGTGTTGTAGGAGATGCCCTGGGCAGACGGACGGACGGAGTTAGTAGGCTTGCAGATGGGTGGAAGGTGGATGGTGAATGGTTCTTTTCCGGCAGGTCAAGTAATGAGATAGTTCATCGTGGGTGCTTACGGTGAGGAGACCCAGGGATATTGTCCCCACGAACTTTGTAAGGGTGATGGAGGACAGCATCTTTGATACTCTCTAGCTGCTGTCGTTGTAGATGTGAGGAGATGGCAAGATAGATGCGCTCTCAAGAGCTCTCGGGTAGGGGATGTGCTTCTTTGCTGCAAAGAGTTGGGGGGAGGATGCGGTTGGTGGTGGGTGACGGAAGCTTCTTCTCTTCTGCTCTTCTGCTGTTCTAGGCTGCGCTAACCATCCCGAATAAGTACTTACTTTAACTATAATGACTTCAATGGTAAGCACTCTACTCCGCGTATACTTTAACTACTAGATCATAACAAGGAGAAGACCCATTCAAGTCTGGGCAAGTTGGAAGCAAGATGCTCGTCCTTTACAACTTCGTATACTCAAAGCTAGGTTAGATTGGACGATCTATACGGAGCAACCATCCATGCGTGTCTCTCTCGTACGTATCTCTTGATCCGTACCTCGGCTCTCTGCCCGTAACCCGTCGTCGGAAGGAATTGAGATTGCCCTTCCATTGTTCGAGCAGGTGAAGGATCATGCTCTGATCTATAGTACTGTTGAAGCATCTTTGACCGTACATGCTTCTCCTTGCATCACCTTTCCAGTATTCATTTTCTTCCTTTACTCGTGTCCCACGGAGGGTCCATTGCAACCAAATCTCAACTGGAGCTTCGAGAGTCCACAGCAGAACCAATCCATTCCTTTTCGGTACATCGTCCCCACGAGTCTCACGCCCTATCACGGGAACAGCTGTTACAGTCAATCGTGCAGCCAGTCCTGCGGTGCAGCGTCGCTACATCTCCATGGCACTGCCCAAGTCAGACTACCTCAGCGAGGTCTGGAAGGATGGCATCTTCAGTGAGCCTCAGCAATTAGCATTACCGGAATAAAAGCCCCTTCCTAATCTCCACAGACAACCAAGTCGTCTTCTGTACCGGTGGTAACGGCACCATCTGCAGTGCCCAGGTCCGAGCGATGGTCCATCTGGGAGCCAACGCCTGCATCGTGGGCCGAAATGTGGAAAAGACCGAATCCATGGCCCAGTCTCTCATGACCGCTCGTCAAGGCTCCAAGGTGCTCGGGATCGGTGCGATTGACGTCCGAAACCCAGAGAATCTGAATCAAGCCGTCGACACCTGCGTCAGGGAGCTAGGAGGCATAGATTTCTGCATGTAAGAAGAACCCCATCCTTTCTCAACAACCCACATCCAACCATCACACCCAGAATCCCTAACTAAAACCCCCCCAAACAGCGCCGGAGCAGCAGGCAATTTCCTCTCGCCCATCTCGCAGCTGTCGCCCAACGCCTTCAAATCCGTAATCGACATCGACGTGCTGGGCTCCTACAACACCGTCAAAGCCGTGCTACCCCACCTCCTCAAATCCACCACCTCTAAAACCAGCGGCCGCCTCCTCTTCGTCTCCGCCACGATCCACTACACGGGCAACGCGCTGCAGACGCACGTGGCGGTGGCCAAGGCGGGCGTCGACGCCCTGTCCGCCAACCTGGCCATCGAGTACGGCCCGCTCGGCCTGACCTCCAACGTCATCGCGCCCGGCCCCATCGCCGGCACCGAGGGCATGGAGCGCCTGAGCCGCCGCGAGGATGCCGACGCCAGCAGGAGCCGCATCCCCGTCGGCCGCTGGGGCACGGTCAAGGAGATCGCCGACGCCACCGTCTGGCTCTTCAGCGACGCCGCGAACTTTGTCAACGGCTCCGTCGTCGTGGTCGATGGCGGAGCCTGGAGGACCGTCAGTGTAGGCGGCGGTGGCGCAGGTAAGGGCTTCGAGTATCCCGATTTCTTGTTGGGTGGGGCCAAGGTGGAAGGGGTCAAGGGGTTGAAGAAGGAGAAGGCCAAGTTGTGATGCGAGGGTGGCACAGTGCACTGCGCATGCGTTATGGTTGGGGATGGCGTCCGGGAAGTGCTGCTGGTGTTTGATGCGGATTTTATTCTATGGATCTGCATATACGAGCATACATATGGTAAAAAGAATACAGAAGCCATCAATCATCCTTGGCAGAGTAATACGTATACATAGCAACCTATGCTAGAGCCGAGTGAGGGTAGTAGTAGTAGTCAACGCCACTGCCCCCCCGTATGACCATCCCAACCGCCGCAACACCCATGTAGTCTGATTGAGTCTGTTTGACAACTACATCCCTTACTTCTGCTCCACCACGACCACGTCGACGTCCTCATACTGAGGAAGCGTCTCTGCACCCTCCATCAACGCAGCCTTCTCGTCCGCGTCAACAGCGGCCTCGATGGTCTGGGAGACGCGATCGTCTCTTGCACGGCGGTTCAACAGATACGCCAGAGCTTGGCCTACCAGCATGCCGAGGCTGCATGCGAGAAGGCCACCAATAACACCGAAGATGGCTGGCAGAACGAAGAAGTGAAGTGTCTGTCTGACGAAATGGCGGAAACGGCCATGTCCGTGATGCAGACGGTGGGGTTGTTTCATATCACCTTTGGGCTGAGCATCCTTGCAATCTTTGGGTTCGGCATTCATGTGGTCGTCTTTGTGCTCAGCATCTACCTTCGAGTGTCTCCAGCCTGAGCAGGTATTCTTGATCCAGGTCTTGGCCTTGCCGGCATGAGCTTTTGCGGCCTCGGCCATCTTCCGAATACGATTGGCTATGATGGCTCGAAGACGGCAGATTGAGGTGATGCATACATTGGCACCCGGTGACTCTGCATAGGGGATACGGGTTATTCGGGCAATATGCATGTGTCCCCATGATTGCACCAGGTCGATCTTCACGGTATCGACTCTGACAGAGATACCTTCAAGGTCAAGTACAGTGAAGTGGATGGGGGTGAGAGCGATATCGCTGACTTCGGTAACGGCGGGTAGAACTTCCAGCGCATAGCCCAGGCGGAGTGGTTTTGTTTGAGCTTGATCTAAAGGTCGCACTTCAGCGGCCTTCAGGGCGACCGGAACAAGGGTCTGAGGAGGAGGGAAGACTGGCTGTCCGTTGATCTGGAGGAACTGATCGTCATCGGTAATGTTGAATTCGAGGTGCTAGAAAGAAAGTCAGTCAACTCGAGCCAAAACCCCCGACATTGTCTGTGCGTACGATATTGATCGGATCATGTCCTTGAGTCCACACTGAGCCATCGCCATCGGAGCCAGCAAAAGCGCAATGTGGGCAGTCGAGCTCAACAGCCTGGTGTTTCATTTCTTTGTTCATCTGAGCGATTCCCGCTCCACGAGACGCTTCGAGGGGAATGAGGAATGCAGAAGCCTGCAGGGCGAGAGCGCCCGCAGCGAGTATGGATGTGGAAAACATCGCGTGTCTGCTATGATGGAGAATGAGATGAGATGTTTGAAGATGGAAGTGAGAGAGTGAGAGAGTGAGGTTCAGGATGAGGATAAGGATGAGGTTGAGGTTGAGGTTGAGGGTGCAATGGACGTTGCCTGTTGGTTTATGCTGATTGTGGCGGAGTTGCCGTTACAGAGTGATGTAAGCAGTTTAGCGGCGGCACACCGGCTTTACATCGGCTTTACATTAGGTGCCCATCGTCGATTGTCGGCAGAATAGAAACTCCGGCGTCTGGTTATTGCTAACATAGTTTTATATGTCTTTACTACTGTACTCTCTCCGTAGTATTCACATCCAGTATGTGTCATTTGGAGGTTACAAGCATCCTAAATGTACGGGTCGCTATCATGGCAAATTTGAAAGATATGATGAGCTACGAGTTAGACTGGTCCAGCCGCATTTTCATCTATCACGTCAGGCAAACCAGGAAGGCTTGTGCAACAGTGACCTACATCTTATTAGATCATGTCGCTGCTGTGGTTGATCTGTGCCTCTGGTCAACCCTTCGGGTGAGATAATCTTCTATCCCATCAGCCAGAATATCAATTGCGGCGTATCTATCTCATTGACTCGTTCTCTGCATGTTTCCCCTCCTCTTCCCTTTCATCACAGCAAAATGGTTCAGTCTTCCCCTTCAGGTAATGCATCTGGATGAGTCCTGCGCCAGGGATGGCAGATACAGTAGGTGCGTTGTGATCTTTTTTGGCGGTCTTGGAAGTCATCAGTCTGAACAATGAGGTTCCCAATGCGGACTTGCCGCATCCGGTAGTATCTGCGGCTCTCGATCCGACGAGACAATGAACAAGATATCTTCGTCCATATTGCCCCGGTGCGGTGTGCTACTTCATCTTAATTTACAATACTTGAGCATTGGTGAATGCGACTTCCATTGACAGCAACACAATCAGGCTTCATGGACGATTCTATGGCGAAGCAGGGAGATCTTCCCCTCAGTGGCTATATTCCACCACTCTTGTCTCCGCAACTGGCCCCACAGCCACCACCTCAGCAGCAACAGCAGCTTCGGGAACCCGGTGACCAGGGTCATGAGCTGTCATCACACACGGATGCTTCCGTCAACACATTTTCTCGGCCCCTTCCCCCGCAGCTGCTTCGACAGCAGCCTTGGAGACGTTTGTGGAAAGATCCTGACCTTCGTAAGTATGCTCAATCCGCAATTGCGCGCTCCGAGGAGGCTGAACGTCAAACTCTTCCACAACCTCCTCAGCAGCTTCAGGAAGCTCCCCAGTCACCTTCTAAGAAGCCGCAGCAGCAGTCTCGCAGACGGCTTTCATTGCCCGCCAGACTACCACAGCAGAATGAGGAGCACTCGGAGAAGATGACTTCTCAAGACCTGCCACCAGAACCAAATTTCGCTTCAGAACCTCGTCACCGTGGATCCATCTCCCTCAAACTCAAGCTAGCAGTCCAGAGGGTCCGCGCCAGGAAAGAAAGCAAACAGCCTCTTGGAGTCCCCCAAACACCAGCCCAGCTCGAGAGCTCATGGGCGAGGATGTACGTCGAGAACTTCGAACTCAAACGCTTACTCAAGAAGAAAGAATCCGCCATCAAGAAGAAAGACGCCCAGATCCAGAGCAACGAAACACTCCTGACAAGAGCCACCTACGCCGTGGCCCACCTCCACAACGAAAACATGCAGCTACACCGCCAGAGCGCCCAGACCACTCCGCGGCTTCGAGGCCTCGAGGTCGCCCTGAGCGACAACATCTCGCAGTTCTCTCTGATGCAGGAAGAATTCGACGACGAATCCGCGCGCAACACGCACCTCATCCAGAGGTACGCCGCCGCGAGACGCGAAGCGACCGACCTGCGACGCCTGAACAACACCGTGGCCAACGATCTCACCGAGGAACGCAAGAAGGTCAGCAGAGCGCAAGCGCAGCTCGACCGCATGGAACTCGAGCTGGATCGCGCGGTGGACGAACGTCTCCGTCTCGCCGTGCTGGAAGCCGAGAACGACGCGCTGCGCAACGACCTCACCGCCGGATTGGAGCAGATGATGCGCTTGGCCCACATTCAGCAACAGATGAGTATCGACCTCAACAGCGAGGATGCTGCTGCCGAGGCTGAGCTGGTGTGGGAGGCGCAGCAGAGGCTGGACCAGGAGACGAGAGATGCCCCCTACGTACCAATGGAGATCAAGATGAGGTTTCGGAGCCACAGCATCTGGGACCCCACGCAGGCTGGTCCACGCCGGGAAGGTGAGGTGTACACGAATGCTGGTATCGAGATGGCGAGTAGGGGGACGGAAACGACACCATCTCCGTCTCCTTTTTTAGGCGCTAGTCCGGTCACCGTGCTGGCCGCGATAGCACCCTCACCACCCCCTCCTCCCGCGTCTTTTTCAGCCATCGAAAGCTCTCACCGCTCACCACCGCTCCTCCTTCTCCCTGCCGCAACTTCCCCCTTCTGTCCCATCAAACAACAACGCAAACCCACCACACCCACAACACCG
>QQTW01002389.1_pt1 | contig 13585 bp, 21 predicted proteins | sample 1904831 | NCBI WGS metagenome assembly QQTW01 (sample SAMN09435610, study PRJNA476489) | Subsurface metagenome, whole genome shotgun sequencing project. | reverse complement strand
CTCGTCTCGAAAGTGGTCTTCTGGGTCAAAGGCAAGGAGAAAGACTATGGCGTAGAAGCGTTGTGGAAGTTTGTTTTGGCCCAGGTATTTCTGTAGCCTCCTGATGAAGCCAAGGCGAACCGGGAGTAGGACATCCTGGGCCACTAGAGCAAGGCGGTTGAAGTCCGAGGCTGAGAGAAGTTCATTGAATACCTTCTGAGTGCATAGTTTCAGATAAGACTGTGCTGCTAGGAGGCGAAGACGTGGCTTGTGCTCCATTGGGGTGTCTTTCGCTTTCGAGAGTTCCCCATCCTCAGTGATCAGAAGATTGAGTAGTTTGTAGATAGGTTGTGCGATGTCTTTGAGCGTGGATGGGTCTTCATGGGACCGTATTCGATTCACGAGGATTTTCAAAGCCCACACTTTGGCCTCGCATTCATCGTCCATATTGTCCTCCCATTCGTAGTCTGCATTTCTTGCGGGTGACCGGACCTTCAGTAATATCTGATTGATTGCGATGTCTACAACCGCATCACTCTCGTCGTCTACTTCTTTGGGCGCGAGCAGCATAAGTTGGCTCAACGCTGCGAGCCGGGAAAGGAACGCATCAGCGCCGTATTTGAAGTCCTTGATGGTCTTCTGAACAAGATCCTTGGCATGCATCTCCCTCTTGTCTGAGACAGCCAGTATCACCGAGACCGCATGTTTTGCGGCTTGCGGTGGAGTTCCTAGAAGAGCGAAGTCCTGAAGGCAGTTGAGAAACTTGCGATCCTTTGGCAACTCTTGAGGGAACTTTCGAGCGAATCCAGCACAGGCCTTGAGCGTGTCCACAGTTCCGGGCTCGTTCGGTTTCGACAATGTTGGAGCTTGGAGCTGCAAAACCTTACACAGCTCCTGTATATGCGCCTTCAATACTTCTGGAGTTCTTAGGGAGATCTCTTTCAGCAGCTCATGCGCTGTGCTTGAGAGGGCATGCTCCTCGCTTCGTGAGAAATTCATGATCGCCGGAACATGACTCTTGTTATACACCAAGACGCTTGATCGGTACAATAAAGGTTTGAGTGTCTCTAATAAGCCTGCCGGTGCTCCAGGTGCAGCTTCGATCCTCTTGGTGAATTCTTTCTGCATTTTAAGAGCTCGTTAGATAGAGTACAACGTGTAGAAGGTTCCAAACAACGTACAATTGCCTTGAAAACAGTCCTGTAGTCACTTTCTGGGGCGATGCAGAATTTCATGAGCTGATAGCTACGGCGGTCGTGCATCTTAGCAAACTTCCAAAGGTCCGCTGTGACCCGGGCTGGATCAGGTAGCTGCCTTGCGAAGTTGTCTATCAGCCTAGCCAAATGAGCTTTGATTTCCTTTTCGTTCTCATCCATCACGCCACCCTAAGAAGTATCAGCATACCGATACATAAGAAGGAAAGAGGTCATACATTGTAATCCTCACAGCGTGTCAAGAATGCTGCCATGACTCTTGCCATGCTCACTTGACGGCCATGTAAGGCGAAGAAGACCTTCTTAGCCTTTTCATCTAGGTGCTTGACTAGGACAAGGATTCTTTCCGTTCGCAAGGTGTCCGCGTCTAAGCCCTGTGCTTCGGCCTCTCCACTTCCTTGACTGTCCGCTACCCTCTGGGAGCTGCTAACCGCTGTCTTGTTTCCCTTGGGTTTGATTGGAGGATAGCTCAAAGGAAGAAGAAGCTCAAAGAGAACGTGATCGAGAAGGACATGAATCTCTACATCATTTGTATAAAAGGTATGAAGTATGTTCGAAGGTACATCTCCAATAAGAGCCGTAACCTCTTCCTCGCCTGCCGCGATTTCGCCCGCTGCGACACCCCATATTCGGCCTAGTATCTGCATAGCTTCGACGCGCACGGCGTGCTTTCGGTCTCGAACTCGCTCAGCAAGGATTGCCAGAACGGAACCAGGCTTGGAGATATTCCCGGACGCTCCAAGTTTGGCTAAAAAGTCCCGAAATCCGAAGCCACCAATGGCTTTGACAGCCGCAATCCGAACCTTTTCATCCGCATCTCCAAGCATGCGCGCCAGATCGCTGATGAGTCTCTCTTCCTCTTGCCGACTTAGTCCCACACCTCCAGCGGACGTAGTCAAGATCCTCCCAATTCCTGTTGTCCAGGCTGCCCGTATGATACCCGACTTGTCTTGTCTTCTTCCGAGAAAACTGGTGTATGCACCTGGGTGAGTATGTGGGAAAGGTTGGGGTGAGCAGGGCGTGGTCAGTAGATTTTGTGCTACGGGGGTTTGTGAGTACATTGAGATTGTCGCCGGTGGGTATGCTGCAGGGTCCATAAAAGGATCCGGCGGAGGACCCGCTGCTCCGATACCAGAAACGATATCTCCCAGAGTCTCTGTCGCTAACAGCCGAAGCTGAACATTTTCGGTCGATAGCTCCGCCTCAAGCTGTGGGATTACGTTCTGAAGCACGCCAGGGCACGCACGCCAGAGTTCTCGTAACAAACAATGAGCCTTATGTAACTCTTGCATATCATCTTCTGTTGGTCCATGTGGAGCCTCATCGTCAGACTCATCCAATTCAATGCTTGACCGCCGACGGGAGCGATGTTTTGCACCGCCATTTGGCGCAGAAGATGAAGAAGCATCCATTATGACATCGTTAAAGTATTGACTGACGTATCTTGCCATCTTATCAGTACAGGAATTGCATATTGACTTCGCCATGTTGTATGCTGGCGGGAGTTCATTCGACGTCAGAGTCAACTGCTTTTCATCCACCACCGTAGCTCCATGTTTCTTGCTCCTCCGGACGTTGTTATTGATTGCATAAGGATCCGCTCGTAGAAATTGAGCCATTATGATATCGACCACCTCGGCCGGCAAGCTCGTTGATTCGTCCACCAGGATTTCCAGGATAGCAGTTAGATTCAATTCAACATTCTTCGCCAACTGTTCTCCATTCGTAGCCTTCGAAGAGCTTGACAGCATGTCGAAGAACGATGTAAAAAGGTGAACGAGCAGAGGTTCCGAAGACGGGATGTCCGTAAGAAGGACGATACTCTTGACTTGTGCCAATGATTGCAGGACATACATATGCTGGCTATTATATGCATTCGAGGGATCGGAGAGCGCTGGCAATATCGTTGTTACTAGTAGCGAGAAGATATCCTGGCCATCTGTAAGCCATGGCAGTCATGTCGAGGGAGTGTTGCTCACTCTCAGCTGTGGACCGGTATATGGCGCATCCGGGGCACACAGTCTCAGTATATCTACCAAACAGCATGCCGTCCAAGCTCTTACGCCTTTATCTTTGTGAGCCAGCAGGTTTGGGCTCGCCAGCTCCTTCGCGACTCTTGTGAACGAGTCCCTTTCGTTCTCCTCTTGCTCCATCTCCCTCATCTCCTTAGATAGCGCTTGTAATCGTTGTAAAAGGTCCGCGGTTCCAATTGGCTTGCCGGCACGCCATGACAGGGGCTCGTTGAACTGGAGGCCAGGCATTGCATGTGACTCCTCCATGACTTCCGTCGCGGCTGGCACAGCGGGGCGCGTTCTGGCTGGCATGACGGCGTTCCAGAGCAATGCGCTCGCGCGACCGCAAGTATCTGAAGCTGTGTGAGGCAATCAGAAATCTTCCTCTGGATATCGATTGCTCATCTGCTAACTCAGGCGCAAGTGTGTTAGGATGGGGTGCTTATTGCGAAGTCGTGCCTGAATACTGGCTGTTTCTCGTCTTCATCATCAACTCTGGGAGCGTTCTCGCCTTGGTCTCAGCTTTGCAGCTTCTATGCTGTTATACTGGCCCTGTAGCTAAACTGTTATTACCATACGATCATTCTGTGATCGTTTAGCTCGCGTGTCAGACCCTCGACCAGGCGCGTCTCGATACTTCGAGCCTAGCGTGTCCTGTCGCTCTCCCTCCGCTCCCAAAACTACCCTAATTTGCCTCACTTCAAGACCACTCACAACATTTATATATCCAGGGCTTCCTCGAGCATGAGGATAGCGTGTGTTTGATTTACGTCGTCTGGTACGATGGGAAACCAATAGTTCGATTGTTCATTGCCCACTAAATGTCGAATCTACAACCTGCTGAAGCCCTCTACACAATTCCCGGTCTCTGGGCATCCTATCCTGATCCCAGGTCTATGCTTTCAAACTGACTTGAATTCCGATGGACGTCTCGTATCAGAGAGTTTCGGATGTCTTCAACAAGACTACAGGAGTTATCGAAACCTGCCAAGGAGGCACCCATTCCCGATCTGCCTCTAGACGCTTCGCTCACTTGACGCATGGTCATCAAGGAGCCACCGCAGATGAATGCAAGCATCAATTTGATGTAGCTCTCTCTTACCATATGCTATCATCGCTCGAAGTCTTTCCTTTCTCTTTTCCCACCGTGCGATTATACATTTCCCTTCCTAGTTAAAGAGAATCGAATACAAGGAAGTACATCGCAAATGAGTGTGAGAGCAGTCTTACTTTTGCTACTAGTTTTGAACTTGTTCTCTAGCCCATTGGAACGCGGCCAGGGTTCAGACACTATGCAGCAAATTCGAGAAGCAACTTCAGTCTAAGATGCCTTTCATGCACGCGCAAGCTCCAGATCAGTGTTTCAGGAACGATCGTTATACCGGGATTGGACCCCTGATTGCCCCGGCTTTGCATGGATTTACGGGATCCGCCACAAGTGGCAAGGTTTACAAGCTCCCGAGTCGCGCAGTCCTCAGTATCTCAAATTCGCCAGCCATACTAACTGATATTGTATCTCTCTAGCGCAAAAATCCCCCACCTTCTGCGATATGGCCGGGCCTGGAGACGACAGAGGGAACGGGAACGTCCATAGGAGTTGATGGAGCCATCCTGACAGCAGCAGGGTCTGTGGAAGCTTCACCAAGCTTCACGACCCCACTCGAGCCTCCCTTCACCATTATTAGCGTCACCCCAATGTCAATCTCTACCTCGCCTTCTGTCTTGACCAGCGCAACTGTCAACAGCGATGCACCGGCGTTTAGATGAATGATAGGAGGGACACTGATCACGGTCGTTGTTCTGGCAGCTATCAGCATGTCTACATAATGAACTTTGGTCAGCATCAGAATTGTCGTCTGGATCTTGTACGACAGTTGATTAGCAATCTACATCTTACATAAATACATATCTTTACCTCTGCATGCATGACCTCTGACAGTTCGTTCTTGAAGTCAGGTGTGCTGTGTAATGGTAGATGCAGGACGCAGCTACAAGCATAGTTACAGGGTTATTCTGATATTCTTATACTTTCCTATACTTCCCAGTAGTCAAGGAAGAGACTGTTCAAACTCGGAATCATAAGGTATGATCGCCCTCTGCCGATGCCTTTAAGCCCGATGCAGGATGCGGTGCATTCACATCTGCATATCATCCCATCTCATCTCATCTGCCTGCAAGCGATGTCGGTTCACTTTACATCTTACAGGGTTTTCTTACCTTATGCACAACATTCAAGATATCCTACTATTAGCTTTACGAATCCTTCCTTCTCTCGTGCGACAAAGCACCTCTGTATGCCTACAACCACTATCACTTGCCACTTCATCATCCCAGATGCGCAAAGCACGGAATGGTGATTACCAATCCTGGGGAAAGAACTGCCACGTCAGATCAATCAATTAATCAATCCTCCGTGGCTTCTAGCTGCAGCCGCATTGCTTTTAGAACAGCTGGTGCTGCGGGCAGAACCGATACTTACAAGGGGCTGATCCAAAACTAGACCACAGAACAGACCTCATCCGCAGACTTCTCATCTTCTTGTTCTTCCTGTTCAATCCCAGGGCAGCTCGGCGTTGATGAATAGAACTCGCCGTCCCCCCTCCCAGAACTTTAAAGCCGACTGAGCGACGGGATAAGATACCTAACGATAAAACAAGCGCAAATTAACTTTGACCAGCACGCGACGCGGCGGTGCGCAACGTTGCAGCAGTGCGGCGACAGCTTCCTTGCTTTCTGGTGTCCGCTCTCCCTGGCTGACTTGAATTTATCATTGTTGGTGGCGGCAGACTCAGCTCCAACGTACTCGCGCCTCGAGATTGCGGCGAAGTCGGTCATCTCCACATCATGTTACTCGCGGACATTTCTATAAATACGCAATGCTGGAACCCGCTTTCCTCTCGCTTTCCGTCTTTCCGTCTTATGAGTTTGGGTTTTATTCTCATGAACTGAATACCTTGCTTCTGCTTTCGTTGATCCCCGAGATCAAATTAAGAAACACAGTCAGCCACTGTTCCCAATTGGATCGCGCCTCATCGGCTTCGTTCTCTTCGCGTAAACAACACCAGCATGTACCAACCTTAAGGTAGGGCTGCATCGTGGCAAGCTTTCTGACAAAGTAAGCTTAGACTTAGCGGCGAATCTCTCTTCTCATCGTTGTCTCCGAGTCTGTTGACTGAAAGTGTCTTTCGGTACGAGTATATAGTCAGCGCTAGATATGTCGATATGGAAGGGAGCCCGTGACTAACGCTCTGACCTGGTCAGAGAATTGCGATCACGGAAACGGTCAGACTACGCCTGGCGTACAAGAATCTGGCGATTCCCAAGTTTTGATGCTCGCGTTCGGCCAACGCAACCAGCCTTGCCCTAGCGAGGTCTTGCATCTCAAGGTCCAGTTCTCATCATCTCGGACTCAGGTTAAGACACATAGTCTCCCAGCCTGAGGGGCTAAGAAGAAATGCCTCCATCCAGCCGGTCATTTACCGCCCTGAACTCCCCAACGGAAATCACACTCCCAGAATGCATGGATTACTTTACACTCAACGCACCACCGAACACTGACCTCTGGCGCAAACCACCCTCCCACGACACCTGCACGTCACCGATCCTCTACACCCGCCTCAGTCACCCATTCGTCGCGGCCGAAGTCACCGTCTCGGCGGACTGGGAAATGGAATGGGACCAAGGCGGCCTTGTCATCTTCGCGGGCCGTCCTCCAGCTCCCACACAAGATCTCCAGACGCAAACCCCAACCGCGACCCAGACACCAACCTCGCCTCTAGTGCCACCACCACCACTCGCAAACGTGCCAGCAGCGTTAGCAGACCTCTCGCTATCCAGAAACCCAAGAGAAGCACCACCACCGTACCTCCTCCCGCCTCCACCGTCAAAATGGGTCAAAGCCGGCCTGGAATTCTGCAACGGCCAACCACACGCCTCCTCGGTATCCGCCACATCCGACGGCGCCGACTGGGCCATGTCGCCTCTGTGCAAATCCCTACCCAATTCTTCCGCCATATCCCACCAGACCCCCAACACCTACCAACCAAACTACTCCTTCCTACGCATCAAGCTCGAACGCATCGGCTACGCTCTCTGGATCTGGTTCTCTACCGTCGCCGCCGACGACGATGACGATGACCTCGCTTCTCCCAACGTAGAGAGCGATTATGACCGGATCATGGGAGGACCGGCGGGAGGCTGGAAAAAATTGCGCGAGGTCACCTGGTTTTTCTGGGGCGTGGAGGATAAGTCGGTGCGTGTGGGTGTTTATGCGAGTCGGCCGGCGAGTTTCGGGTTGACGCGGTATGCGAGGATGCATGGCGCTGAAGAGGGTGGGGAGGGGGATGAGGAAGGGAGGGCGTTAGAGGTGGAATTTGAGGGGTTGGAGATCTTTTAAGCCAGTTATTCCTGTGTGTTGTGCGACGGGCGGAGAGGGCGCCGGAGGTTGACTGCCATCTTGGGTGGTCGGAGATTTGTCGTTATATTGATTGCCCTTCTCAAATTATCGGAGTGGTTGGTGGCTGGGTGGTGGTTTGTATACCCTGACCGTTTGTTTCCGAGGCGTCGATATACCCTCGGGACTAGTCAATCGTTTGATTTCGTATCTCCTAGATTTATAGCTATTTCAGATTCAAGTTTGCAGTAAATGCACTCAAGGGTCACTGGGGAGCTGATGTGCCAAGGGGGCCCTGGTCTGTCCAATCGTGCATCATCACACTACGATGAGGTGCATTGGTTCATCACCGTGAACGTGGTGAGTGTTGAGACGTTCGACACCAATCCAACCGAAAACCTAATTGTTAGAAACCTCGATTGAGCTGATTCGTTATATCACCCACCGATCATCAGAGCATGATGAGTTCTTGAGACGTTCGACAAGGATCCAGAGAAACCTCAATTCAGCTACTTCATAAACCCATCATCGTCAGAGCGTGATGAGTGTCTGAGAAGTTCAACGATCGTTGACATAAACCTCAACTTAGCTAGTTCATTGATCCATGGTATCAGCTTACGCTCCATACACCGGCGGCAAGGGAATTGCTGCTCTCTATTTCTTAAGCACTAGCTCCGCTTCCACCCTGCATTCTGAAATAGTAAATCTCTGATAAGGAAATCCAACTGCTTCTGCAGTTTTTCTGTTTGAATGTGTCTTCCTGGCGGACTCATTTTCAGAGATTACTTAATCAGAAACCTAACCCCGTTGGCATACCGCTTTGGCTCGGCAATAAGCATGTCGCTATAGATATCAACATCCTCACTCGTCGTTTCGTACAATTCCAAGTTGACTCTCGTACAGATGGAGGCGATCATCATGTACAGTTCCGCCCACGCGAGACTGCATCTTGATTAGCATGTGACATCCCCGCCAAGGGATCCGGAACTTAGGGCATTCCGGCTTTGGAACAACCGGTGCGATGAGATATGAATGCAAGGTATACTTACTTGATACCAGCACACTGCCTCGTGCCTTTTGAAAACGGCACCAAATACCGTTCCATACGCAGCTTCTCCTTCGGATCTAGCCAACGCTCGGGAACGAACTCCAACGGCTGCGGGAAGAGGTCTGGGTTCTGGTGAAGCAGTGTGGATGTCATGCCTACGGGTGTCCCCTTGGGAATCTCCCAGTCGCGAAAGTAGATGCTGCGGTCCGGCGCCACGCGAGCAAGACGGGTAGAGACGCCGTTGCTGAGGCGCAGGCTTTCCATGATTACGGCAGTCAGATACGGGAGCTGTTCGAGCTGCTGTAATTTTGCGGGATGGTGCGGGTCTGGCATGATTGAACGGATCTCGACTCGAAGCCTTTCTAGCTTCGCAGGCTGCACGGCAAGGTGGTACATGGCCACCGTCAGCGTCCATGCCGAGGTGACTGCTCCAGCACCGAGGAGGGCCGCTGCCTCGTATTCTAACCGTTTTGGAGTCTTCTCTTGCGGCGGCAAAGCATCGGAGTGGATGATCTCGTAGAAGACGGTCGGGTGCCCTTTCTCCTCGTAAACCTTGCAGTCCGTCTCGTTCACCATTTTGTCGGCAATATCATAGCATTTCTGAAAGAAGTCGAGCAACAACTTCATCCTTGGGTCCAACCAAATCACCAGCCAGTCTGGCAGGCTCTTCATGATATTAATTAACGGCGGGAACATCTTCTGCCTGTAGCCCGTCTCTCCGAACGATCGCTCCATTTCGCGGAAGTCGCTGCTCCATCCCGGTTGATCGAGGTAGCCGAAGCTCGTATCGAGAGAATACTCTGTGATGACGTCCATCGTGAACGCATCGAAGGCGCATTCCATGGGCACCACCTCGTCGGTGTTCCTGACTTTTTCCAACTTAATGCAGAGTTTGTCCACAAGCCGCTGGATGACCGGCTGTAGAGCTGTGACTTTCTGCTTGGAGAAGAAGGGGTTGATGGCTGCTCGCCGCAAGCGGTGCAACTCGTGGTTCACGGTCAAAAACCCCGATTGGTTATTCCCGAACGATTTCGTGTAGTAGGGGTTCTTGTCCCACTTGCCTTCCCGGTTATAGAGGCTGTCATAATAGTCAGGATCGTTGATATGCAATTCAGAAGGGCTGATTCGAATAATAGGTCCTGAATGGTTGAGGTCAGCTGTACTGCTTCAGATGTTACACTCACAGGTGGAATGCGTGGAACCAACCATATTCATCATGTAGGTCTTTGATCTTAAAGGTGTACTTGCCCCTCTTCACAACGTCGTAGTAACCTTCGTAGAGATAGGTCGCCGCGGCCAGTTTCGGACCAGGAAACTTTGCAATCGGGCTCAAGTACAACCTGAAAATAACAAGACCGACGAGGTAAAGAAGATAGACACTGAGAACAGCGATCGCGAGGACGACCCTGCGCTCGCTGAGAATACTCTCAAACATTGTAGTTTGTTGGGGCAGACAATTGATCTACTGGTTGCACAGAATAATTAAGGGAATAGTCAGACCCAGACGGTACGCATGCTTCCAAGCAACGTACAAAGCCGACGTAGATGGCATATCAATATATGTCAACTGAGGGGAAGTGCAAGCGTGCAGAGCTGTCACCCCTCCACCAGGTATATCCACAAATCAGCTTGCACGATCTTTATTTTGCTTTTTCTGGAAGGACGAGTTTGAGCATTGATACAGCGGAATCGAGCACTATGTGCCAAGTCGCATCTCTTTCGATCCTTGATCATGAAGTTCAGGCGGTCATCGAAAAGTTGGGACACTATTAGCATGAATTCTCTATGATGCAGCTTTCCCACCATGCCCTTCACTTCACTTCACTTCAGGTCCTCGCAATACTCCTTTATTGCATGGTTACCAACCCTTCCGCAAGCATGGATCGCCAACCTTAGCCCATGGGACTTGCCGGATCACGATGTGTCAAAATAGGTAGTAATCACCGATATTGTTGGCTGTTTGTTGCACCAGCGCTCCGTAAGATCACGGGCATTATGCCAGTGCGAGTTTTGCCTGTGGGCGGGAAGATGCCAGATACGGCGAAGATCTGGTTGTTTGGTAGGCTTGTTAGGAACCCAGCTTTCAGCTTCATACAGTATAAGCCACTCTACTCGGGCTCATGCAGACTGCTGGGCGGGATTTGGATGTCTTTAGGAGCCATGATGTTGTTGTTCAGTACAGAGCACTAGTAGGAACCTATCTCTACATTATCATTTATATTTTTTACATCGACCTTGACTACCGTGTACTCTAATTCGATTTGGCGACTCTCTGATATCACGGAAAAATCGGTCGATTTCTGCATAGCAAGTCATCTTCATTCGTTAAGAGTATTGACTCGGGTCTCAAACAAGTAGTGTATAATTCGAACAACACATCTTCATCCCCATCCGTCCGATAAAGAAGGCAGGTCACACACTACCTCACCCACGCAGTCTGAATCTGATCATCTAGCCTTCTCTATCAGCCGCAGCAGAGCTACTCTCGGCCACATCAGAGCGGTCCTCAGCCACACTTGACCCAGCCACACTTGGCCGGGCCTTCGCTCCCATTTGCTCCAACAGCTTTGCCGACCCCATCGTCAAAACCCCCTTCTTCCCCTTGCCGAGCTTCAGGTCACCACCATGTTTATACAATGAAAGGGAAAACCCTCCCGCCTTACTCTTCCCCCGCATCCCTCCCCTTCTCCCCACGCACTCTTGAATGAGCTCGATGACCGAGGCCTGCACTTCCGCCCAACTGGAGAGCACCGAATTCACGGGTGATGGCAGATCCAAGAAAATCAAGCAAGTTCCATGTTCGAAGATTCGCGGCATGCGATAGAGTCCCTCAGGGGCACGCGTGAAGTTTTGCCGGGCGTTGACTTGCATCTGGTCGAGCGTGGGGTCGGAGAGGAAGGGCGCTTGGCTGAGAGCGGTCAGGCAGTCTTCTTGGACGAGGCGGTCGCCTGGTGTTGATTTTTTGCCGCCGACGGCGGTGCAGGTGATGTCGCCGAGGGCACGAGGGAGTAGGTGGGGTTCTGACACGGGCAGCACCGCTGCGGCGGCGGTGCTGACGCCGAGGAGGAAGGTGAGGACTGATGTTGCGAACATAACTACGTTTGAGAAATATAATCGAATGGCACTGCCCTGGCTGTCTACGGAGCAGGTCAATGTGGGATTGAAACCACCAGATTGCGATGTTTAAATAGAAAGGAAACCGTGCTTGAGGCCTTTTCCTAAGTACACTGCCTCCACAAGTACGTCTAGGGGTCGTTACAAAATAAAAGGTAGAGGTGTGACTGTGAAACGATTCTGATGGTACATGTTGGCTCGCATATTGACATGAGGCAGACCCTAAGGCACATCAGAAGTAAACTCTATAAACTTCCCGTGAACTTATTAGTACTGAATCGTGGAACCGATACTGTGGTAAAGAAGTTGAGGAGAGAATATCGGTGTGGATTGACCTCAGTTGGTAGAGGGTTCAAGGTCAGCTCGCGTATGGACCTGAAGCAACTACCACTCAACCCGAATGGAGGTGATGCCGTGGCCGTCTCAAGTTTCGGTATGGATGTTTCAACACTAAGCCCTTCGGTGGCTGTAGGTTTCTGAGCTTTCAGCATGTTTCTGGCACCAAAATGTGGGCTTGATTCTTCCGTGGTGTCTGGGCGTGAGAATTGTCTTCAACAAAACCATGGGGATCCAGCACACCCTGGGCCATATAGAGCATTTCGCAGCGTGATGATTCTTGAGAGGTCATTTACGCCACTAATCGCTGCCTTTTATATTCGTACAATATCCAGTGCATATCCAGTGGCAGATGTTGTGTCTTTCCATACGTATAATCCTTTGGTTTGCCCCAAGTTCCGGCCGTCTTTTACTGCCTCATCAGCACTGAGTGGGGGGCGAATGGGTTGGTTTCATGGCTCAATGGCTGACATAGACCCCACCCTCAAACTACTTTGTCTCTCCATGTATTGTCGTAACACAGTTGCTGTCAAAGCTCAATCAGAAAGTGCCTCTGACGCATGTTCGAGATGAGAGCAGCCGAACCACTTATTGTACCTTATGGTGTGCGGGCAAGTCTCGGTGCGTCTTGAAGGCAGAATTTGTTGACCACTACGACGATGACGGCAATTCAATAATGAGAACGAGTATAACCTAGCGGCCATAAGGAAATGAACACGGTTGTACCTCTGAAGCCTTTACATGAGCATGACGAACTATCCACTGAACAGGTCAACCATGACCTTTGCATTGCGCCATGACTTAACGTTCATGGCAATGGATTTCAATGTTGAGCATGCCAAATGGATTGCGAGGAAGCCTCACTCATTCCTCCTCTTTCTTGGAGTACCGAAGGGATACCAGTAAAATATCACGATTGTCAACCAATCGCCGTTCATGCAAGACCTATCTCTCCAGATATTCCTTTTAAGAGGGTGTTGGACAAGACCAGCTTGCTTCGTGCAATGGTTGAAGAGCTAAAATTGACAGCTGAACAGTATTTACACGAATGACACGGTCATTGTCCAAAACCATCGATGGCTGCAAGAGCCGCGGGGGACAATGTGCTGAATTGGATAGGGGTTTCTAGAGGTATTTCTTGGGCGCATTCGCCCGTCGCCGCTTATATATAATATAAGATCCGGCCAGTAAGAGCTGTGAAACGATAACAATGAAGATGAAGAAACCCATGCGCGGTCTGCTGGTTGAAACAACTATCCGATTAAGCTGTGTCAGCTGCGCAACCCTGAAAACGCCAATTGAGGGCTGGAATTCGAGTCGGGATTCTTACCTTGATGCAGCGTGTGCGGCAGGTTCTCCAGCAAACTGTTATGCGTATCGCGAAGGCTGTCGTGAAGATTTGCGAGCTGACCGTGGTAGTCCTTGCCTTGGACATCGTGTTGTATAGCTTGCACGGTTTTTTCGATGGCCTGTAGCCTGGCGTCCAGCG
>QQTW01002388.1_pt1 | contig 13586 bp, 7 predicted proteins | sample 1904831 | NCBI WGS metagenome assembly QQTW01 (sample SAMN09435610, study PRJNA476489) | Subsurface metagenome, whole genome shotgun sequencing project. | reverse complement strand
AAGTATTACGCCAAAATAGCTTGTCCCAATCGCTTCATAATTTGTAAAACTTCTCCCAACTCGTGACGACGAGGAAATAATGAAAAAGTCCGTGATATATCGTACTGGGGAATATCTCCCCAAACTAACTTCAAAAAGACAAATTCATCACCATTAGTAGCTACCCCAAATATAGGTTTATCTTGTCGAGGTGTCGTTAGCATATAAGCTAGTAACTGCGGTAACGCTGCGGGAACAGGTATACTTGTACGCTTAGACTCGACTACTAAAATCCACAGTTGTTCCTGCACAACTAATGTGTCAATAAAACCGCGAATTGTTTCTTCGGGTTCTTGAAGTTCTAACGAAATACCGTAGGGTGAACGGATGCGAAATGGTGAATCGAGAAAACCTGCAACTTCTAAAAGTGGCGATACTACCAACAAATTAATCGTACCTTCTAACAGCAACCCATCAACGCGATGGTAGTCATAACGCTGCTTGATACGGGTAATTCCGGCTTGTTCTTGCGGGTTAAGTGCGGGTAATTCTTCAAGTAATTCGTTAAAAAATTGGTCGCTATCAGCTTGGTGTAAGTTGCAGCGTTTTTGTAAATCGCTAAGGCTTTTAACTTTTTCGGTAATTGCTGTGCTGGATACCATCGATTTTGACAGGTATTTTGTTTTTAGTTTAGCAGTGGTACAAATAGGTTGTATGCAAATAACCTTATTAGATATAAGTAGGTAGGCGCAAAAAAAACGAAGTATGTAACGAAACGTAAAATCATCCAAAACCCTCTTTCCTATTCCCTACTCCCTACTCCCTACTCCCTAACCATAACGATGATTCTTCCCACCCACCTACTTAGAGTACACATCAAGAAATTTTTACAAATGATTTATGATTGCTATTCCCACGAGAAAATTAATTTATTGAAAGCCTCTAAGGTAATAAAGGTGGAAGTGATTTCAGGCTATCTTGACTCCACACATAATTTTTCATATCGCTTGACCACGGCACATCATTGACTGTCGCTACTTCTAAAATACCTTGATTTAGCTTATTAAATAAGCCCATAAAATCACCAACATCAATGTTATTTTTAATAAAGGTTTGGCGAAGCAGTTCGGTTGTAAACATCATATTATGTGCCTCAAAGCTACCTTGAGGAAATATTGGCGGAAATATCAAAAATTTTATATCGCCTCGTTTCTGCTTAATTGCTTTTGCAGGTGTAATTCCAAATTTTTCTGGTAATGGGTCGCCTTGAATATAAACCATAATATAATTGGGACCTTTGACCCATTTTAAATAACCATTTCCAAAGGCGAAAACATTGATAAGTTGGCTAGTTCGATTTTCCCAAATCTGTTCTTGAATTTTTTTAGTTGGGAAATCAAACATTAATGAATGTTTATTAATAAATTTTCTTTTAGCATGTCGAATGGCTCTAGCTAGCAAAATCGTTCCCAAGCTATCGCCGGAAAAATTAAGATTTATATTGTTATCTACGGCATAATTAATTAAAATTGCAGCATTTTCAATTACAGGACTACCAGATAAGCTAATCCGGTCAAGACCTGCATTAATCCAGTCAAGGTATCGGTTAATAAAAGCAAAAATAGGATGTATTTTTAGAAAAGTAGCGTTATTCATATTAACAATGCCAGTTTCTAAGGTATGTGCATACCTACGACTCCTTTTTGAAGACTCGCTTGCCCGTTGTCCTAACCCAGAAATAAATATTCCAAAAAGTTCGCCTTTATCGTTTTCTGGATAATAAACGATATCTTGGGCAATCTTGGCAATCGGACTTTTAGAAGCCATTACATTGTCAAAATCAAAAAGTCTTTCGCTACCTGGATTTTGTAATTGTCCGTCAAATTTCTTATCCGGGAACAGAATTTCAAGAGGAAAGCGCCACCAGGGCGATATAATTCGATCTGCTTTATCTTCCCCTATCATCAAAAATCTTCCTTTATTTATATAAGTCTTGCTAATTCCGATAACATTAAATTATACCTCTCTCCATTCCATACCGTCACTTTCGTCTCTGGGCTAGAAGCAACTCGATACTTTACCTTACATCTTGCACTAATTATATTGTTAACAGAAAAGAAACTAAGTATTTATAGATTTTTTGACTGCGCTTTCGTCCGCCAGCCAGGGACTGTAAGTCCCTGTCTATTAGCCAAAGTCCTCTTTTAGAGGACTATTAAAGTAACAGGTGTAATGTAAAATTAATTACTTGACTTGAGCTAATTTCCTACGTACAGGTGCTAGATATAAGCTAAAGCTAAATATAGCCGCTCGCATAGGATAGGCATCCTGCCTGTCCTCGATTAAGTCCGCGCAGGCAATATGCAATATCATAAAAATCCTAATTGTCAAGTACAAAAGTATATATTATTTTTTGCTTTATCTTTATCAAAGATGCTTTGTTCTTTATTATTGCTATATAGTATGTAAGGATTTTCGCTGCTAAAGTTGACCTAACGTAAATAAGTAGGTAGAAAATTACATTAATTCCGCCGCAATATATAGCTAATTTGCACTGAATTTAATCAATGGGTAATTTTATCCTCCGCTTCCAGTTGCCTATATCTACTCGCTCGAAAAGGGTACAGGTAATACCAGTGGTTAACTTTTGTAGTTAATAGTAACTTACTTCAGCCTGAATCATTTGTAAAAAAATGCTCGCGCAGTTGAGACATACACGTTACAGTGATTTCAACTTTTAAAATTGCGTTGCTATATATCCATCCGAGCTTAGTCACATTATTTACAAGTGTTAAGAGAATGTAAGCAAATTCTTAGCGCTCATATTGATTTTGATTTGCTTAATTTTGCTTACCTAAAAATAAAACGCTCGTGTTACAAAACTTCATATTTTGGTTTGATTAGCTAGCCAAACTGATTTGTACTTTCAAACTATTTAAAAACCCAGTCGAGATGAAAGCAACAAACATAGAAGATTCATACCAACTTTCTCCCATACAACAGGGAATGCTCTTTAACAGCTTATATGCTCAACAGTCGGGAGTTGATATTGAGCAGGTAGTTTGTTTAGTAGATATTGATGTTTTGGTTTGGAAACAAGCATGGGATAAAGTTGTCGAACGACATCCAGTTTTAAGAACAAGCTTTAATTGGGAAAACAGTTGCGAACCGCTTCAATGCGTACATCAACAAGTGACGATTCCCTTAGAACAGCAAGATTGGTGCGGTTTGTCAGACCAAGAACAATCGCAGAAACTGCATTTCTTTTTGGAGCGCGATCGCACAAAGGGTTTCAATCTCAACATACCACCGTTGATGCGTTTAGCATTATTCCGGACGAGCGAATCTACTTATCAGTTCGTTTGGACTTTTCACCATGCAATATTAGATGGTCGGTCTTTGACTGCAATTCTTAAAGAAGTCTTCATTATTTATGATGCTATCCTGCAAGGTAAAGATATACAACTGCCGCAACCTCGTCCTTACCGCGACCATATCAAATGGTTGCAGCAACAAGATTGGTCTAAATCTGAAAGTTATTTCCGGCAGTTACTCAAAGGATTTATAGCGCCAACTCCTTTATTAGTAAACTCGATTGAAGAAAGAAGCGGTTTTAAAGAACAAGAAATTAGGCTATCTCAAAAAGTAACTTCGATGTTGCAGGTATTAGCACAACAACATCAACTAACGCTCAATACCCTCGTACAGGGAGCTTGGGCAATACTGTTGAGTCGTTATAGCGGTGAAAGCGATATTGTTTTTGGTGCCACTAGAGCTTGTCGGTATTCATCGGTAGCGGGTGCAGATTCGATGGTGGGTATGTTGATAAATACCCTGCCAGTGCGGGTAAATATACCAGCAGAAAAATCGCTTTTACCCTGGTTGCAAGAATTGCGATCGCAATGGGTTACTTTGCGCGAGTACGAACATACTCCGCTAGTAAATATTCAAAGTTGGAGCGAAATTGCGAGCGGAACACCGTTGTTTGACAGCATTTTGATGTTTGAAAACAATGAATTGAATTCGGCTTTGCAATCTGGGGGTGATAGATGGAAAAACTTGAAAGTCAAGCTTGAAGAACAAACTAACTTTCCTCTGACATTGATGGGTTATGCCGAATCGGAGTTGCTTCTCAAGCTCAAATATAGCCACTGTCTTTTTGATGATGCCAAAATTACGCGGATGCTGGGACACCTGCAAACTTTATTATCGAGCATGGCTTGCGAACCTTGGCAATGTCTCGGAGAATTACCATTGTTAACGGCTTCGGAACGCGATCGCATGTTAACCGAGTGGAATCATACGGAAACAGATTTCCAAAAACAGCTTTGTATCCATCAACTGTTTGAAGCACAAGTTGAGCTAACACCCGATGCAGTTGCTGTCGTCTTTGACAACGAGCAATTAACCTATGGAGAACTTAACTCTAAAGCCAATCAATTAGCACATCATCTCAGGCAGTTAGGAGTAAAACCGGGGGTGTTAGTTGCTGTATACCTAGAGCGTTCCTTGGAAATGATTCCAGCAGTGTTAGGAATTCTCAAAGCTGGGGGTGCATATGTACCGCTAGAACCTAGTTTTCCCCAAGCACGCATTCAGTTACTTCTCTCCTCGCTTGGGATTAATTGTTTGGTTACGCAAACTCGCTTGCTGGCTAGTATTCATCAGATGGAGTCGCAACTTCCAGCTTTACAAAATCTAATTTGTTTGGATACTCAACTTGCCGATGCAAGCAAACCATGTGGCAATAAAAAAGTGTGGGATTATACTAGTCTAAAATTACTCAAGAGCGAAAACTTACCAATATTGGGGACTTCAGATGATATTGCCTATGTAATTTTTACATCTGGCTCGACAGGAACACCGAAGGGTGTAGTTGTTCGTCACGAACCTGTTATCAATCTCATCGAGTGGGTTAACAAAACCTTTAATGTCAACTCTGCGGACAGAGTTTTGTTTATTACATCTTTATGTTTTGACCTGTCAGTGTATGATATTTTTGGACTTTTAGCAGCAGGTGGTTCGATTCGCGTCGTATCGAGTCATGATGTCCGCGACCCAGAAGCTTTGCTAAATATCCTTTGTAACGAGCCAATTACCTTTTGGGATTCTGCCCCACCTGCACTGCAACAGCTATCTAGTTTATTCCCTACAGTTAAAGCCAGTAACAATATTTCCTCACTGCGGCTAGTCTTTATGAGTGGTGACTGGATACCTGTAACGCTTCCAGACCAACTTAAAACTACATTTCCTGGAGTCGAAGTCATTAGTTTGGGTGGAGCAACTGAAGCAACAGTATGGTCTAACTATTATCCGATTGGCAAAGTCGAATCGGATTGGGTAAGTATTCCCTACGGCAAACCAATCCAAAACGCCAAATACTATATACTCGACTCTTACCTCAATCCCTGTCCCATCGGTGTATCGGGAGAATTACATATAGGTGGTGAATGTCTTGCCTCTGGCTATTTAAATCAATCCGAACTGACCGCACAAAAGTTTATTCCCAACCCCTTTATTGCGACACAACGGCTTTATAAAACCGGGGATTTAGCCCGCTACCTGCCCGATGGCAATATCGAATTCCTCGGTCGGATTGACCATCAAGTTAAAATTCGCGGTTTCCGCATCGAGTTAGGAGAAATTGAAAGCGTCCTCGCACAACACGAATTTGTGCAGGAAACTGTAGTTATAGCAAGGGAAGATGAACCGGGAAATAAACGACTCGTAGCTTATGTAGTGCTACAAGATTCTGCAAACCCAATCAATGAATTACGACGCTTTTTACAAGAAAAATTGCCAGAATACATGGTTCCCGCAGCCTTTGTGGCGGTAGAATATATCCCACTCACGCCAAATGGAAAAGTAGACCGTCGCGCTTTACCCATACCCGACCAAACACGACTCGACCTCGAAAAAGCCTTTGTCACTGCTAATAATTATATAGAACTTCAATTAACAGAGATTTGGGAAAACGTTTTAGGTGTTGTACCGATTGGAATTACAGATAACTTCTTCGATTTGGGGGGACATTCGCTACTAGCGGTGAAATTGTTTACACAAGTCGAAAAGCGATTTGGTAAAAAACTTCCCCTCGCTACTCTGTTTAAAGCACCAACAATTGATCAGTTAGCCGACATTATCGAGCAACAAGAAAATGCTTCTTGGTCATCTTTGGTAGTAATTCAGCCTGGTAGCAGCAAGAAAAAGCCTATATTCTTCATCCATGCACTCGGTGGAAATATCATCGGTTATCAAACTTTGGTTCGTTACCTGGGTTCCGACCAACCCATCTACGGACTCCAAGCACGAGGACTCGATGGCAAATCTCCTCATACTAGGGTTGAGGACATGGCAGCTGATTACATCCAGGAGATTCGCACAGTTCAACCCAACGGTTCTTATCAGCTAGCTGGTTTCTCCAGTGGCGGAATAGTTGCTTTTGAAATGGCTCAACAGTTGGTTAAAGGAGGCGATCGGGTAGATTTGCTAGCTATGTTTGATACTTATAGCCCCAAATTGTATATCGAGAATCCCACGCGATCGCGCACCTTTTTTGTTTGCTTGCGTAGCTTGCTGCAACTGCCTTTACAAAACAAATGGAATTATATTTTAGCAAAGGTAGATTGGTTTAGGTCGGTATTAAGTGGAAAACCTAGCAGTAAATTTGACTTATGGAGCGAGGGTTTTTCTGAAGATACCAACCCTCATAATATGGTGTTAATCGAGGCTCTCAAGCGGGCAACAATGGCAAACTACTTGCCAAAACCCTATTCAGGCAAGATAACTCTTTTTACCACAAAAGAAGTGTTGAGATGGTGTCAGTATAAACCCTATAGAGGTTGGGACGAATTAGTTCAGCAAGGAGTAGAGATTCACGAAGTACCTGGGACGCATTTAGGTATGCTTGGTGAACCAAACGTGCAGGTTTTAGCCCAAAAAATGAAGGATTGCTTAGATGTCGCAATTCTTCATGAGACTGTACCTGAATATGGAACGTTATTAACTTTCCCTACTAATTCCCAAAACTACGAAACAGCTTGATGATGATGCCTAACTTCTTTCTCAGTAGCAAGCAATAAAGATAGCTTTATCGAAGTGAATGACTCCCTGAAGGCATTAACGCAAATTATCCATACCAAACCCGACATAATTTTACTCGATATTTCTATGGCTAATTTGGATGGCTACGAACTTTGTTCGTTATTACGTAAACATCGAATTTTTTGTAAAACTCTTGTAATTATGGTGACAGCGAGAACCGAATTTATCGACAAAGTACGAGCTAAAATGGTGAGAGCATCTGGATACTTAACCAAGCCTTTTATTCAATTTGATTTATTTAAAATAGTATTTCATGAGCTTGGTCGTATAAGTTAATTTATTGAGGAGTAAACCTTGAAGATTAATTAGGTTCTTGATGCAATTCAAAATAATCCTTATTAGGGAATAAAATAGTATCCAAAATTTTCTTGTGGGATGGGCATCCTTGCCCGTATGAGCAGGCGGGCAGGGATGCCCGCCCCACAAAATATATAATTTAATTTTTTGGAAATCCCTATTGTTCTGGAGTCTTAAGATTTATCCTAATATGTAAGTTAGTTCGGTCAAGTTTTTGCCTTGGCATCAGAAAAATATTAAGCTGCTTTTATATGATAGTAGTTTACGCTTTGAGTTGCGATGGTGACTAATTTTTATTTCCCACTAATCTTAAAAGCAGCCCAATAATAAGGATGACTGTACAACTTCGTATCAGGTGCAACACTGTTACTCTTATACAATTGTGCTGCTACCTGCGACTGAATTCTCACACCACCAAGGGGGGCTTTTCTTAACAGCGTTTCGTACCATTTCTTCAGTTCACCTACTGTTAATTCTTTCAACCAATTGGTTGCTTCATTCAATGCTGTAGTAGCGGGTTTACCTTGTTTGAGTAAGCGATAAAATTCAACCATAACTAATGTATTTGCGGCTGATTCGACCATCCATTGCGTACTCACAATATGGTTGACACCTTGCTTAATAAATGCATTGACCAAATTTGCGTACTCGGTTGTAACTATTTGTTCGTTAATGATTTCGGTTTCACCTGCACTGAAGGTAACAAGGTTGTATTTTGCGATTGTTTGATTGGGAATTTCTGCGAGAGTTAGTTTATCGGTTTGGGCTAGTAATAATTGAGATAGAGAAGGGTTACTAATGTTGTCAATTGTGTAACCTGCAAAGTGCAGGATATTGTAGTTTTCAGCTAAAGCTGTTTGAACTTCTTGTTTGGTTGCTTTCACCCCTGGGATGCGTTTGACTTTATCAAACATCTGGGTAATTGTTTCGACTTCTAATTTTGTCGATTGCAGTGAAGGATATCCGGTGCTGCTGGGTGCTTCGATACTCAACAATAAATCTTGATTTGATAGCGGAGAAGGTTTGCGCGTGGATGCAAGTCCTATTTCTGCAGTAGGTAGATAGCTAATTGTGAAATTATGCCGAACTGGTACTTCTTCCGATTCTGCGGGGGCAATTTGGAAGAGTGCGTGGATGGGATATTGGAATAAGTCGCGGTGGGGAATTAAGATTAGTTTGGTAATTCCTTCGAGTTCTCTTTCAATATCAGAAATATTCAAGATATCGCGGAGTTGTCGCAAGCGCTTTTCCATGTCGCGCTGCCAACTATGTTCGCTTTGATTTACTTCTTCTTTAGTAAAGTTACGATATTCTTGATATTGTTCTTGCCAATCGTTTGCCCAGTCTTCAAATGCTGTTAAATGTTCGATTGCTTCGGGAATTGGCAATTCATCCATCTCTCCGATATTCAGTATGGGTGTGAAAACAAGTATCGGTTCGGGATGGTTGAGTTTAATAATAAAGCTGCGTAACCCCGATGGACTAATATGCCAGTAAATGATGGCAGTTGTGGGATTGACTAATGTTTGAATTGTTTCGTAACTGGGGGAATAAATATTTTTGTTCCAACCGTACAATAACCAATTTAGACAAGCATTCTTTCCATATTCGGCTATTTCTAATGCTTGGACTAATTCACCCGATTGCACGGCAATATCAACGGCAAGCTGTCCGAACCCAGCAAATTTTAATGCTTGTTGTTTCTTGGTTTCGTCGGCAAGATTGGCATCGTTTAATGAATTTGCTAATAAATTCGCACCATAACTATGGAATTGCTGCGCTTGGTTAGTATCACCAAATCCCAAAAGTACTTTAACGATGTTTTGAACAACTTCTAAATGCAGTTCTAGGTAAGTATCATATGGTAACGATTCCAATGCGTGATTGTACGCATTTATTGCCTGCGACCAATCATCGCTAATGAATGTATAGCCTTTGCCTCGGTCGTAGTAGGCGTTACCAAGGGCGAGATGCAGTCGTCCCCACATTTCGGGATTCGTCTCTTTACTTACATACTTCGTTGCTTCCGCATAAGTAGCAATTTTACCATCGCTACCACGGGCATTTACAGCCGGATTGTTGGTTGCGATCGCACTATACGAACTCAGATAAAAATCAAATTCGGGCGATTTTTCGGCTGCGTTTGCCCTTGCTATCCAAGCTTCCCAATAATCGGGTTGAAGTTGTAAGGCACAATCAAAAGATAATATCGCTGCTTCCCATGAATGCTGTGCCCCCAGTAGCAATCCTCGATTATACCAGGCAGTGTGGAAATTCGGCTCGATGGTAACAGCTTGGTCATAGGATGCGATCGCGTTTTCTCTTTCTTTGAGATTTTCCCAGGCAATGGCTTTGTTGAACCAAGCTAAATACAAATCGGGATTGATTTCTAAGGCTTTATCCCACGATGATATAGCTTCTGCCCATTGCTGGCGACTGGCTTCGATTACACCTTTATCAATCCAAATATTATAGTGTTGCGGATTGAGTGAGAGGGCATTATTGAACGAATCGATAGCATCATCAAGTCTACCAATTTTATCGAGGGCAACACCGCGTAAATACCAAAGTGCGTCGGAACCAGGTTGCAATTTTAACCCTTTTTGATACGAGATAACTGCTTCGTCCCATCGTTCTAAATGCGCTTGGCAAATACCTCGATAGTACCAAGTTAAGTAGTTTTGGGGCTGGATTTCCAAGGCTTCGTTCAAGGAAGCGATCGCTTCGACGTACTGTTGTTTTTCTAACAAAGCAAGACCGCGATAATACCAGTTTTCTGCGTCTTGAGGGTCGAGTTGGGTTGCCCGGTCGTAACCGGAAATTGCTTCGGTAACTTTCCCTAACTTTAATAGTGCCAGTGCGCGACCCGACCAAGCTTCGTCGTAATCAGCTTTGATTTCAATCGCTTTATCGAAAGAAGTAATTGCTTCTTCATAACGTTCGAGTTCCCCCAAACTCGCACCTCGATTAAACCAAGCTTTGAAATAATCGGGTTTAATGGCGATCGCATTTTCATAACTAGCTATAGCATCGGGCAACTTCCGCAAATGGAACAGCGCTAAACCGCGATTGAACCAATATTCGTAAGCATCGGGTGCCAAACCTATCGCTTGGTCGTATGATGCGATCGCACCTGCCAAATCTCCACTCTTGGTTTGCTGGAGTCCCTGATAAAACCATGCTTGTGCTTGTGCTGCCGAAGCTCGGTTAGGTACAGTCTCGATGACAATTTGTGAAGCATCCGCTTGACTTAGCAACCCCGACGCTAGTTGTTCGACTAAACTCGCACTTTGCTGCAACCGCACCCACAACTCATCCAAAGTCACGGCAACAGTTGGAGATACATTTGATAATGTTCGATCCCAATCAGAAGTAACGGGTTGAATTTCTACTGTCACGGGTACAAGTGGTGCTACCGCTTCTGAGTTCGTTTCTTCAAAACCCTCGATGACTTCGAGTTCAACTTGTACCTCGTCATCTAAATTATTCTCAATATCATTTGCAGCATTTGCAGTAATTTGCAGTTGCGGTTCAACAGGTGTAACTGGTTCCGAATCGTTATCATCAAACACCCATAACGACTCACCCAAATTTGCAACTAATTCTTGCCCAGGTGTCGTTGATGGTGAGTGCGGCACCGATATTATGGTTTCTGGAGCATAAAATTCGATATAATTCTCATCGAGAATTTTCGCCCACTCTTCCCCACTTGCGGTTATTGGAGTGGATTGTTCAACTATTTCTTCCTGAGATTCTCCCAACTCCTGACTCAAATCGCGCAGTTGTTCTTGCCTAGATACAATTTTATTAGCATCCGTTGCCTCATCCGTTGCCTCATCCGTTATCTCATTTACATCCAGTGATATAACGGGTTCCTCTGGGACTGAATCCCACCCCAAATCCCACAAATTCTCGCCAAACTCGCGTAGCAATTCTTGCCCTGGAGAATCTGCTAGCACTTCATAAATTGCAAATTCCGTTTCCTGACTTGTATCCTCAGTATCATTTACATCCGAGTAATGCATAACAACCAGTTCGGGTGACGGTTCGTGTTCCGACGAATCCCGTAAATTTGCATCAAACTCGACTAAATCTTGTTCCTGTGGTGCATTTGCCTCTGCTTGCGAATCTAACTCATTCTCATTAACGCGCCAATCTTGCTCCATTGTATTGGGCAATTCGGGGAATGGTAGCGATGCCGCAGTTGTTTCGTTAATGTAGGGACTGACAAATTCCTGAATATTTGTACTGCCACTGAATGTGTCAATTGGGACTTGTGCATCGTTATAATGTTCTGCAACATCGACATTAATCGAATGGCGTGCTAGCAATTGCATACCAATATCGTAAGCATAATCACCAACCGCACCAACTTCAAGTTCTCCCAGTTGCACCATTCGGAACGCCAATTCATCATTAGGTGCAGCAGAGGAAAGTAAACGTTCACCAAATACATTCAACCACTCAATCCACCGTTGTTCGCTGATGCGATTTTCCATCCTTTGTAGGTAATTGATTGCCCATTGCTGTCCGCGTGCTTGATATACACCTTCCAGTAATTGGGTAAATAAATATTCGAGATCGGCATTCGTCAATTCGGGTGCCGATTGTGTCGCAGTTGGCTGCGTCGTAAACCCCGAAGAACGCTTTCGTCTCTTACCAAAGAATTGCTGGAAAATTTGTTTAAGCAATTTTGCTAACCGCCTGAGCATTTGTTATACACTCGGATGTTATTTCTCATAGATTGTAGCGATGCTTGGCTCCTCGATGTAGTATTGTACCAATCAAAGATATATTTATTACTAAAAAAAACACATTCTGTCAAGAACCGCTCAAACTTTCTTGAGAAACAAAAGCTACAATAACACTCCATTGTAGAAAGGGGAAGGGGGAAGGGGAAGAAGGGGGGAAGGGGAGAAGGGGGGAAGGGGAGAAGGGGAGAAGGGGGGAAAAGAAAAGAGATATTTCAATTTCTAACTCCCTTGTCTCCCTTATCTCCCTTGTCTCCCCTCTCTTGCATTCGATTCATTTTTTTAGTACAATTATACTAAGAGGTTTGTTCCTCGGTACTTCCTTGATTCGCACCTTGAAATTGGTCAACCAAGGCTTGGATGATTACATCTGGGTCGTCGGTTTCAATACCTACTTGTTGGGCAATAAGCTGGCGCAAATTCTCGTCTTGTTGCATAAGTTCATACAACTGATCGAGAGTAATCGTCTGAAAATCGCCATCGGGAAAATTTTCAGCTTCGGTGACTTCCGTTGCTTTATCCGCTTCCAATGGTTGATTTACATTCATTGCATCGGGTCCTGCGTATTCCCAAATCGGTTCGGGTTCGTTGCGCGTCAGTAGCTGCATTCCATAATTGTAAGCAACATCACCAACTTCCCCAACCTCTAACTCGCCGAGTTGTACCATCCGTACAGCTAATTCGTTATTAGGAGTAGGTGATACGAGTAATTTTTCTCCAAATCGCTGCAACCACTCGACCCAGCGTTCAATAGAAACACGTTCTTCGATGTTATGCAGCCATTTCAGTGCCCAAGCTTGTCCGCGTGCTTGATGCACTCCTTCCAAAAGCTCGGTAAAGAGAAATTCTAAATCGGTATCGCTAAGGGGTGGAGGAGGTTGTCGCTGGACATTCGCGACAGCTTTGGTTGGAGTTGGTTTACTGCCAAACAAAGCTTGAAAAAAATCTTTAAGCCACTGAATGAGCCGCTTTAACATCTACATGCACTCTCGCTTAGGAACGTGTTTACCCTCAAATTGTAGCGATGCAATCGCACTCATAGGGTCTATCAATTCAATAAATTCTACAAACAAATTATGCCTTGTTTTATCTAATTTATGAGTTAATTAAATATTCTCTGTGAGAAATTATATTTATCGATTAATTGCGTACTAGCTGTGCTTACAATATATAGTCACCCGTACTGGGCACTTGTGAAATTAGTTTACCGTCCAAAGGCATTGAAATAGATACTGCCATGTCTTACGAACCGCTGCACCACAAGTATCGCCCAAAAAGCTTTGCCGAACTGGTAGGACAAGAGGCGATCGCAACAACTCTCACCAACGCGATCCAAACATCAAGAATTGCTCCTGCCTACCTATTTACCGGGCCTCGCGGCACTGGCAAAACATCGAGTGCCCGCATTCTTGCCAAATCGTTAAATTGTCTTAACAGTCCCGAACCCACAGCTAC
>QQTW01002387.1_pt1 | contig 13587 bp, 13 predicted proteins | sample 1904831 | NCBI WGS metagenome assembly QQTW01 (sample SAMN09435610, study PRJNA476489) | Subsurface metagenome, whole genome shotgun sequencing project. | reverse complement strand
ATTTCGATGACCGGACCTCCAGGTCACGCATATTGATGTACATGTGGCGTGACTGGATGGGACCTGCGCTGTGCAATAACACATCAATGCCAACATTCAACGCGCACCACATGCAACGCATCCATGTTAAAGCGCATCTCATTGAGGCGATGACATGCAGCTAGGGTGCACCTCCATAGGCACAACCGACGGTATGGTAACTTTTTGCATCTAACATTATGTCGTTCTTGTTGCATTATGATTTGGTGTTGGTCATGGTGGCATACGCGTGGGCCACTGGTGTTACCTGTATTGCTGACACCTTGTCTCTTGTCAGGTGGTGTCTGTTACTGGTCATCCTGATGGATGTGGCACGCAGTTCAACTAGCTTGTTTGGCTTCTATTTTTTCTCAAAGTGTGGACGTGCACATAAAAGCTTTTGCCAGACTCAGAGCGGGGAATACACATTACAACAAATGCATGATGCATGCCCTAATCACATGCACACATTGCACATTTTTAGCAGCCCAACCGGGTCGTAACCTCCGGCACACGCTACATACCTGTACGCTTCCGAGTATATATCTTTCTGCGCAGATTGTGTGAAGCGTAACATTTCGATGGTGTTGGCTGGCTCAGGCCCAGGCGCATTCGATTTCCGTCAGGGCGACACGAACGGCACGGCTTTCTGGCGAGTGGTCAGCCGATTCATATCGGCGCCCAGCGCTGAACAGATCGCCTGCCAAGCGCCGAAGCCTATCCTGTTGGATACAGGCAACATGCATATTCCCTACGACTGGTAAGCAGCGCTGACAACGGTTATGGAATGTATGGCTAGGTGGCCCTTGCTTGGTGCGGCGGCCAAAAGCCCCAATGCAGATGTGGCAGTTGTCTTGTATGCGTGTGCTGTGCGCTGAGATCCTGTTGTGCCAGACTGTAGCAGCTTGGGTGATCTGACTGCACCCGGGATACATTGTTTACCAGTTCAATCCCAGTAATTGCATTAAAGTTGGCAAAAGTATTCATGCTACCAACAACATGTTACTGCATATGTTTGGCCGCTGACTGCACACTAATATGGTGCAGGCAGCCGTCCATAGTGGAGATTTCTGTATTACGGGTGGGTTCATTTGTCATCCTCTGCCTACCGGGAGAGCCAACCACCATGGCCGGTCGACGCCTGCGGGAAGCGGTGTATGATCAGGTATGCACACGATTGTACCAGACTACATCGATGGTCGGGTGTGATTTGATCTGGTGCAATGATCCATTTGAATCCACCACCAATACAATGTTCTACTCGTGGCAAGATGTCAAGCTGGAGCTTTGTGACCTGTCTGTGTCTGTGAACAAAATGACTTGCTGTCTTGGACGATGGACTCAGTTCGGCCACACTCATGACAATCATATCGAAGGGCTACATCAACCTGGATATGATCGTCATGGCGGCGCTGCCTCTGCGGATTGCACTGCAGTCATCGTGGCAATCGGTACGTCTCTCCACAGAAGTACAAGACTTACTACCTTGAGTAGTCAACATTTGATGTTACCGAGTTGTGCACTCCTGTTGGTGCAGGTGAAGAGTGCGTGGGGTAATGAGACCCATGTGGTTATCGCCGGACTGACCAACACATATGCCAGCTACATAGCAACGTATGAGGAATACCAAGTGCAGCGTTACGAAGGGGCGTCCACCATCTTTGGACCTCACACGTTGGATGCATACATCCAGGTGACGCCTACATCACATGGCCACCGTTTTCATGCACGTCATCGTTGTGCGGCAAACACAGTGAGTGTGTCACTGTGCACCCGTGATAACTCATGCGCTGTCTGCCGAATGTTGATTTTAGGTCATTGGTAATGACAGGAATACCGTAGATGATGTAGCAATTACACACATGATGTGTTGCCTCACTGGATGAGAGCTGCTACTGACGTGATGCATGATGATTCGCTTATTGCGCAGGAGTTTCTACGATTGGCCGACTCTATGGTGTCGGGGACAGCCATTGAGGCAGGCCCACAGCCGCCGTACCTGGTTGACAAGCAGTGGTCGTTTCTGCCCCCTGTTGTCATTGACACAGCGCCCTGGGGTATCTATTGGACTGCCAACCTGGCAGCACGGCTGTACTTGCACTCACAGCTGTGTATATGCACTTGTGTTGATGATTGGCTTGTGTAGCCTTGCATGATATGGGTTTTGCCTGCTGCTGTGAGTGCGCATGCTGCACTGCTGCGGGGTGTGAAGGCTGTGACAAAATTGACCAAGTAGTGCTGCCATTCGGGATGTACATGTTGTGCTGCCATGGTATGTCCGCACCCACGGCCAAAAAACTTCTGCAACACAGCAGTACGTTGGCAGCTGAATCAAGTGCACTTCTTGCATACTTGTGGGCGATAATCCGCTTAATGTGATCTGCTGGTGAGCACGATGGTGGTAACTAGTCCGACCCTGGGTTCGTGTGTGGTTTGATGGCAGGCATTCAGTTTGGACAAGCCATCACAGATGTGGCGTCGGGCCCCCATCCTGTCGGCACCATCATATCAGTCACATTTCAATCGGCCTGCCCGCGCAACTACATCAAGCCGGGAGGCACCTTCCTCACGGTGGACAGACTTGACGAGGCAACAAACGAGTGGCAAGAGGTAGTACGGCTGCTGCACACACCACCAAGTATCAGCCCGGGCCGCGCCATTGCGTACGCTGTATCCAGTATAAGCCCCATTCAGACCTACCCTTTTACACGTGTCGATTTACAAGTAACATATTTTTCTGTACTACCCAGTGTGCCAAGAGCCCTTGACACTGTGATGAGCTCGGGATGTCCACTCGTAGTGACATCTACACGGCCACATCAACATAGCCACCAATTAACGAATTGTGCTTGGTCGCAGGTGTTGACAGACAACGACATCAGCACCAAGTTTGCATGGGCACGACCTCATCACCTCTCTTCCGAGTCTACGGCCACCATCACGTGGGATATTGAACCCGGCACACCGTCTGGCACCTACCGCATACGCCACTTTGGCGCATACAAGCATGTGCTGGACGGGACAACGCCCTTCAGTGGATCATCAGGTGTTACATTTTCTGTGAGGTGTCGCTCTGATGATATTGTCATGGAAACGCATCAAAAGCAGCGCCATGTTCTGAAGGACTCAGGTGTCCTTGTGGGAGTCATGTGCTTGCCCAGGGCCATGGATTCAGTCGCAAATGCTGATGCAGATGCTATGAGATGCCTTACCGGGCTTTTGCGACTGTGTGGCAAGCATCAGAAGTCATGTGGCAATCGATGTCTTATTTGGTTGCGCCATATTCCAGCGTGTAGTCAAGCACAACTACTACTGGTCTGCAGCCTGTGATCACATAACTTTCTGCTTGTAAAGGGGGCCATCTTCTGGGATTTTCGGATGAACTGTGTGCTACTTGTGGCAGGGAGCTTTGAGGTTGGAGCGGACAGCAGCGCACGATGGTGGAGTTGGTCATCACTAGCACGAATACTGCTGAGCAGCCGCAAAGGCATGTTGGAAAACTGACTGACTGAGTGCGGTTGGTTTAGCTATTTGCTGCGTTATCATCAACTGTCCTGACATTGACAGAATTGTTTCCCTTGTATATTTACTGTACTGATTTTCAATGTTCGGTACCTTTTCTAGGAGCGGTGCCAGTACAAGGTTATTTGATGACTGCTGTTAGCAGCAGGGCAACAGCAAGCGTAGATGCCTGCCATATGAGAAAACATTGTTGTACGCGATTGTTGTCCCTGGTTTGCCAAAGCTGTGATGTCGTGACTGTACAGTACATTACCCGGTACAAATATGGACTTTTCCAAAATAAGCTCCAGTGAAACTCTAGTCTATACTAAGCAGGTCCATGCAAAAACATGTTCGGGGTCAGACAATGCATGTCGCGAGACGTCTACAACATCCATCTCAAACTCGATGTCTAAAACGGTCATGTTGCCAGTTGCAGCTAGCGGGACCTTGCATGCCTGACAAGCTTGATAGACACACCGTATGAAATGAACTACCTTGGAGGTACAGGTAAGCAGCTCTACAGAACCCTAAGACAAAACATGGCTCATTTCAGCAATCAAGCCTGGGTTGACCTATCGCTGAGTGGCTCAATCAGGCGAAGACGCACTCTGAGACAAAGATTTATAAGCCACAGTTTACGGGCAACATTTGACGTTGTAACAGCTCCCCATCTTTATTTGAAGTTCAAAACTGCAGCTAGGCTGGATTGCGCAGGGGTATAGATGACGAAGCACCGACTTAAGCTTTGAACATAGTGGCACAGCAGATGTACCCGAGCTACTCCCTCTGCAAGGACACGCCCATGTGGACCTGTTGTGCAGCTACCTGAGCAAAGCCTCCAGCACTCCTCCAGAATCTGATGCCATATCGTAGTGGGTCAGAACATGCCCTCGAAAGTGTTGCAGACTCAGTATTAGAGTGACATCGTGCCAGGGCCCGGATGTTTTGGCAGCACAGCAGCCGTCAGCTTTGTACTGGAGCCGCTGATAATGTCAGGCGGCGTAACTGACGCGACCAGGACATTGCTTGGGCAGTCGATCAATGCTGCAAAGTGACCATTGGCCATCTTGTCCAGTATTGCCTGTATTGCACAGCAACTGCACCCAAGTCGGTAAACCGGCTCAGGGCACCATGGCAAGAGCAACGGCACTCTTCTGACAACCTAAGCTGCGGCCTGCAGTTACCTAATGACACTACGTGCCGACACAGCATTCCAAGGCCATGACGCCACCTTTGTGTTGGTCTTTGTGCAGTCCATGCTTGTGAAATGTTGACCATGCGCATCTGTGTCATGCCATGCAGGAGGAGTTGATAGCACTTGCTGCTGTACAACAGAGTCTGCAACCACATTCTGACGGTATCCATGCAAGAGGCAAGACAGTAGTTATGTGGCACTAACTTACATTGCCCATACTGCTGTTGTCCAGTATACTGAAGCGCAGCTTGGGGCAAGACTTGAGCTGCTCAGCATGGCGTTCAATGACCGACTGCTGTGTGGTCATCTTTGTGAATACCAGTTTCTGTGGCCAGTCAGCGCCCAAACCTGCAAGGCACAAGAAAGTTGATGCTCATGCTGAACACCTGCCAACAGCCTGCTTGCTGTCATGTCTGTAGCAAATGTGGCAACGTGGCTGTGCATGAGGAGCTGCTGATAACCAATCCTGTGACGACCGGAGCCGGGGACATCTGAGATCTTCAGGTGATTTGATGGAATATTATGTCACTGATCCGCCCGTCGCCGTCTGGAATTGGTTTGCCAAGAATCGCTGATGCAGACTGTGTGAGTAATGCGATGCATCAAGACGAAACACTTCACACCAGCGATGCAAGGGCTGTGCAAAATAGAGTTTCCTCCCAAGTGCAGTGTGTATGAAGAACAGTTGCACTACCACTGGCACCATTTAGTATCTTTATTGACCCCTCACCTGGAGGCCAGTCAGGCGTGCCAGCATAGCCCTGCGCAAAGAACATGTGCGAGTCTTTGCCTCCCTGATGCATACGTGCACCTAAGCTGATGCTGCCCTGCCACACTGGCTGGTACCTAGGGCTACCCGGCACACCTCCTCCACCTGTCAGCGCGCTCATGTTGGACGGACTGCCCAATGAGTTGACCGACCCTGCAACACAGACGCCAGATCAAGATTGACAGCATTCAAGCTCAATTGTAAAACATGTCTTGCGACACAACAATGTGATCTCGACCACATCTACAGCCCAGCTTTCTGGTTTGCCAGGCCATAATACGGACCCCAGCCAATCTAGCAACACCTGGCATCATATGAGCCAACATGGGGACACTGTTAGCCAAGCAGTGCAGTCAGTAACAATGACAGTGGCGTGCATCTTGTCATTGAGTTGTACCGGAGATACGCACCATGGAAAGGCCGATCCATCATGCCTCTTGATTGGGAGGTAGACACGGCAGACGCCGCCATAGCGTGTTCCATAGGTACGTGCTGACCTTGCATCTGCTGCTGCTGCTGCTGATGATGATGATGATGGGCTTGTTGTTGTGAATGGTGATGAGAGCGTTGAATGGGTACATGCATTGGGGGTGACATCGCGGGCAAATGTTGGGCGGGCCCAGGAGAGTGTGCACCCCCGTTTGTCAGGTTCACCACATTTTGAGGGATACTTGCCAAGTGCATTCGGTGCTGTTGCGGTGCGGGATGTTGTATTGATGAGCTGGTGTGGTCAAGGGGAATTGGCGGCATCAGTTGCTGGGCTTGCTGGACTACCGTCACAGGTGACGGCGCCTTCATGCTCCTGCTGCTCATCTGCATTCAGCATGGCAGATGCATTCAGGAGAAGGGCTAACCCATGTTCCATATCAAATTGCTATGATACGGGAAGAAGGAATCTGTGCTGGTTGACAATCGCAGTAATGTTCCACATCGTGTGTGAGCGACACGATGGTGCTGACCCAGCAGCGATGAGAAATAAAGCACCACTGCGGAGTATCTTTCTCAACAGCATACTCAAGATTCATGAAAGCAAGTGCAGTTGAAGAACCAGCCCCTGCTTCATCAGATATATTTGCAATGTACCATGGATAAGCAACAGCGCTGCAATTGCGTGTGCAACGACTCACCTGCGGTGGCGCATTGATTGCATGCGGCAGGGGGTGTGAATATGGGCTTGGCTGCGCGTAAGCTGGACAACACACGCACAACAGAGGTGAACAATCGACAGCCGAAAGGGCAGCGATTTTTGTTCAACACTCATCACCACCGACAACTCCTAGCCCCATGTGATGACCATCAATCTAAGTTTTCCATAACGTTGCTGGGCCACAACCACTCACACAGTGTACAATCACCACCACGGCTGCAGAAAGTTAGAGCCAATAGAGCATCACCTCCAGACGGTGATGCTGCGATGGGGGTCGTGACGGGAAGCACCGGCGGTGTCATACCGGCAACCATTGGTATATTTCCCACAGGCGTCAGCTGTGGATTCCCTCCCGGAGTCCCCACTGAGGTCCCAGAAGACGAGATTTGTTGCGGCTTGTGGCGCATGTGGTACTCTTGCAGGTGCGCTTGCCGTTCCGCTAATAGCACTTTCAGGGCTGCAGGCCACGACTGCGAGATCAGCACGAGGTGCTGCTTTTCCCAGTTGACGCTGCATTGCTTGAAGATCTCTTGATGGGAGCGGTGATCGCGAGCTGAGGAGGGGAGTGCCTGTGCGAAATGAGCAACGTCAAGCACAGCAACATCATGACTGGTTCATGTTCGAAGGTGCCGCCTGTTTCCCATGCACGCTGATACATAATGCATACGGCAATGCAATCAACAACATCGTAATTCGCTGCACAGCATTGTTGCCCTGCAACATTATGGTCCAACTCAATTTTCTACGCGATTCGGTGTGAATTTCGACACTATTTGCAGCTTGGTGACATGTCTACTGGACCAGCCAACAGAAAACTTGGATTGCTGTGGTTGGACAGTCAATGTGGAGCGTCTCACCGTGAACGAGTATATGAAAATCTGGGCCAGCCACCTGCTTGTCTGTGACGGTCCTGTCATGATGCTCATGTGGATTTGACGGTCTTGCAGCGCTAGAGTGGCCAAGTCTTGGTAAGAAGCCATGAACGGCATCCCAGACTGCACAGGGACGCAGAAATACAAATGTCGGCAAGCCCGCCCCGTAGACAAAACAACTGCACAGTTCCAAGACGGTTCAGACTGAGTTTGTCGATGCCGCCTCAGTAGTGTTCACCAAGAGTTTGACAGGTGTTTGACCATTCTGCGAGCCTGAGCGCAGTGCAACGCCCTGCAATGAATGTTGCATGAATGCAGAATACATGCTTCGTATATGAAGAGCAAACATAGGCTTGCCTTGGGGTTGCAGTGCTTAGCAAAGGGCCAACGGACGGTGGCTCGACAGGGCTCCGACACGGTCGCAACCAGGAGCTGATTTGAAATGCCGTTCACATCTCCCAGTGTGCTAGGACAATTGAACATGTAGATGGCCTCTGCAAAGGCCTCTGCCAGCGCTGTTTCTGAACGGCCTCCACCAGTCAACTGTACGCCGTCCAGCCACTGGCGAAGCTCTGCTAAGTTTGTTGTCCAACCGCCACGCTCCATAATGCAGGTGCTGCAAACGTAAATCCATGTTGTAAAAAGCTCTGGCATATTTTGTCCCCCTGTTCAGTAAGATTGCGCCAGTGAAACAATCCATGTACCATAAAGAGCTTTGACGTCGGGTAGTGCTTGCTGCTCATGTTCAAAGCTGCAGCTGCTGCTCTATTTGCGTCACTTGGTGGATACAGTTTGGACGACCAGTTGCCAGCCTCAAAAACAGCAAAAGCCAGTACCTAAATTTTCGACAGTGTGCAGTATCACAGATTGATGCACAGGTGGACTACGGAGGCGGTCGAGTGGTATTACCTGTATACCGATCGCGTCTGAAACAACACAAAAGTTAGCTCATAGCGGCCCATGAGCCCTTTGTCCACAGCTCTGAGCAAAGGTTCCAAGTAGTGAAGCCGTAGGTGACTCCAGTGCTGAGACATGGCAACTGTTCCCTCCAATAATATGCATAGGCGTGTTCGTGTATCGCCACTGCCTGACAACGACATGCTGTCTATCGACGTTCTGCTGGATCCTGCTGTTGCTAGACTGGCTTGCCATCACACTGTGTTTGTTGCAGCACGGCGGAGTTTGTCATAGTATCTACATTGAACGGCTACTGTACTCATCAGCGGACCGCAACAGGGACTGCATTATGATACAGCGGTATGAACTTGCGGTAGCAATGTCAAACAGCTGTACAGTGTTGATAATGCGTCCCGACCGTTATTACCGGCGGAACGCCGGTGTGCTGCGGCAAGAAGCTGATATGTATTTCAGGCTGTTTATAGTTCAACGAAACGCGCTGCAAGTGACAGTATTAGGCTGTCTGATCCTGTGTATGTTCCTGACTGTATCGGTGCTGCCAAGCCGCGTTCGAGGTGATCGCGTAGAAGTTTAGCCCAGACTCAGTGCAATCTGACGTTGTCGTTGCTTCTGAAGGCTGGAAACGTATGTAAGCCCCTGCGCGCACTTCAACTGGCCTCCGACAATACTGGTTTGTTTGTTCTGTTGAGTATGTCGACGTCGTACACAAGTGAGGTTCAAGTCCAAAACGTTTGGACCAACCTGAATAATACCCTTGTTAGCAGGCACGGGGTTTCACGTGCTCTAAAGTTCCAGGTTCGACCTACGTGTGTACAGCTCGTTTATTTCTGCGAAGGCAGAGGAAGTTGGACTTTACCGCTGAACAGTGCGGTTCCAGAGCCACTGTGCTGAAATCACTATTGCGATGGTGGGCCGTTTGCTGGCTCCGTCGGACACTATCGGCTCCTTTCCGTCGAGCTTCCAGAGACATGGACTGCACAGTCTACGCACTATCTCGCGCCCAAGTTACCTTTTGGTGCATGCCCGGCGTACAGGGGACGGCAATCGTAACAACAATCGAGAGGGGAATGCCAGAAAAGGAAGCAACTATGAAAACAAGAAGCGTCGTCGTGGACGACCGGCTCATCTAAGGTCACCAGATGACACCCCATTCAGGTCGGTCCAGATTGTTTCTGCAGCAGACCTGCCGGTGAGTACAGCTTATTGTGTCGTTCATCTCTGTATTGAACGCGACACCACCCCCGGAAATTCGATGTAAAAGGCAACCAAGCGTTTCGTTGCCTGCAAACAACGTGCATCCGTCAGTTCAGCTCGGTTGTGAAATTGCTTCGCTTTTTGGCAAACTTCAACCACCATTCGGGGTATTGGGCCTGCCTTTCTCAAATACCTTCTGCAGCCCACTTGACCCTGGTTGTTCAGCTAAGGCATGCACAGTGCTTGCGCAGGGATGGCAACCGCGACAGGATAATCGGCCTCCTGACACAGAGGTAAACACTTTGTTTGCTCAATATCAAGTGCTGGAGTGTCCATGGTAAGCTGCAAGAACACGGGCAGATGCGTAGCAGGTGTGCGCAGCTGCAGTCTAATTTACCCTGTTGTCAAAATTGCTGTGTTGGCGCGTGTTGATAACACAGCTCATAACACAGTTGTCATGTGTTGCACGACAGGGCAGCCAAGACCTTGACATACTATTTGTCAGAAACCAACCTGAACTTGTACCACTGGCTCACTGCTTTTATGGAAGCCAACCCCATTCCCAGGGTGAGCAAAGCTAACAACTGTGGTTCAGCATTGTTGATGTTCAGTTGGTTCATAGTACCCTATCAAATGCAACTGGTGCACCACCCAGGTATGTATCAAGGGTTTGGGTATGCATTCAACTGTTATGACGCTTGCAATACCCGTGCTACACGGTGTAGAACAACCATTGAGTGTGACTTTGCAACACCAATCGTTTCCATTGCCTCAAAAACCCATCTGTACAGGATGGCGTTTGGGACGATGTGAGCGGCGAGGCATTCCTGCGCACACTTCTCTCCATGCCTGTGCAAGAAATACAATTTGGCGCGGTGAGCACCTGCAAGCACCCTAAAGGGCATATGTGGGTGCAATGACGCATTCACGACAGATACATGGAGTGCATCATGCTTTGTGCATTATGCGCAACATTGCAGGGCTGCTGCTTATGCCTGACTGGCAAGTCCAAACCGTATTGGGATTTTAGGGTATTTAGGGTATTGCTTAGCAGTTTAGGGTATTGCTCTGGCTGATACACCATTTAGGCATGCACTGGTCTGATGAGGGTTATGTGCGCTGCAGTCCCGACCGGCCCTGTATGTATTGTCCAAAGCTCCTGGTGTGGACCCGCGGAGCCTGGCACAGAGGATCATGGATGTATGTCGCCGCTGCATGTGCAGGGCCCGAAAACCTGGAGTCTATGTTTGCCGTTCAACGCTGACCCTGATATGTAGGCAGCACCTGTATGGGATGGCGGTTTGTGTTGGCGCAGGATTGCGGCGGCTGCACTACTCAAGACGCTGGTTCAAGCCCTATTGTATGTATGCCTGTACGTATGCATGTATGTATGCATATGTATGTACGTATCAGCGAACAGATTGGAATTGAGTTTTGTGGTAAGACTGCTGGCATAAGCTGCACAAATGCGGCGTCCAGCACAATTCTGTTGCCAGTCGTCAATGACCGCTGTTGGTGGCGCAGATACGGACCCAAATTGCCAAGGAGATGATTGAGGACCTCAACCAAATTTCTGAAGAAAACTCCTTGTTGCTGCGTGAGTCATTGTCTTCGTCTCTGGAAAAGATGTTTGCACCCAGCGCCGCCCTGCCTGTCATCCACCCAAAAGTCGCCGAAGCAGGGGTTACACCTCCAACGCTCTCCACCAGGCAAGCCCAGGCAGACTCCCGTCGAAGGTCGTCGACAGACACCAGGCGGCGTTCGTCGACAACCCCCAGGCGGCGTTCTTCTGCCCCTGCCTCAGGGCCAGCCATAGACCTGAGTGCAATCCCACCTACAAAAGCCGATGCCACCCCGCCGCCAACTTTGCCACCATCACCAAAGGCTGTCAAGGCCGACTCAGCCATCGATAAGGTAGACCCACAACCAGAGGTCTTGGAACAGCCTTTGGAGAGCGACAAAACCGCAGGAACACCCTTACCGACCACACAGCCTGCTGACCCAAAATTGGCTTCTACTCCTATCTCTGTGCCTTCACCAAATGCTCAGCCCGGATCCAAGCCATCAGGCACGAAAGAGCCTCTTGAAGATATGAGCCCTGAGATTGAACAAGGTCAGCAGGAGGAGACAGACGAGGCACTGTAGGAGCAAGGAACTTGTTTTGTATTCGGCCACCTTGCAATGTGAGCTGCAAAGAATTTGTCACAATGCCTTACTATTAGACCAGGCAGCAGGATGTGTTATCATATGGCGTCGAGTTATGAAAGGTTGACAATTAGTGGGGCATCCCATCAAGCTCGAGAGTAAGGTGCATTTGTATGACTCTTAGTGTGCGGAATGCATGCATTGAAGTATTTGTGTGGGCGAAGTCTATTCTTTCATTATGGCGCTTTGCCACTAATCAATCTTATGCGCCAGTTGTGGTCGCATGCTTTCGTGGCCACATATTATGTCTGCAGCTGTTAACCTGACGAGCTGCTGCGTGTTGGTTACATTGTATATTAAATTGAGAACACGGTTGAGTGTGTACCTATCAGAGAAGACCTTTGATTTGAGAATATTGTGTTATGACACGATTATATGTCAATGTCAGCAACAGACACTTTCTCAAGGTAATACTAGCAGAGTTGGCAGTGATTCAGTCTGCCCTGGATGTGTACACCTAAGGCTCGGACCCAGGCAGCGAACAAGGGCGTGGGGAATGTTTGCACCCCACAACTCATACCGTCTGTTGGTGCACAGAGGATCGGCGCTGGAGTTGGGAGCATGCTAGAGTGCACAAACTGCACATCGTTTCAGGCTTGAGAGATTGAGAACTTGAGATAGGGATATCGCTATTGTGGGATAGACAGCTTCGCAAAATTTCAAAGCTTCAAATTTCCGGTGACAGCTGTTGTCGAGTTGTCCCTTCCTGACCTTGTGCCACTTTCCCGTATAGACCTCTCGCAACTGGGTCCACAACCTTCACCTCGTACAGGGATTCACTGGTCCAACAGGTGTTGGTACCCTGGCAACAGCGTTTGCGTCTGGAGGGTTATCATGCAGCACCTCGACTCGCCACGCACCCCGCTTGCGCCGCTGGAAAACCAGCCTCAGCAACGGCTTTATGGCGCCAAGGTATATGGCCAATCGCCTATGTCAGGATCTGTGCTTTGTATATCCCTACGGTAGCCCGCGCTGGTATGCGTGCTGCTTGCGTGGTCTTGAGGCTCAAATGCTGGTCGACGAAGTGATCTGCGATGTTATGCACAGGGCACGTACAGCGACGGCGAAACACCTGCCGCAGTGAAATTATCAGGACACGTCCAGCAGCCCGCAAATCTTGGACTTCCTAGCACAAGTAGCACAAACAGCAATGGCTACTTGTGGCAAACCCTGCGCGATATGATCCTATGGCAAAACCCCACTCTGTCCAGCATCACGTTCCTGTTCGGTCTTGTGGTAATTGGCGCTGTGGACTTCCTGTTGACAGGCGACCACCACGTCAACATATTGTCAGGTGGGTTTACACACCAACTATGCCACTGTGCACGTGCCGGCCGCCTCAGGACTTGTCACGCAGTTGGAACCTACAAGCATTTGGTGTGGCAAGGGTCTCTGTTTGCTGTGCAGCTCTGTTGGATACTGAGCTTGTTGCAATCCCATACGGTTCGTTATTATGCAGGTGCGGCATACCTCATCCTGGTTGACTTAGCCTTCAATCGCGCCCACACCCTTCGTTTGGGACCACCAGAATGGCACAGAACATATCCCTCTGGTTGGGATGCGCCCATGAGTCAAACAAGCATTGATTAGAAGGCTTGCCTACCTTGAGGGTCATAGCTGGGTCTTTTGCTGACAGATATGTATCATGCATTGCCGCCAGGTGCTGCAGGCCCTGTGTGGTCAACTGCGCTGCATTGGCCACAATTGAGGAGCCCTTCCAGGTGGCATGTTCATGCCAGCTGGAGGATACTGTGCTGCGTGCGAA
>QQTW01002386.1_pt1 | contig 13591 bp, 15 predicted proteins | sample 1904831 | NCBI WGS metagenome assembly QQTW01 (sample SAMN09435610, study PRJNA476489) | Subsurface metagenome, whole genome shotgun sequencing project. | reverse complement strand
ACCATTTATTCATTCCAGCTTCACAAGCTTGTGAGGTGATGGAGTTATTGCAGGCGTTTGCGGCATAGTGACTAGTTACGGTAGCGATCAATATGAAAGAGTATCTACAGGTAAGCGATGTAATCGACTGGCAACATCCCGCAATTTTAGAACTTGCCGAGAAAATTGCATCACGACATCAAACCTCCGAGGCGAGCGCAAAAGCGTGTTTTGAGTGGGTACGTGATGAAATTCGCCACAGCGTTGACTATCATATGAATCCTGTCACTTGTCGTGCTTCCGATGTACTCAAGCACAAAACTGGCTACTGCTACGCAAAAAGTCATTTACACAGCACTATTGCGAGCGAGCCAGATTCCGGCAGGGTTTTGCTATCAACAATTAAGCATTGACGATCGGGGTACGCCCTATTGCTTACATGGCTTTAATGGCGTTTACTTATCTGAGGTGGGTTGGTATCGCGTTGATCCGAGAGGCAATCGTGAAGGAGTTGATGCTCAGTTCACACCTCCGAAAGAACAATTAGCCTATAGCACTCGACTTCCTGGAGAGGCTGATGTTCAAAATATTTTAGCTGAACCACTTCCGGTCGTTGTGCAGACTTTACAGAGTTGCAACACCTGGAATGAAGTACTTCGCAATCCTCCGGATGTTTCTCTGGAATCATGGAAGCAGTATAGTCTTATTTCAAAGGTTATGGATTACGAGATACGTACTTTAACAAATGAGGATGATTCGGTTGTGTGGAAAATGCTCATGTATGCCTCACACGAGTCATCGCTTGAAACTGTCCAAAAACAGCCTTATCTTTCTCGCTACGCCATAAATTTGGGGCGAATGGGCGATATGGGTTTCATTGCTTCAATTAATGAGCAATCTATTGGTGCAGCTTGGCTTCGTCTGTGGTCAGGTGATGACAGGGGCTTTGGCTACATTGATTACTCGATACCTGAATTAGCAATGGCTGTGATACCTGAACATCGCGGTCAAGGGATTGGCACTAAGCTGTTAATGCAAGTTCTTGAATCAGCCCAAAGTGCTTACCCTGCTGTGTCTCTTAATGTTCGTGCAAACAATCCAGTGGTTAGCTTGTATCAGCGCGCAGGTTTCGTTAAAGTCGAGGGGAGCGAAGTTGTGAATCGAACTGGTGGTGTTTCATTCAACATGGTTTGTAGATTCAGCAGGTAAGCGCTATTCAGCCCAACAACTTGATGGAGCGGACAGTTGAGTGTCTTTTCGTCTATCGTTAAGGTTGATCTGCTGCCTCTCATCTGTGCCGTTAGACCTCAATGCCTCTATGGGGACGTAGTTGAAAGGTTATCGGTGGGGTAATCTTGTAATCTCCTGCGTTAGATCGGGATTGGGTTGAGGCAGTCTGCCGCTGTTCGGAATCGAAATATCACCCACAATCGACAAAAGCTTTCGTTAAACTCGCATCAATCAATACCGAAAGCGTATTTTGAGCAAATGTTGCTCCATCGGGTGATTGCTCAATAGTTGCCATTAAACTTGCTCCGCCAATCAGAAGAAGATACTGTCTAGAAAACGCATCTGGATTCTGCACACCCGCTTGTGCTGCCAAGCGCATGATGATTTGGCGAATGGATTCGCGTAGGTCGATTGAAATATGGTGGGCTTTATGCGATGCGTCTGCAAGTTCCAGCACAGCGTTAATGAATGGGCATCCCCGAAACCCAGGAGATGCATACCACTCTCGCAGTACATCGAACGTTGCCAACAGTTGCTCTTTGGGCGTGTTGCCACGATCAGTTACCGCTTTTTCAAACCATTGAATCCACTGCTGTGCACGGTGCTTCATCACTTCCTCAATCAGCTTGTCTTTGGAGGGAAACCAACGATATAGCGTTCGTTTGGCAACACCTGACTCTGCAATTACTTCATTAATACCAACGTGCGGAATCCCCTTCTGATAGAAGAGTTCTGACGCAGTTTCTAGAATTTGTTGCCGAGCAGCACTTGATTCGGTAGTCATAAGTTGCTTGGAGAAATCAGGGTAGACAAGTTTGTCTCCACGGGTTTATAATAGCACCAGTTTTAGGTAGACAAACTTGTCTACTTTTGAATAGATGCAGAGGAAAACCGCATGGAATTTACAATTCATACCATTGAAACCGCACCCGAAACCTCCAAAGAAACGCTAGCTCATGCTCAGAAGACGTTTGGCCTGATTCCCAATCTCGAAGGCATTTTGGCAGAAGCCCCCGCTGTCTTAAAGGGAGGAATGGCATTGTGGGATTTGTTTGAGACAACGAGCTTCACACCAATTGAACGACAGGTTATCTATCTGACTGCCAATTACGTGCATGAATGTCACTACTGCATGGCAGCCCATTCTGGTCTAGCTGAAACCTGTATGCTGCCTACAGACATCAATGCACTTCGTAATGGGGAAATCCTAGCAGATCCAAAATTGCAGGCATTGCAGAAATTTACCCAGCGCATGGTTGAGGCACGAGGCTGGGTAGATGATCGAGAGATTGAAAAATTTCTCAATGCAGGTTACACCAAACAACAAGTATTAGAAGTGATTTTGGGAATCGCGCTCAAAGTCATCCACAACTATACTAACCACATTGCTAGAACACCTCTAGATCGAGAATTCCAACCCTATGCATGGGAAAAGCCAATGGCTACCGCATAATTGCCTCAAGTTTCCTTTTTGGTAATCCAGGAGAGAGCGGTTTAAGACGCAGTAGCGGTATAACAAAACACTGCACCGGAACGGAGCATACTCTATCTGTTGTGATGCAAAGGTTGTTTCCGTCCGGTGAGTTGGGTCGTTAACCGTGACCATTTCTAAGCATAAATTCTAGTGTAATTATTTTCAGTTATTCATGTTGATTCAATATGAATTCTAAGGACTTGCTCAACAAATATGCTTCCTTCAAAACTGCACTACTTACCAATCAAAACACGCTCACCGCTTATCTTGCTTGTGATTCCCTCACAGGAGTGCTGCCTAAACGAGTTGCTTTTATGACTTGTGGTAATCTGTAAATATTCAACAGATAGTCTTGAACCAACTCCTCTTGCCAATAGAGGAGATAAGTGGATGACACAGGAGAAATTGCAGTTGCGAACCACTTTTGACCGGGTAGCACTGCTTTATGAGCGAGCGCGACCTGGCTACCCAGAAAAGCTGTTTGACGATGTAGTTTCTTTGTCAGGAATACCACCAAATGGGTGGATACTCGAAATTGGTTGTGGCACTGGTCAAGCTACAGTGCCTGTAAGTATCGATGGGATGCAGTATATGACGCTGCCAGCTATATTCGCGTTTTAAACACCTACTCTGGTCACCTAAATTTGGACAAGATAAAACGCCAGCGGTTGTTTCGTGCGATTGCTGAGCTGATTGATACCCAGTTCAACGGTCGCATTACTAAGGGCTACTTAACTACCTTATATGTAGCTCGCCGCCAGTAATTTTTTCCTATTAAACACTAAACGTTGCCCGCCTCCACTACCAACTAGTTTTGACTACACCCTCCTAAATCTGGTCAATCAATAGCAAGCTTGCATATACAGGCAAAATCTGTTGTAGCAGCGACGACCGTCAGCTAAGCATTTATTTGCGTGGTAATGCAGCCTCCAGCTGTTGCCCCAACTCCTGTCGTAGCCGGTAGAGAATAGTATTCGGTTCCACCTGATTGAGAATCTCTTGAATAACGGTGCTGGCTCCTAGCTGTCCCCAAGTGCAGCCTCGCTCCAGATACACCTGTGCCGCACAGCCGACCGCGTAGGCTCCGTAACCAGCGATACCGGCTTGAGCGATCGCAGCCCCAGCATAGGCAGAAAAATTGGTCGGATTCTCCCCACTGGCGATCGCAGCTGTACTCTTCCCTAAGCCCCAAACTAAACTGCTGCCTAATTCTCCCAGCAGCAAGCCACCGGAACTGAACAGAATTGTCTTCAATATCGAAGCAGCTTCGTAGCTCGTCATCGGTAGACCGTATAGCCGTGCTAGAGAGCGGATCAGAGCCAAGTCTGCCACAGCTCCCCCCACTAAATCTAAGAAGGCAATCGGATTCAGCCCTACTGCTAGAGCTTTGTATTTGGTATATTGCCAGATTAGGTCTGACGCTTCAGTGTTGCGTAACTCAATCGTTTTCTGAGCGATCGCTGCCTCTGCTGACCGCGCTTGGAGCAGGGCATTGAGTGCTAAGAGCGATCGCCCCTCCTGGTTGAGAATAGCAAGAATTTTCTGCTTCAGCTCATCGACCATTGGCGGCGGCGTCTCCCATTCGTAAGTAACTTGACCATCAGGCCACTCAACTCGCACTTCTAGGGGAGCAGGTTCCGCCGCAACCATCACAATCTCTTCAGTAGACAACAGTTGCTGGAGGCGTCTACCACTAGCGCCACCGGCACCCAATTGTTGCAGATTTTGGTAAATAGCTTGCCGGTCTTGATCGGGATACAAATCTATTTTGTTAAACACCAAAATCAGGGGCTTCTGAGCCTGCCGCAATTCACAAAGCGCTTGGTACTCAGTTCGGGTGATATCACCCGCCACTACAAACAAAATCAGGTCAGCCTGACGAGCCACATCCCTCGCCATTTGCGCTCGTGCCTGACCCTCAATTTCATCCAATCCGGGCGTATCAATTAACTCTACCTGCACCTTGCCTTTCTCGTTGGCTACCCACCGCACAGAACGGGGCCACTGGGTTACACCATTAAGCGGCCCTGTTTGCAAAATCTTCTGCCCCAGCAAGGCATTTAAAACAGCTGACTTGCCACGACTAACTAGACCAAATGCGGCAATGCGAATCACGCTTTGGTCTAGCTTGTTGAGTGTGGAAGTCAAAACCTCCAGTTCAGGTTTCAGTGCCGCTGGCAATTCGGAGTTTGAGCGCGGCGGCCTTTGCTTGCGTTGATGAGAATACCAAGACAGCGCCTGCCGCAGACTGGCACGAGCGCGGTTGAAATGAGTTTCTTGCAAGTCGGTACGCGCTGGCGATGTCTGACGCTCAGCAGATGTATTAGGTTGGGACGATTGAGGATTACTCAAGGGAAAACAGGGAAAGACAGGCTATAGCTCCATATTAATAATGTTCATTTTGAGGTGTGAAGTTGGTTTGAGCGCGATCGCTGCCCAACTGAATGGAGTGGCTCCGGCAAGAAGCGAACAGCAGAAAAAGGCAGCGCGAACAAGCGCGACAAAAAAGCGGAGCCAATGGAGGCTGAAAATTAGATCTAATGCCAAACAACAGGGTGGACATTGCCCACCCTACTGCTAACAGCTAAGCAACTGACTCAGAGCCGGTGAGTTCAGGCTGGGGTGATGGCAACAGACGCTCTACCCCTTGCTTAACGAACGCTTGCATAAAAGCCATCTGCTGGTTTTGCTGAAAAACGTTTTGCAAGGTTTGACCCAGCTTGTCGAGATTCAGCCCAGTTTCAGAATTCGTGGCTGCTTCCTGCTGTTGGAAATACTCGATTAGACTAAGACCTGCTAAACGTGTTAAGTAGGCAGCACTGACTCCCTGCACCACGCCACCGGCAACAAAGGTGATGGCGTTACTCTTGAGGACAGTGCTAATTGTTTTGGTAGAAAGTTCTACTAGCCCCAGTTTGATCATCAGGCTGCCCATTGTCCCAGCCACGGCTTGAGCCTGTTGCAGGGAAAATTTTTGCTGATAGATACCACCCAATTCCATAACCAGCTGGGCGTTAATGGCAGCTGTTGCCAATATGTCTAGGGCTGGTACTGGGTTGGCGAAGGCTGCGGCAGCTGCAATCCACTGGTATTGCTCAATGACTGGTAGGGTGCGATCGCGTCTGACGCCATTCAACACACTTTTCGCCTCAGCTTTTAGATCAACAGCTACGCGCCTAGTCGTTGCCCACACTAGTTGTTGGCCTGACTGGGCCAGAATTTGAGCTAACTGCTGGGTCAGCTGTTTTGTGTCTGGGGCTTGCTGTTCCATCCATTCCTGCGCGGAACCATCTGCTTGATGCTGCCGCACTTTTACTGGACTGGGCTCCGCCGCGATGCCTATCACATTTTCTGCGCCCAGCATTGACTGCATCTTCTGCCGCAGAGAAACCAACACGGTGGCTCGTTCTTCTGGTAAATACTGGTCTTGCTTGTTAAAAACTAGGAGCGTGCGCTGATTTGCTGTTACCAGCTGCTGCAAGGTCTGATACTCTGGCTCTGTTAAATCACCACTCGTTACCAACAACACCAAGTCTGATCTGAGCGCCGCATCCATTGCAGCTGCTTCTGCCGTTAAACTGGCGTCCGTCCCAGTAAATAAAGCCGGTGTTTCTTTCCAGCACAGTTTTTGTTGGGATACCCAGTTAGACTCTAGAACTCGAATCAAGGTAGTTTTACCCACTGCCTTGCCACCAGTGACAGCCAGATGAATTTCCTGACGGTCTAATTCAGCTTTCACCTGGGCAATCCGTTCCCACAGCCGCTCTAACGCTACTCGAATAGCCGCACGTTGGGCGGCTAGATGGTTTTCTGCCTCTGCTTCCAGCTGGCTAACCACGCCTTCTGCCTGTGCGATCGCGTTTTCCACCGTTGCCCGATCTAGCGACGAACTGTCTGGCTGCAACGGGGCATTTTGGGACGCCCGTTGTTGGAATAACCAGAGTCCGCTGCCGACTGCGATCAAACTCCATACACTAAACTCACCCACCTGAACTAGCGAGTGCTGCAAACTCTGCAACAGCCACAGTGAGAATGACAGACCAACTCCAATCACTAAAATGGGTCGCCGCAATTTAACAGCCATGATTAAATGCGAATTGGGATAATTGCTATTCCAGCATAGAACAAAACCCCGCAACCATTTAGGATTACAGGGCTAGTTCTATATGCGATTTGGTGGCGGGGAGCGGATTTGAACCACTGACCTTCGGGTTATGAGCCCGACGAGCTACCAGGCTGCTCTACCCCGCGTTGTCTTTTTTAGTATAACAACAAATTCGCAAATTGACAACTATACCATCGATAATTCTCCAACAACTTCTAGGCGCTTGAAATTACCCAACGCCATAAAGCTTTCAGCCAGGGTTTCCGCAACAGTTGGACTAATCCAACCCATCTGCGTCAGCAAGTTGATGGCAACCGCATACTTAGCCCGTTTCGCTCCATCCATTACTTTAATTGCCAAGCCCATACCCTCACCAATTCTGCCAATACACTGAATTCCTTCAGCTCCAGCTTTACTCACTAATTCCCCCTGGGTTAAACGCATCAGTTCCGTATCAAATTCCTCGTCTCCCGCTACCAGGACCGGGTGATAAGTCATGGCACGGACAATCCGCTCCATATCCAAATTGCTACCAGAGGCTAGTTGAGCATACAACGTCGCCATCTGCCCAAGTTGCATGAGATAAGTCGGAGCGCCACAGTCATCGTGAGCTCGGATAAATTCTTCAGCTGGCATTCGTAACAACTCGGCGACTTTGCCGAAAATCAGTTGCTGAACTGGGTGGTTGCCCTGTAAGTAATTATTCAGAGGCCAATGCCGTTGCTGACAGACAGCCAGCATCCCCGCGTGTTTACCAGAGCAATTGTGTTGCAGCGGACTGCGCTTGCCTTCTGGAATTGGACACTGGAGTGCAGAAGGGTCAATATCAGCTCGCCACAAGATGTTAAACACCTGCCGCACCTGCTCTATTGTGCCTTTGTGGGAACTACACATAATCGCTAAGTCCCGGTCTGTCAGGTTGTAGCGTTCCAGTGTCCCAGTTGTGGTAACGCCTAGGGCCTGAAATGGCTTCAGGGCGGAACGGACAAACGTAGCAGTTTCTGCATTTCCAGCAACGGATAGGACCCGCCCCCGGTCGTCGCATACAACAGCCTGGACTTGATGCTTGGATTCAATAATGCCTTCCCGCAGCAACCTGACTTCCAGTTCTGCTGCTTGAGTTCGTTTTCCCCTTGTCATGGATAAGACTTTATCACTTAGGGAGATGCGAGCGGTGAAATTTATTTTTTAATTTTAGATTATATTTTAAATCGCCCTGACTAGTGACGACTCACAAAAAATTCCAAACTAAGCCACCAGACAGCAGCAGTAAAGCTAGCAGTCCAAAGCTTCGCTGTAGCCGTTGGAGAATCGGTTGGACTTGGTAGGTGACAATTAAGCGTTCGCGCGTTAAAATTTCCATCGGCTTCGTCCAAGTTTGACCGTCATACCATCCAGACTCCTCATAAAAAATGGTGGGACTAACCAGGCGATCGCACACATAATACCACCCCAAATACAGCCTCACCAGTGCCAGCAGCACCCCTACACTCGCTCCTGCGGCACCACAGAGGATAAACTGAGCCATATACTTTTGCGGGGCAAAACTAGCCGCTGCTATCGGTCCAGCTATAAGCCATGAGCCGCCCCAAATCCAAGCGAGCTTGGTAATATATTCGCGTATGTTTAGGGTGCAAGTGCGAAAAAACCTGGACGCTTTTAACTCTTCATACTCATTGAGCGGTTGCTGATCAGAGGGAACTGGGCAGACAGAAACCGAATATTTCATTATGTCGCTAATCCCCACTGACAATTGATTCTGGCAACTCTAGTAGCGAAGCATGACCCCAAAACGCTTCCAAATTATAGAATTCTCGCTCTTTGGGCATCATAATGTGAACCATTACATCGCCGTAGTCTTGCAACACCCAAGTTCCCTCGGCTTGTCCTTCAGTCCGCAAAGGACTCTGTTGCCACTCCTGCTCTACAGTGTCTTTAATTGCTTCACTTATCGCTCGTACCTGTACTCTGGAATAACCCGTCACGATCACAAAGTAATCAGCCAGATACGACACCTCTGTCACACACATCACTACAATATGATCCGCTTTGCGGTCTGATGCTGCTTGAGCGATAGTTAGAGCTAATTCTCGACTTGTATCCGGGCGATCGCCAGCGGAGTTAACCGCACTCTTAGCAACGAACATAGACTGTGAGGGGGAATTGGCTTGGGAATAATCAGACATTAAACCTCAGGGGCTTTACTTACTTTATAATCAGCAAATTGTCAATCAGATTTTACAAACGCTTAAAACTACACCCGTTGAATGCACCGGGAAGTTTTTTTTGAATACTAACAAAAATCAGATGCTTATACAGTGGGTTGAGCAATTCGCTGCAAGTGAGGAGTACGGGAAGTTGTAGAGACTCTTTCATTGGCGTGTCTCTACACCGCCGCCGAGCTTTTGTTTTTGACTGTTTGCAGGAACCAATTGCGGGTAGCTACTGTGCGGGGATGAATCAAGCAATGGTTTGAGATCAAGTATTTCAGAGAATAATCGCAGGTCAGCCAAACGGCCTGATATAGATTTTGACAGCTTATTTGTCGTAAAGCTTGTAACTCCTCCGTATTACCGCGTCCTGGCTCCAGGCTATCAGCTAAAAACACGGTACAGCTAAGCAAACTCATGCCTGGTCTGCCTAAAGTATGATTAGCGATCGCTTGCAACACTTCTTCATCCTGTACCCCAAATGTGTCTCTGGCAACTATCGCACCTACGTCTGCATGCAATAGATGGGGAGTGGCTTCACACACCGGGTCTATATCCAAACCCTCTGCCCGTGCCATTTCCAACAGCTGAGGCGGTTTAAAATATTTAGCCAGGTCGTGCATTAACCCGGCAGCTCGCGCTTTTTCGACATTAAGGTTATGATGCATCGCCAGTTCCTCTGCCATCTGCTCCACCCTGAGAATATGGTTGAGCCGGGAGGGGGGAACATTATTTGCCAACCAGGCTAAAACCTGCTCACGCATTACGGCGTTGGACTCCAAGGTATGGTTGAAAGGTGACACAATAGCGGCTTTTTCAGGATATAAGTTCATACTTTTATTGTAGCGATGACAACTACAACGGCTGTTTACCCCACTGCACGACTGATTGAAGTGTTTTCCGCCATTCAAGGCGAAGGACTCAACGTAGGTACCCGTCAAATTTTCATCCGTTTTGCCCTATGCGATCTACGCTGCCAGTTTTGCGACAGCGCCCATACCTGGAGTGCGCCCCCTACTTGTCGAGTCGAGCGATCGCCCGGATTACGCGACTTTGAAACCCACTCTAATCCCGTGTCTCTGAGCGCGTTACTTGAATGGGTCTCGCTGTTAAATTTACCCGGTTTGCACGACAGCATCAGCCTCACTGGCGGCGAACCACTCCTCCATGCTCCTTTCTTGGTGCAATTTCTACCCCAACTACGGCTGGCTACAGGGCTACCCATCTACCTGGAAACTGGTGGACATCGTCCAGAGCAGTTGGCTATGATTCTGCCATACCTCGACTCTGTAGGAATGGACTTGAAGCTGCCCAGCGTCAGTGGAGAAAACCGGTGGCAGGAACATGCGGAATTTCTCAAGCGCTGTCACCAAACACCCGTGGAAGTGTTTATCAAGGTGATTATTTCCAGCCATACCGATCCAGCTGAGTTAGAACGCTCAGCTGAATTAGTGGCAGCAGTCAGCCCGGAAATACCAGTATTTCTGCAACCAGTGACGCCCCTCGCTCCATCGCAGCAACTGGGTGAAACACTGGGGATAGCTGCGCCTTCGCCCGATCAGGTTCTCTCTTGGCAAGCTGTGATGAAGCGATCGCTAAAACTTGTCCGTGTGGTGCCACAGACTCATAAAATGATGCATCAACTTTGAAACTTATATCGCCTCCTCCCGCATGGATTTTGTTTTCGCTTTGGCTTTAGAAGCACTGCGTTTGAGGGCTTGCAGTCGCGCTTCATATTTGGCACGTTGCCGCTTGCTGGGAGTTTGGTCAATCAAAGCCTTCAAAGCGCTGCCCAGACTTTTATAGGCGTTGGGGAGGCTGTAACCGAAGCGAGTCGCAAGGGCGAGCGCTTTTTCATCCGCGTCGCTCATTTCTTTTAACTGCTTTTCCCCATTATTTTTCTGATAAAGGCGGTAACCTGACACTCCACACAATGCCATCGCCAACAATAGTAGCAACCCATCCTGCACCCACAGTTCACCTACAGCACCGCCCAAACCAATCGCCAGCGCTGCCATTTCCCAACCATCTTTAGGGATGGTATCGTTCTGAATTCGGGCGACTTCGTGCCAGAACAGCAGATTGCGCTGATCCATAGCTAGCTGATCCCATTTCACCAAATCGATTTGGATTTCCACCTGGTCGTTACCAATTTCTTCACTGCGGACCAGGGGTGGATTCACCTCAGTTGTTCCTTCAACGGTGACCCAACTCTGCAATTCTGGCGGCAGCAAGCCTTTCAACCGCCGGAGTTCACTCATTTCTGCTCTAGCAGAGGAGGTTGCATAAGATGTCATAAATCCAGCCCCGGAAAACTTGCAATGGATAATAAGAGTATTACTTTGGAGTATAGCGATCTTCGGTGCTCGGATCAGACTCACTCTAAGGAGAATCTTCCTTGCTTCTTACCGACAAGAGCGCCTCACACTTCTGGCGAAATCCCAGATGACCGTAACTGCGCTGCCAATCGTTCTGCCCGCAGGCGTTCTTGTTCCACTAACTCTGCTCCCCACAGCAACAATCGCCCAGTTTCATCCCACCAGCGTAGCCAATATCCTGTCCGTTCTGCCTTGGTTCCTTGCCACACACCCAGAAATAACCCTATCCTCTCAATCCAGTAACGCCCGTTTGCATCAGGCTGTTGCAATTGATACCTTCCGGACTCCTCCGGCTGATACACCTCTAACAATCCCGCTACTGGCTCAAAAATTGCATAGGTTGGCACTTGCAATACTTGCTCATAAAAAAACCACTTGCCAGGGGGGTAAGTTGGTTTGCTGGAATATTCATCTCCCACTGTGGCTGACAAAAATTCCATCACCACTGCGGGAATTTCCCCTTCCAAATTGGGGGTATAACTTCTGCGGATCTCCTGGGTAGAAACTGGCTGCACAGAGCTTACATAAACCCAGTCAGGGGCTTTCACAACTATTTTGCCGTCCAATGTAGCGCAGAGGCCAAAATTTGATGCGACTAACATTCCCTCTTGCAGCCGCCCTGCTAGTTCTAAGATTTCTCGTAAGGCTGCAGCTAGCAGGGGCTGGTCAATGTTTTCCACTGGTTCATCATCTAAAACAAAATTATCTGGTAGCTTCTCCCAGGTGATAGTGTAGTTGGCTGTACTGACTGGCATGGCAGGTTTTCTCAGCTATCTATATAACAGTGATTGTAAATAATTAAGGGCGATCTCTCTGGTTGAGACAGAATGACTGATGAAGAGCGACAAGAATCCAGAGAGTTAACACGGAAAATTTTTGGCGTTCGCTTTATCGGTGATGAGGTTCACTGTCAAGGACGGGCTTGGAAACTATATGTTGATCCTGCAAAGCCACAAGGATGAAATTCAGTAGTAATACTGAATCAGAGCCTACTTTCTAGGTATTACAATAACCAGAATCTTACCTGTATGTTCTGATATGAGCTTAGAACGCTCGCTGCTTCGGCTAGCCGTCAAGGCATTATCATCAATAGAAACCTGTACTGAGCCAGGATGCAATAGACAAGTCTCAAAACCAGGCCACAAATTCTGCTACGAGCATTGGAAGGCCAACAACGCGCCGCCCGCGCCCAAGCCTCAGTCACCGCCTTCTCCCCCGCTGCTGTCCGCTACCAAGATCGGCGAGAAACTTGCACTAGACAATCACAAGGTTAATCGCATTCTGGCTGAGTTAGGATGGCTGAGCAAAGACCAGAATGGCTGGGTCGCCACCCCGCAAGGACTTGCCCTCGGCGCGGTGCAGAAAACGCATTCCCAAACCAACGGCCCATATGTTGTCTGGCCGGAGTCTATCTTGACGAATAAAGCGCTCCTCACAACCATCGAGAGTATCAAAGGTGACACTCCACCAAGTGGCGTGGAAACGAGCAATGAGCAAGGATTCCGCGAACGGTTTCGGGCTGGGGCACAGCATCGTACAACCGATGGACATTGGGTACGCTCGAAGGCCGAACTCTTGATTGACAATTGGCTGTATGTAGCAGGGCAGGTCCACGCCTACGAACGCCGCCTACCAATTGAGGAAGAAGTGTACTGTGATTTTTACGTTCCTGCGGGGAAGGTGTATATCGAATACTGGGGATACGAAAGTAATCCGGAGTATGCGGCGCGCAAGAGAATCAAGCAGGAGCTATATCAAAAGTACAAGCTCAACCTGGTCGAGCTATCCGATGAACACATCAGGAATCTGGACGATTATCTGCCCAAAATGTTACTGAAGTTCGGTGTAGTTGTCAGTTAAGAAAACGACAATTATTCCACGATTAACATTACTGTCGCTGCAATAGAGAAAAAATAGGGGCACGGCGTACCGTAGCCCTTGAATTCTATTCGCCAGAAGTGCGTTCGCTCTGTATGTCCTCTGTGCTTGGAGTGGTTCAAATCCTAACCTTGGTAGGAGCGACCCCTGACGTACAGGCTCACTGCTAGGGCTATTCCAGGCAATGCCAGAGCAGCTACCAACGGAGAGCGTAACCAATTGTCTTGACTAGATTGCTCACTAGAAGTACGGTATTCGCTCAGCGAACAGGGTCGAGCGTAACTAGGTGAAGTAAATACAATGCTACTGGCGATCGCAGTAGTGGATAGGATAGCTG
>QQTW01002385.1_pt1 | contig 13592 bp, 13 predicted proteins | sample 1904831 | NCBI WGS metagenome assembly QQTW01 (sample SAMN09435610, study PRJNA476489) | Subsurface metagenome, whole genome shotgun sequencing project. | reverse complement strand
GAAAGAAGTAAAAGATCATATTCCGGATGGCGGACGGCGGGAAAGCTGACTCGTGGCTAGATGGTCTTACAAACCTGTTCAAGGAGATACGCGAGAAAGAGCGAATTGCTGATCTATCCACGGAGTACCAAAAATTTGCGGAATGGCTTCGCATCGAGTAAGCGTAGCGCTTTGCCGGTGTATCCATATACTGATCTCTTACCAGGGTAGCTGCCACAATATATCACCTTTTCCTAGCCGAAGACAACTCGCCCGAGCTGTTCGCGCAGGCCAAACGAATACATTCGATGATACCCTATGGCACGCTCAAGCAGGTTATACGTTTTGCCAACCCGGCGATGGTCATGAGTGGCGTGCTTGATCTCTTCCTAGCTCAGCCCTTTGGAGCCCGTTCATTGGCTCAGCGGGTTCTTGGGATGGCGCTCAATGATGGGATTAGGACTTTCCAGAAATCGATCGACGCCCTGGTTACCAAGATCGACGACCCGGCATTCTGTGAGAAGCTGAAGCGCTTCGTTAATGCTGACGAGGAAACCAAGAACATAGTGAGGAACGAAGCCGTCGTGGACGGCGTAGACTTGATAGTGCAAATTCTCAAGTCCGAACACATCGATCCCGCACCGACACCAGAGCAAGTTGGAAAAGCGTTTAACGCCTACGTGGCTTGGAATAATGCTGTAGACAATGTAAGCCTACAATGCCCGTCACCCTGATGTCCGACTCCTTCCCTGACGAACTTTATCATCCAGATTGATGAAGAGATGAAAGCTGGCGCTCAGCTGTTCGCATACCTCAAGCAGCTCCTGAAAATGTACACGCGGCAACGCGACAAAGCGATGATGCTGGCCGTCATTGAAGAACCCGTCACCCTCCAACTCTTCCGAGACCTCTTCACCATCTTCTACGAACCCCTCGTCCGTGTTTACAAATCGGCCAACGTGTACAACTCCGTCACCGATTTCGCCGCCTTTGCCGACGATATGTTCCGTGTTTTGGATCTTGCTCAGCGTCAAGATGTCTCGGCCGATCCCAATCAAACGGTGCAGTCCTTCATCGATCTCTGTGCAAGACACCAAGACAGCTTCTACAAGTTCGTACACGAGGTCCACGTCCATGACAACGGTCTTTTCACGCAGCTCATGGGCTGGCTGGAAGGCATCCTCGAATTCCTTCGCCACGGACCCAAGGGTGGCAAGCTGGATATGAATGCCCTCTTCCAGGGCGCAGTTGACATGAGCCAAGTCGAAAAGACAGAGGCAATCGCCGAGATTGATAATCTCATCCAATGGCAAGAAGCACGTAAGAAATGGCATCACGATAAAACCCGGCAGAAAATGGCGGCCGACCAGTCATCATCTGACGCACCTCGTACACCGGGCTCCGGTACTTTCCGCTCATCGGATTTTGGTATCAATGAATCCGATCTTGCGGATCTGAATGATGATGCGGAAGGAAGCAGTGGTAGCGAGAGCAGGGATGATAGTGAAGAGGATACCGATCCGATTGCCATTGAGCGGAAGAGGCGAGCGAAGAACCAAGATCACCTGAGAAGAAGAGCGGGGGAGCCAGTGAAACCGGAAGTACGCCAACTGAAGGCATTGAGGGAAGGATTCCTGAGTATGCTGAGGATGGTGCTGGCCGACTAGCCGCCTTCTTCCCTGCCGTTTCTGTGGCGAGGAAGGATGGGCTTGATTTTCGAAGCCTTCTCGTAATGATGGGCGACGAGTTATGGGCCCTTATGGTAGGCATACGGAGTCATTGTAAGCGAACATGGCTATGTCGACGAAGCATGATTGGCGTTTCCGAGGGGGAGGAAAGGGTGAGTGGTAGCATGCACAGGGGTTTCTTCCAACATAGATAGAGCTAGTGTCTCATGGGCTTCTCTCAAGGCCATCAGCATGAACCAATGCCGGAACCTGTGGTATCGGAGCTCGCATAGAGGCGAATGCGACTCGCTGCACTCAATAAAGGATGACAACCTTCTCGGTTTGGCCCGGACAAATGGCTGTAAGGGAAGCATTGATTATGTAAGGTAAGTGACTGACCCAATGAGGTTTAGCTCAACTTCGAGATCGTATTTTCGTCTCTAAATTCAAATTCATGCAAAAGCTGATCCTTGATATTACCAACCAAAGCCTGACTGGGGACTGTATGCGTCAGTCATGCGTACAAGGGGGATCATCTCCAATTGCTTTGACCCAACAGGCGCTGGACCGGCATTGTAACAAATACGCGCTTGTCATTGCAGTTCATGCGTTTGACGCCCACTTCGCCCATCCTTATGGGTGGGTCAGCAAAACCAGATGAGCTGGCATGGCCTGCAGGCTGCTCTAACCCTGCGCCTGATTTGATTCTTCCACGAGCAGCTGTGCTTGAAATGGTCTGACAGCCAGTCGCCTGGTTAAGGGAATTAAGTCTCCTACCTCCAGCGGCGTTGTTGGATGATGATTATGCAGACATTCAGGAGTCCGACTGCGGCCACAATATGGGGTATAAGAGGAGATGGGTACGCTATAAGTCTTCCGTAGCCTCCATCAGGCCATTTCGTCATCGCAAAAACCTTTCCTTCTCTCGACGTTCCTTTCTTGCTCTCATTCAACGACACCGCAATCGTTTGACACGACCTCCTTTCGTGCGCTTTGAAGAAACCCCAGTCTTTTGAAATTCGCCAATTCCGGGTACACCCTTTCGAATATGAAGTTCTTCATCGCCACCACCGCTCTTTTCGTCACTGCTGTCCTTGCGGTTCCGCCATTCGATCCTTCGGGCACCAAGAACGTCGGGAACGGTGCTGGCGGCCAATTCATCGGCGGCCAATGCCTTAGCAACGCCGACTGCGGCTCCGCCTGTTGCGCAAATCCCACCGGCATCTGCTCCGGGCCCGGCGCCCAATTGCAAAACGGCAAGACTGGATGTGGCTTCAGCGGCGCTGGCAACGCTGCTGGCAACATTGCTACCGAAAAGACGACTTCAGCGCCCGCCGCCGGTAACGGTGCCGACGCGGCTGGCGCACCTGCGAACGGTGGACCGTCCTTTGATCCCGCAGGCGTGAAGAATGTAGGAAACGGCCAAGCCGGGCAGTTCGTCGGCGGTCAGTGCCTCAGTGGAGCGGACTGCGGGTCTGGATGCTGTGCTGGGCCGTCTGGTATTTGCTCGGGGCCGGGTGCGCAGACACAGAAGGGGAAGACGGGATGTGGCTTCGTTTCTAGCAAGAAGCTGATGGTCTTTTAAGGACCTACACCACTCTGTCCGCCTGGAAGCGGAAGCAGAACCATGGCGTGTATCTGGTTTGAATTGGCTTGTATCATCTTACGCGGATGGTTTGGCTAGTATGGTTGAATCAGAAAGCCAGCAGAATTGTCCGCTTCTGTATCATCCGAGTCAGGACACCCCTTGGAAAGTTACGTATGTTTTAGTCAGCATCTGTAATGAAAAGCGTGACTGAAACGTGCCTAGAGACTAGCCAGGTGATGTCCTGTAACTGTTGTTTCAATATTTTCGCGGTCCGCTACATGTTTCTGGCGCTGTCGCGGGAAAATGGTGTAGGTGTCAACGAAGCCGTTTTCTTTGGACTCATTACTGGTCAATTGGCTCGTCATGCCTATAAACCACCCCTATAGCAAGACGGTAACAACGCTGCTGACAATATCGCCTGAGCTGCTGCGCCATACGCTGTCCCACGGTAAGCTGACGACGGTCCTCCGCGGGATCTTCTTCAGTAGCCGACACAACCGGCAGGAAGCGCTTTCACACGATGGCGAGTTGCTGGAAACGACCCATCCTTTTCCGAGCCACCGGAGAGACCCACATTGGCGTGATGAACGGACCTCCGTGGGAATTCCTTGACGAACCGTGAGAGTTACTGTGCTGTATCCTACCCCATCATGAGGGAGGAGTGCCGTTTGGTCTGCCCCTAAAAGACCTGGCGCCGTGTGTCGAATATCTCGGATCTTTGTCTCAGAGAAGCTGCAACTCTGGAAGAACCGGTATAACAAAACTGATCGCGAGGACAGTCACAGTATGCCAACTTCGTGGGAGAATCTTTAACAAGGAGATCCTCGGTCGGGGTTTCCTAAAGACTCACTTGCGTATCACCCGCACGCACCGGCCTAATCGAGCCTCCCTTGATGAACCACGATGGCTTCCCAAACGCATCTTCTGGACCAGGGCTCGCCGCTGTCGTCCACGGTCGTTTGCATAGTAAACTTCCGAGAAAAGGGTAAGCGATATTGAGGTACGACCCAAGCGAAGACCGCGATAGCGAGGGAGGGGGGAAGCTGGCTTTATGCAGCCTATATGTCAAGCGCATGGAAGGAGGCCAGAGATCTTGCAATGGAAATTGAAAGGAAAACTCGACGGACGAACAAGAAATGAGACCCACTACCAATGAGCAAGAGAAGGAACCATCCATAGGGATCGTAACCGAACATACCAAATTAACGGACCTGATAGCCTTTAGCCGCGGATGCGGAATCGTGATCGAATTGATTACATCATCGAATGCGCAGTAGTCGTGACTGACCGTAGGGTACTCGGGAGAATGTATGCCCTTTCATTCATGAGTTCACTGGTGCTGGGGCCCGGAAGATAATGATAAGCTTGAACGTATAGCAGTACCTGCTTGGATAGCAATCAATGCAACGCCCCGGCCTGTGAGAGAGCGTCATCCTGTAATTCAGTTCGGATAAACCGTACAGAGATCAAAATGGGCTGGTAACGAGCCGAGTGCATGGGATAAAGAAAGGAAAGGATCCACACATGTCCAATAGTCTTGATACTTGATTGTCATATCCGGAAAAGCCAAATGAAGTACACGGCTCACTTTGCGTCTAGAAGACACGGATATGATCGCTCGCTCACTCCGCTGGGTAGACGTGATGAGAGGATAACTTCTCAAGAAAAAGCCTGAACCGTCCGTAACCGTCCCTCCTCTGCGCGAGTAAGCAGCAAAGCAGAGGCTCGTCTGGTGAACCATCCACCGTCTCGCCTCAGCCTGATCTCGCTTTCGGCCCACTGAGAGAAGACAGTCATCGGCCACCGTCGCAATCAGTAGTTCAATTCACCTCCGCCACCCCCGCCCACCGCATCCAAATCCTCGTAGCTCTTGATCTGGCGTCCTTGAACCGCCTCCCTAGGTCCCACGGTCTGGGCACCGGCTCCGTCGCCCCATTTGCCCGCTCCTCCGCCGCCCATCATCATTCCTCCTCTACCAACCATTCCATTCCTCGGTGGCGTCAAACGTCCCCCCATCCCACCATAGCGGGGAGTCTGGTTACTCTGTCGACGGTCATACGGTCCACGACGTTGATTGAAGTTGCCTCCACCTCGGCGCATAGGACCGACCTGATGCATGCCACCTTCTTCGCCAGGAATAGGCATACCAGGCATCCAGCCCTGAGGAGCAGTAACAGCGTGATTGCCGAAGCTCTGGAAAGGGTTCATAAGTGCCGTCTGTGGCGGGAAGCCGGGGGTGAAGTTGTTGTTCATCATCGGCATGTTTGCGAGGTTGAAGCCGCGGGGTGTGCCCGCGTTTAAGTTGTGGTTGTTCATGGGAAAGTGACCGTTGCTATTGGCGTCGGAACGGGAGGGAGCAATGTGAGATGGATCGAGGACGTAGGTGTTGACGAGCGTGAGCTGAAATTTGTCAGTGTTACTCATTGTAAAGACTTGGACTGGGACTCACATCTCTCTTGATGCTCTCAAACCATTCGGTGTGACGCTTCTCAACATGCTTTCGCCAGAAAGACTCTCCCTTGAAAAGCTTGGTGCATTCCGGTACTTTACAGCGGAACTTAGCCTCATCTTCTTGCTTCACAAACTTCTTCATCTCTTCATCGACACCCTCGTCCACCGGCTTTCCGCCAAGTTTCTTGACATCAACACTCTCCGGCTCCAGAATCTGCAGGATCTTTTCTTCGAAGATTTTGACCCAATTGAATGCTCGTAGAAGCTGTTGGTCAGCCTTGAAATCTTTGCGTGGGAACTTCTCCGCAACAGGTGAGGAACCGTTCTCAATGTCTTCGACGGTGGATTCCTTCCGCTTTAATGGGAATGGCTGTCCGAGAGCACTGGCCTTTGCAGCGTTTTTGGCGGCGGTACTCAAGCTGGCTCGCGGACGACGAAGATGACCGCCGGGACACTTTCGAATCAATTCGTGGACCGAGTCGCTCTCGAATACACAGAAAAAGCAGAAGTTGAAGACCCTCCGAAGGTATTCAACGAGTAGGTCGAGGGTTTTCTTTTTGACCAGAAGTTCCTCGTCATCGACGTCGTCGTCGAAAGCGCCCTCATCTACCTCACCATCATCATCCTCGTCCATACCGTCATCGGAATCTTTCTCCTCTTTCGTCTTGACTGGGCCAGTAGCTGCTGGCTGAAGCAGACCTTTGTCACGGAGATCTTCGACTCGCTGTTCCACCTGCGACACCCCATCCGCACCGTTACCAAGTTCTTGGTCGAACCTGGAGACCAGGCGCTTCGCCAAGGCGAGATCACGATCGATGCGCTCCGGTGCTGAGAAGAGGTCCCAGAGAGCCTTTTTGCGTGGCTCACGCGGAGGTACGTGCACCCCGACGTGGCAAGTGAAGTCGCCCCGCGTCTCATCGTAGATGGTCTTCCCATTGATTGCTTCCAGGGCCTTCTCAGCAGTGCTTGTTGCTGGTTTGGGTTCCGAATTTCCGCCGTCTTCGCCTTCTTCAGCTTCCTTGTCTTCGTCTCGGCCGTCACCACGCTCCGTGACCACCTCGAGCTCAGAATTCGGGTGAAGCATGATCCATCCGATCCGATGATACTTCTTGAGTGGGTTGGGGTCGCTCAGACTGAGCCATTTGAAGCCACCTTCTTGCTCTCCCAGGTGCTCTTTGCACAAAGCTTCGATCTTGTCGCGACTGACCATCGGAGCAAGGGTCTTGAAAAGAAGCGCAGGTTGCAAGGCAGACTCGTCACGGATGTCTCCGCCTCTGCTGGGGACCAAATCACCGACACCCAAGACCTCTGCAGCTGCAACTGTCTCACCTTCCTCGCGTTCGACTACGCCACCTGCACCATTGCTCTCGGCTTTGTAGATTCCCTCGAGGGTGAATTCGTCAAACACCCCATTTTCCAGATCCTGCTGCCACTGTGTGAGGGCACCGTGACGGAACTCATTCAATCGCTGACGAAGTGGGTCACGAATCTCTGAAAGATAGCGTTCCTTGAACCACTCCTCACCCTTGTGTTGCTGGACAAATGTACGGGCCATCTTGACCTGCAGCTCTTCTTTGTAAGCATCATAAGCGACTTGGATCTGCGCACGCTCTTTCTCTCGATCTTCCCGAGATTCACGCTCGCCTTTGATACCAGTCACTGGTCGCCGATCTCCGTTCTTGGCTCTCTCCTTGTCTTCTTTGATCGCTTGTTCGACTCGCCACCATTCTGCAAAGTAGTTGAATCCTACCTGGTACTCCATCGAAAGAGGATTGGGGAGAACATTTACCCGTGGTGGAGGAGGCTTGGCCCCGTTCTCACCCGGGATGTAGCGATCAATGTGAGCTGCTGGAGAAGGGGGCCGGCGACGATCTTCACGATCACGGGAAGCGTGCTCGCGCGATTGGCCATAGTAATCGTCTCGAGGATTACGGTTGCCAGGCTGGTAACGATCGATCATGATGGGAGAACGAGAACGATTGCGACCAACACGAGGTCCTCCACGACGGTCTTGCATCCCTATTGAGTGAAAAGAGTAAGTACTGTAAAGGCTGCGTACATTTACTTGGAGGTATCTCAGATGATTGGAAACAGTGAATGAGTCCAACATTGTTAATGCGGTGAACAAGAGAACATTGGGAAAGGAAGGGTGCTTTTCATCCTGGCCTTGTCGAGAAGTAAGATGAACCTGCACATTTAAGGCAGGGAATAGTGTTCGGAGTCCTTAAAGGATGACAAGACTTGATGCAGGTGTGCGGAGTGGACGCGCAGAAGGGGAATATAGTATTGGAGGTTGTGGGGATTGAGAGTCTCCAAATCCCGATAATGTAATCCATCCGAAAGCTTACCAGGAGATCTCCGTGAGCGGTAGCCTTCGTTACCAAGAGGACGATCCATGGCGTCCTCACGGCCCCATCTAGGCTCTGCTTTGATTGACGGCGTGTGGAAATTATCCATTGTGTCCATGACGGGTATGGTAGAGTATGAGTGATTCTGAAGTCGCAAAATGTTTGCTTGAAGGTTTGGGATCGGGTAGCTGTAGGAAGGAGGGGTTTGTTGGGACCTAGAAACCAAGTCGGGAGAACTTGTAGGTTAAGACGATAGCCGTTTGCTTCATTGAAGGATGGATGGTGATGAATCTTTTCTTGAATGCTAGCTTGATGCTAGGTAATGGCGGATGAATAGTGGAATGGGAAATATCTTGGAGGTGGTGAATAGAGTTCGGAGGAGAGGTAGGGGGATAATCGAAAGATGAAGAAGCTGTTATTGGACAACATACTGAGTTAGAGCAGCTTCAATGGTTTGAGTGAACGGCGTGGGTTTTCAATAGGGCATAGAACGAGGAAAAATAGTAGAAGAATCTACTGCATCGGCCATAGGCGCGAAGAAGAGACCCAAAAGAAGCTTGATTTGGGGAGGAGTGACAAAGGGCAGCTGTCAAAAATTGAGGAGGGGCAAGGCTGGGTCTCAGTTGCAACAGAAGGGGATATGGAGAGATGCAAATATGGGCGTGGACGTGACAAGTAACTCACGTTATGCCTTCTTCAAGTAGAGCAGTGGCTGCATCGACAAAGTGTCGGAGGATTGTGAAGAAGCAATTGTGGTGTCCGATCATCTGTGGTGGATTTACGGTTTGCCGCCGCGGCTGCGACAGAGCTGGCAGAGCCCTATTGGACCAGCCCCTTGGACCCTGAACCCTGACCTTGCGATCAGGTCACCGGGTCTGGCGGGGTTTCAATGATACCTTGCGTCTGACATAAAAAAGATCGATCCTTTCTTGCTCTTCCCATCAACCGTGCGACCCTATAATTTTCCGAAGCGCTGTGGACTTGCGCTGCTACAACTTTCATCATGACTACCCACATCCCATCAATCACGCTGCCCGAGGCCATCTTTGCGAACCCAGCAGCATCCATACTTCTCCCGGTCGCACTTGGCCTCGGCGTTGGCTATTCTGTGAGCCGTATGGTTTTAGCCCATGAAAGCCCAATTGCGGGAAAAATTGGGAGGGCTGACTCTGTCGCAGCAAAAAGCACCCAGAAAACATACCTTGCCCTTAAACAGCCACCGTTCAGGCCTCCTCCCCAAGTCTTCGGTCCGGTATGGACATCGCTGTATGCCTTGATGGGCTATGCAGCCTATAGGGCATGGACGACCGGCACAGCTTCGCTCAATCCTAATACCGTTCAATTGACGAAGCAAGGCGCGACACTCTTCACCATCCAACTTGGACTGAACCTCGTCTGGATGCCGCTGTTCTTCGGACTCAAGAGACCCATCGAAGCCACAGCCGACATTGGTTTGCTTACAGGAGTGACCGCGTATCTGACTTACGTCTGGTCGCAGGTGGATACCGGTGCAGCCTGGTGTTTGGCTCCATATCTGGGTTGGTTGGGGTTCGCCACATATCTGAGCGTATGTCAAGAATGGGACTCAATCTCACAGCACAAGCTGACCATTTGGCCAGGCTGGTGTAGGTCACCTAAACAATTGGGACTTCTCGGACAAGGAGCGCAAAACCAAGACTTCTGATACGGGGTCGGGAATGGACAAGGACTACGTCAACAAGGCGCCAGAGCAGAAGTAGTGCTACCGGCAAATCGGTAGCCCTCGCTGGAAGGGCTCCTTATTCATGCCCAGAGTGCTTTGATTTGCGGCTACTGTGCTTTTACAAGACTTTCGGAGTTTTGGTTGGCGGTCATACCCCTCTTGTTTCGTTTGATCCCAGGTTCTGCTCTCCACTTGTGTGTCATATTGCCTAAAGAGCTGGATCTTATTGTTCAAATTCATTATGGTCGGCGAGCTAGGACACTGTTCAGTCGCCAACGACGTACATCTTTCGATAAGACCCTTTGTACCAACCGACGTAGTCTTTAGGTGTTGCACCACCGCTCTATGTAGCCGGCCTCCAAAATTTATAGCAGGCTCTTAGAACGTTCATCGTCCCCTAATCCAAGCGCCCAGCCTCCTATCGAATTCCTCGCACCTGACCGGCATCTCCAGCGCATAAAATGGATTCTTCATCACATAGTCCGCATAAAACTCATATACTTTCCCCACAATGGCATCGCAGTTCGGCTGATGCGGCTCCGTGAACAGCAAAAACTTGATCCCCGTCGGCGTCTGAAAGCACGTCAACCGAAAATTTGAGCTTTCGAGCACCTCAAGGCCGGTGAGCTGGGAGCGCGGTATATTGGCGGCTATGGGCGAGGGCGTCAGGGAGCGGGTGATTGCGTGGACGCCGTGGAATGTGCCGGCGAGGACGAGGTAGTCGTTTGATGAGAGCTTGGAAAGCGGGGAGGAGAAATCGCGGTTGTAGACCAGGCCGCCGGCTTTGTTGATGATTATGAGCGCGTAGACAACCCTGGATTTATGTTTGTGAGTGGCGGTTGTGATTGCATTGGGCGGAGGACTTACATCGCTGGTACGGATTAGGGTCTCGCACCGCCTGTGGGAAGGCCAAAGGTTGCTGATCTCGCGATGTCATGGCAATCTGGAGATCGCTGTGGTTCGCATTCCCACGGGTACACCACTCGGTCGGCCGCTGAAACCAACCTCCAGTTCCCTGTAGAAGTAGAAAGTCCGCAAATAGGTCACGTGAACGAGCCGCAGTGCACGTGCCGGCGCGGCTGAAAATTCTGTCTTGGCATTTTCTCGGAAGCTCTACTTCTTTCCGATAAATCACAAAATTCGAATCTTGATCGTTGCTTCTGCCTCTGATTGTCTTCCAAGCCCGATAAACGGACAGATGATTACTGTTTCCTTACGGATGCAAATTATTCAACCTCAAAGATCGGAAGGATCCCCTAAGGAATAAACTTTTTGGAAATGACCACCGACCATGCACCAACCGCCCGTACTCGCGAAAAACCCTCTGGTGAGGAGGAAGCTACGGCCGATCTCAAGCTTGGAGAATTCGAGGGAGTTCCAACCTTGACAATATCCGAAGCGCGTGTCCTCATTAACGCTGTCGTAAGTCATCGAAGGGCGCAACAGAATGAGGCCGAGCCAGAGTAAGTGGAGGCCCGCTCTGAAGGCTCAGCACCCACTAAACTTCCAAAGTGTCTTCGGCAGACGAGGCAGCAGCTGATATTGTGGAATAGGAACCTTACAAAGACGCGAGACTACCTCGAGATATTCGCGCGCTTCAAGCAACCCGAAGCGCTTGAGTCAGTCGAGCGTATGCTTATGGCCAAAACAGAACTGGAGGCCTTCGAGAGATCGCAGCTTGGTACGAGCAGCCTGTGGTAGTCGTCATCTGCAGTGGCAGAGCTGACAGAATTCAAGGAACCCTCTGCCTCGATTCGGCAGAAGAAGCCAAGACGCTAATTCCAAGTCTTTCCAATAAAATCAGCGACTCGGATCTTCAGGAGCTTCTAGACGACATCGTGAAACTCCGTAATTTTGTGGAGTGATCAGTTGAACCCTATCACGACCCCAGCGCGAGTATTAGACGACATGCCGTGAACGGGATGATCAAAACGGCATCGGGCATGAGATTGCAACAATGACGGAGCCTCATTATTGACCCTCAATAACATGGACCGAGCGTTCAACGAGTATGGTGCCTTAGCCTACACATCTACAGTGGAATGCGTTTGATCCCCCGAAGGCTGTCCTTTTCACCTTCCCTCGGGGAAAATTCGCTCCATCACGCACTTTCAGGTCCAAGTACTATGATAGTTGGACTCATGGAGGGACAATACCGTGCGTGTTTGCAACATAGGTGGGTCGCTGAAAAAATCGTAGTAGGCGAGATACCGGGCCTGATGCAAGCAAGGGCTAAAGCGTCTAGCTTGAGAATTTGTTGTTCCTGACGATTGAATCTCATAGGCGTATGAACAATTGCCGAATGATGTGACGCCGGCGCTGAATTTGCCTAATGTGATGATTGTGGAGAGTGTGAATTGCATACTGCCCATTAGGGGTGCTCGTCTCGATAGAGGGCTCTCATTCAGAACGACATTGATGAAGCCTTCTAAGGTCTTTCTTGTCAACTAAGTGTCTTTTACAACTCCGAAGCTCCAAGCTATTTGTTGTACTACTGACTCTTACAACACAAGACTGATAGCCGGGAGAAAGAAAGAGGAGAGCATGATGCCAAGCGCGCTATAGCTCGAAGGTTTGAAAACATTGATATACAGGTCAATAATACTAGCGTACAGCAACGTCCATATAAATAACACCTAGCAATCTCACCCCGGTAGGCTAGGAGGCTGGGTACTACCCTAACCCAGCGACGCTAGTCTCTTGGCACTATTCTGGACTTTTATGCAATCCTCGGTATGTACTTTACGAAAACTTAACCTGCGGTTGGTATTTGGTAAGGACTAATGATCATTCCGGTCTGTCACCGTACCTTACCTAGGAGATTTCTTTTCTTACGAGAGGTGAACTATTACTGCAAAGTCTCACAGCATGCGTTACCAATCTTCAATTCCGCCCCAAACGTATCCTGTACCACGATATATCAAGTCATAAAGATGACCCATTCAGCCTCAACCACTGACCCAGCTGACATGTTTCTTCCTCCGACCAACCGTGCAATGAGAACACTAGATCGAGAGTTCTTCAAGAAAGAGATAAATCTTGCCTCAGCCTGCGTATTAGACCAAAAGCACATATCGGCCTGTCGAAAAAACTTGTCCAAGGATATCCTAAAACGTAAATGGCTGTTGCCAGTCCGGCCAGTTCCTCCAGGTGTCAATATCGATCCCAGTGCCAAATGCATCCTCTTGAAACCAGAGGTCCGGACCAACGGTAGATGTGCCTTGGGTAGCCTGGTATATACTCAATTGTTGACGGAATCAGGTAGACGACTCGTCATGGAGTCCACAACTTCAAGACATGGTGAAGGGCAAGCAAGTGCTTGTCGCCCCCTATCAGCTGCAACTTGACTACGACCATTGGAACTATCGTATGTATCTCGGCATCGCTCAACCGAGCCCTTCATCTGTGTGAAACTGCAGCTTAGCAGGAACCAGACGATATCATGACGGCCATCCTACCAGAGAGCGAGCAAGACGAGATCCCGGCTGGGTTCAGCGCCGTCGGACATGTAGGTATGTATTTCTTCTCCGAGCATCCGATTTCCGTCTGTGCAATTGTTCATGAGACTCTTCAAGCGCACCTCAACCTCCGCGCTCGATACTTGCCCTACAAAACCCTCATTGCTCAAGTCCTTATGGACAAGAATCCCACCATCCAAACAGTCATCAACAAGATCGACGAAGTTGGCGAGGAGAGCGAGTTTCGAACTTTCAGGTACGAAGTGCTGGCCGGTCCCGACGACCTGAATGTAGAGGTCCGCGAACAAGACTGTTTGTTCAGATTCAATTATGCGAAGGTGTACTGGAACACAAGACTCAATACCGAGCACGTCCGCCTCGTCTCCAAATTCAATCCAG
>QQTW01002384.1_pt1 | contig 13595 bp, 13 predicted proteins | sample 1904831 | NCBI WGS metagenome assembly QQTW01 (sample SAMN09435610, study PRJNA476489) | Subsurface metagenome, whole genome shotgun sequencing project. | reverse complement strand
CGATGCTCAACGCTCCTGATAATATCCGGTGCATAAAGGCTGACTTTGCTCCTCTACCGTAGCGATTCTAGCTTACCCAAATGCCCGCAACAACTGAAACACCTTTTGTAATAATTTTTGCAGTCTGGGGCTTTTTTCATAGTTCTGTTGAGTTAAAGCAAAAGCCGCATTACTATTTAATTCTGACAAAGTGGGGTAAATGTGAATACCACTTAAAGCGGAGATTTTTAGGTTGTGAGACATAGCTAAAACAATTTCAGCAATTAACTCTCCCGCCGATTCTCCCACCAAATGAGCGCCCAGAATTTGACCGTTGCGCCGCACAATAATTTTGGCAAAGCCAATCGTTGCAGCTTCAGCTTGAGCGCGATCTACATCAGCATATTCTTGTTTTACTATCTGAATATCATCGCCATAACGTTCCCGTGCTTGTTGTTCTGTTAAACCCACTCGCGCTAGTTCTGGGTCGGTAAAGGTCGCCCAGGGAATAACTTTGTAGTCTGCGTTGATAACGGGTAAAAACAGCGCATTTCTCAAAACAATATTGGCTTCGTAGCCTGCAACATGAGTAAACTGATAGCCGCCAATAACATCGCCACAAGCATAGATACGGGGGTTAGTAGTTTGGAGTTTACTATTAACGCGAATACCTTTTTTACTGCCAGAATTGCCATAACCAGCCTCGCCTTTTTGCCGCATTTCTACACCCGCAGCTTCAAGGTTGAGCGACTCAACATTAGGTTGTCTTCCCGCCGCTACTAAGATTTGATCTACTTCGGCGATTTTTTCTCCCGCCGCAAATAGCATCTTTTTACCGTTAATCACTTCTACTTTTTCTACACGCGTTTTCGTGAGGACGCGGATATTTTCGGAAGTAAACTGAGTTGCAACTATTTGAGCAACTTCGGGGTCTTCTTGGGGTAAAAGGCGATCGCTTCCTGCCACAATTACTACCTCCGAACCCAGTCTAGAAAAGGCTTGCCCCAATTCGCACCCAATTGGGCCACCACCAATTATCGCTAGAGTTTCTGGGCGTTCGGTTATGGAAAAAACTTCTTCATTGGTAATATATCCTGCTTCTTCAAGTCCAAAAATATTAGGAATAGCTGGTCTTGAACCTGTCGAAATTACAAATGCTCTTGCTTTGATGCTTTTGCCACTAATTTTAAAAGTACGACGATCTATAAATTCCCCATCGCCAAAAATTACCTCCGCACCCAAGCCTTCAAACCTTTCTGGGGAATCGTGGGGTTCAATATTTGAGATGACTTTTTGCACGTGCGCGATCGCTTTGGCAAAATCGATAGATACATCTTTGCTATAAATGCCAAATCTCCCAGCATTTTTGACCTGGTAAGCCAAGCGAGAAGCATGAATCAATGATTTACTCGGAACGCAACCATACCACAAGCAATCACCGCCTAAACGATGCTTTTCTATTAGCGCCACCTTAGCGTTAAGCGCGGCGGCGACTCCTGCAACTACTAATCCCCCTGAACCACCGCCAATAACTACCAAATCGTATTCAACTGCCATGATTGCTACCTAATACTGTGTCTTTATTGGTAGCTCATTTCAAGGGGCGATCGCACTTGCTCGCAAGTATTAGCCTTCTCTTAAAGTTCCTTTATCGTGTATTTAAAGAGCTTGCCGTATTTTGTCGGTTAAAGCCTTATTTGGTGAATTATGCAAAGTCGTAAACCTAACAAAAAAACTACCCCAATATTGAATGACAACATCTCGCGGTTGCTCAAAAGTGGGGATTTTGTACCTAAAGAATTTGAAGGGAGCGATCGCTTTTTAGACATAATTTCTTGGAATATCAAGTTTTTTAACGACAGAGATCCCAAGCGCGTCGAAAATATCCGTATCATTATGCAGGAACTAAACGCCGATATTTTTGTGCTATAAGAGATTGAAGACGGCGCTCTAGATGTAATTGCGGATATGTTGACAACTTCCGGCGCAGGACTTTATAAAACAGCTTACGGAACAACAGGCGGCGATCAAAGAGTTGCTTTTATCTACGATATGGAGTGGGTGAAAGCTTCCACAGATATAGAAGAACTCTTTGCCACTGAAGACTTAATGGTGCAAGTTGGCGATGCTGAAAAAGTTGTGTTTCCAAGGCTACCGCTATCTGCCACTTTTACCGCTTACAAAGAAGACGAGCCTTTTGATTTTAATTTGGTAGGAGTGCATTTAAAATCTCAACGTGGTGGGGGTCAAGAACAACGCTCCGCCGCCAATCGTTTAGCAAATTGGATTCAAGACGAAGCCACAGACGAGGATGTGATTATTGCAGGTGATTGGAATGCGCCTCCCGAAAGACCAGAATGGGAAACATTACGGGAAATGGAAGCGGAGGGAGAGATTAAGTTTATCAGTTTTAATAAAAGCGGCGAAACTGCTGAACCAAGCTATCTATCCGTCGGTAACAGGCGATCGCGTTTAGACTTGATTGTAGTCTCCTCTAGCGTTCCCGAAGCCGACGTACACCAAACTGCTAAAGTGGTCAATTGGAACGTTTTGTTAGAAAAAGGTAGTTCGGCGCAAACAAAAGAGACGCTCGAAAGTTTAATTGAAAATATTAGCGATCATTTACCTGTACTAGCCCGGTTTTATTTTAGCGATACAGATTGAAAATTTAGGCATGGCGATCGCACTTATAAAACCATTGTTGAAATTTTTGTGGCAAACTTGGGCAGTATAGATAAAACTACCTAGTAAAAAACAATGGATAGCAATCTTACAACTACTTTAGGTTTAGTCGCTGGCGTACTTACTACGATCGCCTATTTACCCCAATTAATCAAAACTTGGCAGTCAAAGTCAGCCGATGACTTATCTTGGAGTATGTTAATTATTTTGTGTGTGGGTATTATCTTGTGGCTGGTGTACGGTTTTTCAGTCCGCGATATCCCGATTGTGGCAGCAAATATCGTGACTTTTGTGCTTGCCTCGATAATTTTAGTTTTAAAGATTCGCTACAAGCAAGAAGCGTAATACTTATTAAATTAGTTGAGACACCATAAGTCCCAAAAATACTGCACCTAATAGGCTCATTAATCCCACAGGCATAAATTTACGAGTTTTAATCAGTCGGATTGCAAAGACAATTACTAGCACTGACGTAATTACTGTTGCCAAAATTAGCCCCGCTTGTTGTCCTTGTAACTGCATGACTCCGGCTATTATCAGCAATAAGCCGCTTATAATCCCGGAAATAAGCGATGCTTTACTTTGTGCTTGCACGTAACCAGTTATGCCGCCAACAAGTGCAAGGATACCGTAGGCGATCGCTGTAATAATACCTATCATTAGTTGAAACTTTTATTTGAACTAAAACTATCTATATAACCACCAGTACCTTTATTTCAATTATTGGCAAATAATTTAACATTTTGACTAAAGTTTTGCCTTTGAGTTTTTTCAAAATAACTGCGTTCATGCTTGCTGTTTTTAGTTGAAATTACTTAACCAAAAATAGAGTTAAATTATTGTTTCTGTATATTTACTTATAATCAAACAATTTATGTACACGAAGCTTTTAATTAACCGCGTTTCTACCTACAAACCTAAAGTCTAGTATAAATTTTTTTCTTAGCATCTAGGCAAACAATTATTTCAAGGCTAAAGTTTATAAGAAACTTAAATATTAAGCTTATTTGCTGCAATATTTTTAAGAAATGAGTTTGAATTAAATTATTAGTAAAAATTACAGGATTTAGTAATGATAAATTGGTCGTCTTGGATTCCTTATCCTCGGTCTTGGATAAGTGCAATCTTTTTATGTTTAATTTTATCTGGCTTAGTAAAAGGCTCAAATAAAGTTTTGGAAATTGGCTATTATCTAACTCGTCATTTGCCGAGATTAGATGCTATGTTTTGGGTAATTGCTATATTATCACCTATTTTATTTATTACAATTATTCACCACTTTCTCAACTTGTTATTAGATGTTCTATTGCCAAATAATGAACTATTGAAACTAGATAAAGTCCAAGGTTGGAATCCTGGTTTAATTAGCTGGTGGAAAGGTTTATACAGTTGGTTAGTCATACTTTTAGCAACAATAGTTACCATTGGGATTTTAGATTTTTTGGTTATTGATGTTAGTTTAGCTAGGTATTTGTATAACGGCAGACACGATAGTGTAATAGGTTCAATAATAGCAGTTATTTGGGTTACTGCTGCCGCTTATCTTTATCATTTTGAATACTTAGTAAGGCGCTCAATAATTGCTGACAAGAATAATTAAACTGAGCTAAAAAATAACAAAAAAGGTAGGCAAAATATACCCTTAAATATTTCTATAGGAAAGTAGTAATATGAATGCTAAAGCTGCGCCGAAAAATTTTATTAATGACTTAGAGCGAGTTGCTCAAGCGCGTTTGCAAGTATCGCAAAGTTTGGGTGCGATCGCGCAAACCTTAGAGAAAGCAGAATTAGAGGGCGAAAATCAATCGGGAAAGCTGGAATTGTCTAGAGATATAGAAGATATTTCTAAAGCTAGTCAAGCCTTACGAAATGGAGTTTTTAGGCTGCTAGTTTTGGGGGATATGAAGCGAGGTAAAAGCACATTTTTAAACGCTTTAATTGGTGAGAACTTATTACCTAGTGATGTTAATCCTTGTACGGCAATATTAACAATTTTAAGATACGGATTAGAGAAAAAAGTAACTGTTCATTTCAATAATGGCACAAGCCCAGAAAATGTAGATTTTAAAACTTTTAAGCAGCGTTATACTATCGATGCTTCGGAAGCAAAAGAGTTAGAACAACAGAAAAAGTTAGCTTTTCCTGAAGTTAGTCATGCGGTAGTTGAGTATCCTTTGCCATTACTAGAAAAAGGTGTAGAAATTATTGATAGTCCGGGTTTAAATGATACTGAAGCTCGGAACGAATTATCTTTAGGTTATGTCAACAATTGCCATGCAATTTTGTTTGTTATGCGGGCTTCTCAGCCTTGTACGCTGGGAGAAAGACGTTATTTAGAAAACTATATTAAAAGTCGTGGTTTAACAGTTTTCTTCTTAATTAATGCTTGGGATCAAGTTAAAGAAAGTTTGATCGATCCTGATGATGTAGAAGAATTAGCGGAAGCTGAAGAAAAATTGCGCCGAGTTTTTCGGGCAAATTTAGCTGAATACTGTCAAATAGATGGATACGATCTTTATGACGAAAGAGTATTTGAAGTTTCTTCAATTCAAGCACTGCGGCGACGATTAAAAAATCCTGATGCTGTTTTAGATGGTACTGGATTTGATGAATTTATGGGGGCAATTAGCACTTTTTTAACTAAAGAAAGAGCCGTTGCAGAAATTAGACAAGCTAGAACTTTAGCACGGCTTGCTTACCAAAATGTAAATCAAGCAATTGAACGCCGCGTACCTTTATTAGAACAAAGTATTGAGGAGTTAAAACGGCGCATTGATTCCGTTGAACCAGAATTTGAAAAGTTAACAGATATTAGCAGCCAATTTCAAACGGAAATTAGAACAGTTAAACAGTCTAAAGCACGAGAAGTTGCTGATTCTTTTCGCTCTTACGTTCTCAACTTGGGTAATACTTTTGAGTCAGACTTTTTGCGCTATCAGCCCGAACTAAAGTTTATGGATTTTCTCAATAAAGGCAAACGAGAAGCTTTTGAAACAGCGCTGAAAGAGGCATTTGAAAAGTATCTTCACGACAAGTTAGCAGCCTTTAGCGTCACTTCCGAGCAACAGATAAATGCGGCTTTTATTCAACTATCTCAAAGTGCGGCTCAGTATGGCGCATCTTATACCAAAGTTACAGACAAAATTACTGAAAAACTTACAGGGCAAAAAGTTCAAATTGATAGCGCTTCCACCGACGATAATTCACCTAGTTGGGCAAAATGGGCGATGGGTTTAATTTCTCTAGCTTCGGGAAATGTAGCCGGAGTAGCTTTAGCGGAAGTAGGTATGGATTGGAAAAATATCATGCTCAATTTAGTTGCGGTAATTGGAATTGGTGGCGCGATCGCAACTTTTTCGGGGATTATTTTAGGCCCAATTAGTTTAGCACTTTTGGCGCTAGGAATTGGAGCTATGCAAGCCGATAGCGCCCGTCAGCAATTGGTTAAAGCGGCAAAAAAAGAATTAGTTAAACATTTACCCCAAGTAGCACAAGAGCAATGGCAACCTATTTATAATGCCTTGCAAGAATGTTTTGAAGCTTACGAAACAGAAGTAACTACCCGAATCAATGAAGATATTAAAGCGCGTAAGTCTGAATTAGAGAACTTGAGCAAACAAAAAGCATCCTGTGAAATCGATCGAGTTGCGGAGTTGGCGCGGTTAAGAACGTTGGAAACGAATATATCCAACGAGGTTAAAAGCGTTGAGAGTGCTTATCAAAATCTCTTGACAGCCTAAATGTATGCAAGAAGTTAACGCCCCGATCCAGGTCTTAAAAGCGGCGATTGGATTGCTAGACAAGGAGCAATATTCGCAGTTGCGTAAAGATGCAATTTCTATTTGCGATTATGTGGCAAATCCTATCTATCAAATTGCTGTATTTGCTCCCTTTAACTACGGAAAATCAACGCTGCTAAACGCTTTATTAGGCAGCCGTACTTTGCCAATCGATTTAATTCCGACAACGGGTGCGGCGATTCGGGTTGGTTATGGGGAGGAGTTGCAGACGCAGATAGTTTTAACGGATGGTACAGAAGTAAGAAGTCAGGGTACAGAAATTTTGCAACAATACGCGCTGTTAGACGAGCAACGATGTATGCGGAGCGATGTTGCAGCTATAAATATATTTTATCCTCATCCTTTTTTGCAAAGGGGTGTAGAATTGCTAGATTTGCCTGGTACAAACGATCGCCAAGCTCAAGACGAATTGGTACGCGATCGCTTATTAACCGCCGATTTGGTTGTACAGGTACTAGATGCGCGTAAATTAATGACTTTGGGAGAGCGGGAAAACTTGCGCGATTGGCTGGAGGGTAGAGGAATTACTACTGTTGTTTTTGTAGTTAATTTTCTCAATTTATTAGAAACCGACGAGCAAAAACAAGTATTCCATCGCCTGCGATTTGTGGCTGAAAGTTTCCGCTCAAAGTTACCACCAGGGATTAGTAATCTTTATCGGGTTGATGCTTTACCTGCTTTAAGAGCAAGACTTAAAGGCGATGTGGCGGTGGCTCAAATTAGCGGGCTTTCTACCTTTGAATCGGCTTTGCAAACTATCGTAGCGGCGCAAAAAGAGGAGATTGATAACCGTTTACCCCGCGTACAAGAAATTGCCTCTCAAGTTAAGTTGGCTTTAGAAGCCAAAAAACAAGCAGTATTAACAGAAATTGCCGCTATCCAAGCAAATCATCAGTCAAAAATTGACATTAAACAAAAAGCCGAAACTTTAATTAAACAAGGTTTTCAAGCTAGTAGCAGCAAGTTTCAAACCTGGCTATATTTGCCCAAACTGTTAGAGCGCTATCAATCGGAAATTGTTTTAGCTTTGCAACAAGGTAATTTTGATAGTTGGCAAGAACAATTTAAGTTAGCAGTTGTAGAACATCAAAAGGCAATTAGTCAATGGATTGACAAAGCTTGTGAGTTTTTTAATACCCAACATCCTGACAAGTTAGTAATTTTTTTTCCTGTTGCTCCTCAAATATCAATTCCTCAACCGCTAACTATTAAAACAAGTAGTAACGATATTACACCAGTTGCGATCGCAACTGGTTTCGGTTGGCTGCTAGGTGGCTCTGTAGGTGCGGCGGTGGTAGGCGGTGTGAGCTATATGTTAAACCAAACTAACGAACAAGAAAAACCCGAATCCACAAACGATTATCAGCAACAAATTTCTCTTATTTATACTACTGCTGCTAAAGATTATTTAACTTGTTTTAGTGAAAATGCTTTTAAAACGCTTTATCAATACGAAAAAATAGCACTCAAGTCTATTGAATTTCAAAAAAGCAATGAATCTATAGAAGTTAACGCGCAAAATTATCAGGTGCAGTTAATAAATAATTTGTTAGAAATGTTATGAACAGCTTTGAAGCGTGGGAGATTGAGGAAGAATTAAAAAAGTTAAAAACCCAAATGCTTAATCCTCAAGCACAGATAATTCTCCTAATCCCAAATATACGACCCCCTAAAAATCAGAACAAATCAAAAAGAGAACTAGAGATTGACGCAGAATTAGAGCAGTTAAAAGCCCAAATGCGGAATCCTCAAAGCCATACTCAGGCTAAACACACTCCACCCGTAGACGACAAAAATAAAATATTTTACGAAATCCTAGAAATAAAATCTGGTGCTTCTCAAAAGGAAATCAAACAAGCCTACCTAAGTCTAGCTAAAAAATGGCATCCAGATGTCTTTTTTAAAGAACCTAAATTACAATTGCAAGCTCAAGAAAGATTTAAGAAAATTAGCGAAGCCTATAAAAAGCTATATATTTTATGATTGTATAGCGATCTTAATATAATTTATAATCATTTTCGTAGGGGCGCAAAGCATTACAACCCTGCGGAATTTAATTAAATTTAGGATATTTTTATTTTGTAATATTAAAATACTGTTTCTTTATGCACCATTAAGTAGATAACTTATTAGTACATCGCTGTTACGATAGCCAAAAATCAACCTATCTATGGATTTATCAATTCAAGTGTTGCGCCGTTGCTGCGCGTCTTTACTGCTATATCAATCTGTTTTAAAAAACCCTGTTGGTAAGGCATTTATTGACCTATTACAAGCGTTGCAGCAAATTGAGCTAATGCAAGCTATGCGCCACAGCGATATTGATGAAATTGCTTGCATTGAAGCTTATGGTACATGGTTTAAAGCGATTTCTCAAACTAACCAAAATTGGCAAGATTTTTTAATTAATCAAATTCTGCTAGATGATAATCCTTTCTCCAAGCAGGTACAGCATACAGATTTAGCGAATTTACCATCCGCATTAATCGCCGCTACTGGGCAAGATTTGCAATCTTTGCAGCTTCTTTATCAGTGTAATAGTGGTTTGCTTTGCGAATGGGTGCAAAGGGCTACTAATGTTGCTTTGGTTGCTTGGTACTACGATGCAACAGAGATAACGCCAATTCAAACCAAGTTACAAAATTTAGATAATTGGGCGGATGGTTTGGACGATTTGGCGGCGTACTATCAGCAACATGGTACGGGTTTGTTTGCTCAATACCAAGCTTTACGTTGGCAATTGGGGCAACTTGTGGGTATAAATACTCCCGACCCCGTGCAAGTCAATCAACTGGCGGGTTACGAGTACCAGCGCGATGCTTTGATTAAAAATACTGAGTTTTTGCTTTCTGGTTATTCAGCTTTGCACGTTTTACTTTACGGTAGTCGCGGTTCGGGTAAATCTTCTTTAGTTAAGGGATTGTTGCATAAATATCAAAATCGCCAACTGCGGATACTTGAAGTTGCTAAATCTGACTTGCAAGCTTTACCTACCATTTTGGAGCAGTTGCGCGGCGCTGTACAGAAGTTTATTATCTTTGTTGACGATTTATCGTTTGAAGAAGAAGATGATGCTTTTAAGGCACTAAAAGTGGTGCTAGAGGGCAATTTAACCGCCCGTCCCCAAAATGTCGTTGTTTATGCTACTTCTAATCGGCGACACTTAATTAGAGAGTTTTTTGAAGATCGCCCTATACCAAGAAATAGCGATGAAGTTCATGCTTGGGATACAGTACAGGAAAAACTATCTTTTAGCGATCGCTTTGGCTTAACTTTAACTTTTGAGAGCGCCGACCAAAAAACTTACTTAAAAATTGTTCATCATTTAGCCGCAATCGCTAAAATTACTCTTAGCCAGCAAGAGTTGGAATATCAAGCTTTGCAATGGGCTACTCGTCATAACGGACGTTCGGGAAGGACTGCACGACAGTTTATTGACTTTATGCAAGCAGATTTAGCACCAAAGTAGAGGCGATCGCTAATTACCGCAATTATTGTTTCAGCAAAACACGCATGTAGTAGTACAATACTTTATCCCGCGCCTCGCCTGTATTTTCTTTACTGTTATCAGTTATGGTAAAACATCGGTTGCTTCTGGGTTCGGTGGTATTTAGTGCCAGCTTAATCCTAAGTTTAATTGTCAGCCAAGATGTAGGAACGGCTTTAAGAACAGGTTTAATTACTATCCCTGCTACACTTTTGGCAATAGCGGCGGTAAATTTCAAACAGCGAAATCAGCAAAAGCTTATTGTTAATGACTTGCAAGCAGAAATTTACAAGTTAGAAAAGTGGCAAGTACAGTTAAATAGCTCTTTGCTGGCGATTTCTGAGCAAAGGCAACAAACAGAAACTAACATTAACTTTTTACAAATTCAACTACGTCAACTATCTGAGCGTACTACCGAACAACGCTACTATCAGCAACAGATTACTCAAGAGTTAGATATATTAGTTCAGCAAAAAATTACTCTAGAAACAACTTACCAAGAATTACAGGCGCAAGTTCAAAGCGTAGAGCAACACAAAGGCGAAATAGATCAATCTGTGCGATCGCTTAAAAAATTAAAGCACGATGCGGAAGCGGAATTTTACCTAGTTGAAACTCAGTTGCAAGAACTCCGCAGCCAAGTTACTCACTTGCACACTCAAAAACAAGAGTTAGAAGATGGTGTAACGCTCCTCAATCGTCTCAAACCACAGTTAGAGGAAAAATCTCACCAGTTGCAAACCGAGATTCAGCAGTTAGAAAAACAGCAAGCAGCATCTACTGAAACTTTAAATGCGATATCAGAGCAAAAAGATCGTACTCAAATTCATCTTAGCTTGCTAAATCAAGAATTATTAGAACATCAAGCTAGAAATGATAAAATAAAACAAGAATTAGAGCGACTTGTCGAGCAAAAGCAACATTTAAGCTCGGAAAAACCCATAGATAAAATTCCTGAAGAATGGCAAAACTTTATCTCTCATATTAGCGATTCGGAATTGCAAGTAATCCAAGCAATTATGCAGCAAAGCGATCCTAGCGCAACTATTAAAAAGATTGCTGAAGATAACATTACTATGCCAGAGTTATTAATTGACTCTATTAATGAATGTGCTTTAGATACTATAGGAGATTTATTAATAGAACCAGGGGGTGATTCTATTCCTTTAGGAATTATGGAAGAATATTTAATTCAGTTAAACAAAATACTTAACTTAAATAAAACCATATAAATGTCTATTAAAATACCAAAAAGAGTTACTACAGCTTTAATTAATTCTTTAGGCGCAGGAGTAGTACCAAGAGTTGGGTTAGAACATATTGCTGTAGGTAGAGAGAAGGAAGTTTCAGCCTTATTACAAGACTTAGATAATGTTGGTGAAGGTGGCGGTGCATTTCGATTTATTATCGGACGTTATGGCGCGGGAAAAAGTTTTATTTTGCAACTAATTCGTAACTACGCAATGGAGCGCGGATTTGTAGTTGCAGACGCAGACTTATCGCCAGAGCGGCGTTTGATAGGAGCAAACGGACATGGAGTAGCAACTTATCGAGAATTAATGCAAAATCTTTCTACTAAAATTCGTCCCGATGGTAGCGCTTTAACACCAATACTAGAAGGTTGGATTAATGGCATTCAAAATCAAGTTGTTCAAGCTACCGGAATGCGACCAAATGAGGATGAATTTGACGATAAAGTAGAAGCAAAAATCATCGAAGCGATTAAAGAAACCGAAGGTTTGGTACATGGGTTTGCTTTTTCTACAGTAATTACTACTTATTGGCGCGGCTATTGTGCGGATGATGAGGCTAAAAAAACTGCGGCTTTGCGCTGGTTAAAAGCTGATTTTGCTAATAAAATTGAAGCAAAATCGCTGTTAGGAGTTAGAGATATTATTGAAGACGATAGCTGGTACGATTACATTAAAATATTAGCTAAGTTTGTTGCCGATATTGGTTATCGAGGGTTGATAGTTTTATTAGATGAAGCCGTACACTTATACAAAATAAGTCATAGTATATCGCGGCAAAATAATTATGATAAGCTGCTGGCAATATTTAATGACACTATGCAAGGTAAAGCCGAACACTTAGGCATTTATATCGGCGGAACTCCGAACTTTTTAGAAGATTCAAAACGCGGACTATTTAACGATTTAGCCTGGAAGCGACGGACGACAAAAAGCCGTTTTACTAAGGGTTTTCAAGATACTTCTAGCCCGGTTTTTCAATTAGAAGCGCTAACAGAACCAGAAATATTATTGCTCTTTCAGCGATTAGTCAAAGTTCATTCAGTTCATTACAATGCAAAAAAGACGCTAACAAACGATGAATTAAATGTATTTTTGCAAGAAGTTATTAATCGTTTAGGCGCAAATGCTTTATTAACTCCTGGCGAAATAGTGCGCGATTTTGTCAGTGTTTTGAATATCTTGCAGCAAAATCAAAACTTGACTTTAAGTAAACTAATACATAGCTCCAACTTTTCACTTGCTGCAAATAGTAAAAGTATAAAAGCAGAAGAAAATAGCGAGTTTGCGGAATTTACTTTATGAGCAGTTATACATTTTCTAGACTTGCGCCGTTTATTCAAGAATATATTTACACTCACAATTGGACGGAGTTACGCCCAGTACAAATAGAAGCTTGTCAGGCAATTTTTGATACCGATGCTCATGTACTACTTGCGGCGGGTACGGCTTCAGGAAAAACGGAAGCGGCTTTTTTACCCGTTTTAACTTTAATGCAACAAAAGCCAACAAATACGATTGGCGTATTGTATATTAGTCCGATTAAAGCATTAATAAACGATCAATTTGCGCGGCTAAATGACTTATTAAAAGAAGCAGATATTCCGGTTTGTCATTGGCATGGTGATGTTGCCCAAAGTCGAAAACAAATGCTATTAAAAGCTCCTAGAGGTGTATTGCAAATTACGCCAGAATCTTTAGAAAGCTTGTTAATAAATAAACATAGCCAACTGAATCGTTTATTTGGCGACTTAAGATTTATTATTATTGATGAAGTTCATGCTTTCATGGGTTCGGAACGCGGTTGTCAAATTATTTGTCAATTAGCACGATTATCTAAATTTATTACTACTCCACCGCGTCGGATTGGCTTATCGGCAACTTTAGGCGATTATACTTCCGCCGCTAACTGGTTGCAAGCTGGAACGAATCGAAAAGTTATTACTTCAGATATTCAAGGCGGACAAAGAAAGTTACATTTAGCTGTAGAGCATTTTTATACGCCAGATAAAGAAGAAGCATCTGTTACAAATCCTTACTATCAATATATTTTTGAGCGTACTAAGTCTCGCAACTGTTTGATATTTGCAAATAATCGCGCGGAGACGGAATCTGTTGTTTCTAATTTGCGTCAAATCGCCGCTAATGTTGGATTTCCAGATATTTATCACGTCCATCATGGAAGTATATCGGCTTCCTTGCGTCAAGAAGCGGAATCGGCAATGCGCGATCGCACATCTTCCGCCGTTACTGCTGCAACTGTTACTCTAGAATTGGGCATAGATATCGGTCAATTAGAGCGCGTCATGCAACTAGACGCACCAATATCAGTCTCTAGCTTTTTGCTTTTGGTTCAATATCAAATATTTCCCAAGTTCTACCAGCTAAAGTAAATCT
>QQTW01002383.1_pt1 | contig 13598 bp, 8 predicted proteins | sample 1904831 | NCBI WGS metagenome assembly QQTW01 (sample SAMN09435610, study PRJNA476489) | Subsurface metagenome, whole genome shotgun sequencing project. | reverse complement strand
TCGGTTGTGGGAGTCGATTTATGAAGGCGTGCAAAAGCAATTTCGGGAACAGCCAGCTAAAAAGCAACGTTTGATTAACTTCCTGTTTGCTCAAAGCCAGCGTTATATAGTTGCTCGTCGGATATTTCAGGGATTGGATCTAAATAACCTCCACCATTCTACATTTGAGAAAATTTGGGCAGGGTTGCAAACGCTCCCACTATCTTTAGTTCATCAGTTAGCAGACAAGCTAGTTTATCGGCAAGTACGTGCTGCTACAGGCGGACAAGTTAAATTTTTAGTCAGTGGTGGCGGCTCAATTGCCGAACACTTAGAAGATTTCTATGAAATTGTTGGCATTACGATTTTAGGTGGCTACGGACTAACGGAAACCTCACCCATAACTCACGTTCGGCGCACTTGGCGCAACTTGCGCGGCGCAGATGGGCAACCTTTACCCAATACGGAAACGCAAATAGTCGATCTTGAAACTAAAGCGCCTTTGCCATTTGAAACCCAAGGTTTAGTAATGATTCGCGGCGATCAGGTAATGCAAGGTTACTATAAAAATCCTGAAGCAACTGCTAAAGCAATTAATCCTGAAGGTTGGTTTAATACTGGCGATTTGGGTTGGGTTTCCGAGCAAAATGATTTGATTATTACCGGACGCGCTAAAGATACAATCGTGCTGAGTAATGGAGAAAATATCGAGCCGCAGCCGATTGAAGATGCTTGTTTGCGATCGCCCTACATTGCCCAGATTATGCTAGTAGGACAAGATGCGCGATCCCTTGGCGCTCTAATCGTACCGAATCTAGAAGCTTTGCAACTATGGGCAAATAATCAAAACCTGCAACTAGATTTATTAACTTCTCCAGAAACCGCTCTTGGTAGCAAAGCAGTTCAAGACTTATTTCGCCAAGAACTGAACCGCGAAGTGAAAAATCGCCCAGGATATCGCGCTGACGATCGCATTGGTCCAATCAAGCTCATTATCGAACCATTTTCCGTTGAAAATGGCATGATGACCCAAACTTTGAAGATTAAACGATCTGTCGTGATGGAACGCTACCAGGATATTATTAACGGGATGTTTGCTTGATGCAATTTCACAAATCAGTCATTGTGCTTTAATTCTATGGATATTTCCCCAAATCACCTCACGCTGAAACGCCCTATTAATGTTAAAGCTGTTGTTACTCCTCGGTGGAAGGACGAAGTACAGCAACAGTTGCAAGCACAAATCAACCAAGTTGATGGTCAGTTGCAACAATTAGATATGCAAGGACAAAGAGCGATCGCTGAAATTCAAAAGCAAAGCTTGCAACCTCCAGGTCCTCAAACTCTACAGCAAATCGAAAGCATCCAACTTCAGGTCAACGAAAAAAAGAGCGAACTTTTGGAGCAAAAAAACCAAAGTTTGCAAAATCTCCAGCAGGTGCAGTTACTAGAAATCGAGCAAGAAGTTAACCAATTTCAATTAGAAGGCTTGTTCAGCGTCCAACCAGGGGACAACTTGATAAGCAAAATGCAAGTAGAAATTCTTTTGCGCGACGGGGTAGTAGAGGAAATTCGGGGAGATCTTTGAAATAGTTTTGAGTGTTGAGTGTTGAGTGTTGAGTTGATGTTTGGCTTAATACGGGAATATAGTTTTGAGTTTTAAGTTGACGATTTCTGGCTCAATCCTTGGCACTTGAATTAGTTTTGAGTGTTGAGTTGACAAGCTGTGGCTCAACACTTGAAGCAAAAGAATAGTTTTTCTCGATCTTTGCTAACAGATACAGTTGCCAGTTTGCTTAGATAATTAAGATTAATCGACTAGTGCTTTAAGGTTACAGATGATTCACGAAGTATTTATGCCTGCTCTTAGTTCCACTATGACTGAGGGCAAGATTGTTAGTTGGGTTAAATCGCCTGGAGATAAAGTAGAAAAGGGCGAAACAGTTGTAGTTGTAGAGTCAGATAAAGCAGATATGGATGTAGAAACCTTCTATGAAGGCTATATTGCTACTATCTTAGTTGACTCAGGCGATACGGCTCCTGTGGGTGCGGCGATCGCACTTATTGCTGAAACTGAAGCTGAAATTGCTACTGCCAAGCAAAAGAATAATTCTCCTGGGGGCGATTTTACCGCACCAGCACCAAAAACAGACCCTACTACCTCTCCTGGGCAAATGGCGGATGTTGCCAATACAGTAGCTACTACTGCGAGTCCTCAAAATGGCGCTTCAAACCATCAAGAAGGACGGATCATGGTTTCCCCCCGCGCCCGCAAGCTAGCCAAAGAAATGAAGGTAGATATCAGCAGCCTTCAAGGTAGCGGTCCTCACGGACGAATTGTAGCCCAAGACATAGAAGCAGCAGCAAACATTACCACTAAGCAAACTTCCCCTGCCCCCTCTGCCCCCTCTGCCCCCCCTGCCCACAAACCCGCCCCCGCCGTACCTGGTCAGGTAGTGCCATTGAATACGCTGCAAAATGCAGTAGTGCGGAATATGATGGCTAGCTTGCAAGTACCGACTTTTCATGTAGGTTACACCATTACTACGGATGAGCTAGATAAGCTGTACAAACAGATTAAGTCTAAGGGCGTGACGATGACAGCGCTATTGGCTAAAGCGGTAGCTGTGACGCTGCAAAAGCATCCGTTAGTCAATGCTAGTTATTCAGAGCAGGGTATTGTCTATCATGCTGGCATCAATATTGCTGTAGCTGTAGCAATGGAAGATGGAGGGCTAATTACTCCTGTACTGCAAAATGCTGATCAAATAGACATTTATTCGCTATCGCGCAACTGGAAAGTATTGGTAGATCGTGCTAGAGCCAAGCAATTGCAACCAGAAGAATATAATAGCGGCACGTTTACGCTGTCGAATTTAGGGATGTTTGGGGTAGATAGATTTGATGCAATTTTACCACCAGGACAAGGTTCGATTTTGGCAATTGGGGCAGCCAGGTCGCAACTAGTTGCCAATGATGGCTTATTTGGTGTCCGGCAACAGATGCAGGTCAATATTACGTGCGACCATCGAATTATATATGGTGCTACTGCTGCTGCCTTCTTGAAAGATTTGGCGAAGTTGATCGAAACAAATGCTCAGTCTCTTACTCTTTAACATTTGCCGTTAACTTTATTTCTATTTAGTCAAGTATCTTGGGGCTTAAAAAACTCCAAGTTTTTTTATTTTTGGGATCGTATCGGTCAAGTTTTCGCCTAACATGGCTGATAGCAAGTCAGTAGATACTGACAAGCTTTATCGTCCCTTTACCACAAATTCATAGTTAGCTAAAAATAAATTTTTATACTGGAGTTAACCTGCTAATAGTGAATTCACCAACAAATATGCAGAATTCCCCCGCAAATTTCTCCGCTTGGCAGAAACTAATCAATCAAGAAATTAATTGCGCCCAAGCCTTGCAATTATTAGTTGACGAACAAGGAACTGTTAACCAAGCGTTGCTAGATCGGGAAGTTAGTTCTAGATTTTTGCGGCATTTTCACGACCGAAGCTCTTTGCCACCAGCCATTCCCTTATTGCTATGGCGGGGTTGTTATTACTTAGGTAGCCCTGTAACGCTGAGTGAAGACGCGATCGCCCAATTGCGCGATCGCACCTCTAGCGAAATCAAAATCGTCCCCATCTCCAATAAAAGCTACCGCGCTTGGTTTCACACTCAAAATCTCAATCTCAACAATATTAGCTCGGCTCCTTTAGTCAATCCCCTCACAGGCGAGTACGAGCAAGAAAATATCAGCGAAACTACCGAACTTTACCTTTCCAAAGCCGCCGATCAAATAGGTAGAATCAAAACTTTAATTTCTGGGGCGTTGCGTAACCGCGCTAGTGATATTCACCTAGAACCGATGACAGATGGTTTAAGAGTCCGCTACCGAATTGACGGCGTATTGCGGGATATTACTGTTTTACCTAGCGAATTGAGCCGCAGAGTAATTGTTGCGCTCAAAGTTATGTCTAGTATAGATATTTCTGAAAGCCGCCGCCCTCAAGATGGACGAATTGGCGAAAAATACGCTTCCCAGCACGAAGCAGAACTGGGTATGGATATGCGCGTTAGTACATTGCCCTGCGTCAATGGGGAAAAAGCTGTTATCCGTTTGTTACCGAGAAAAAATCCTTTTTCTAATATTGATAACTTGGGCTTTTCCAAAGAAACGCTAGGAATTTATAAAAGCTGGTTGCAGCAACCGCAAGGCATGGTGATCCTTACAGGTCCCACCGGATCGGGTAAAACTAGCACGCTGTACACTAGCTTGCAAGTAGTCGCCAATGAACACGTCAACGTAGTAACAGTAGAAGACCCAGTAGAGTACGTATTGCCGCGCATTACTCAAACTCAAGTTAATGAAGCATCAGGAATGACTTTTGCCGCAGGCTTGCGGGCAATTATGCGCCAAGACCCAGATGTAATTATGGTGGGGGAAGTCCGCGACGCAGAAACGGCAGAAACGGCAGTAAGGGCGGCGCTGACGGGACACTTGGTATTGACGACGCTGCATACTAACGATGCTGTTGGGGCAATCCCTCGACTCAAAGATATTGGTCCTGACCCAGCTTTACTAAGCGATGCTTTGCTAGGAATTGTTGCCCAGCGCCTTGTGCGTCGAGTTTGCCTGCACTGCGCTGAACCTTACAACCCAACTCCCGCAGATTTAAAAGTCCTCGGCTTGCAGCAGAAATTTGGCAATTGGCAGCGCGGCGCTGGCTGTCAAGCTTGTTTTAATTCTGGCTACTTGGGACGAGAGGTAATTGTCGAATTGTTAGATGTTGATGAATCTGTGCAAGAGATTATCTATGAAGGTAGTATTACTCAGCTAAATCAGTATCTGAGAAAAATTAATTTTGCCTCATTTAGAGTAGCGGCAATTGAGAAAGTTACTAGCGGTTTGACTACAGTCGAAGAAATAGTGCGAGTATTGCCCCGTAGTTCGCTGTACAACAGAATTCCAATTAATGAAGACTCGAAAAGCCGCTTTAAGTCTCCAATGGTGGTTAATTAGGTATCTAAAATAAGAAAACGCCCGAATAGTAATTCGGGCGAAGTGTGGTGTGAGGAGTGAACGGAAACATTCGTCTCCGCTTTTTATATTGTACGCGACAGCAATTTTTTTGGCGGATACTGTTTGAGATTTCTAAAAAAGTTTTGCCTAGGGCAAAACATTAATAATAGACTTCGTGCCATTAGTTCAACTAAAGGAAAAGTAGCTAAATTACTTATTGAGGTAAATTTTCCTTTACCCTTTAACCCTTAAAAGCGACGTTTGGGCGCGACGTTTGCGGCGGGAGTATTCCCTGACGCGACGTTTCGGGTAAGAGGATTCTTACCCGAAAGCTCGCTCCCCTTCCCCAAAATTTCTACTTCCCCATGCCTAATTGCTGGGCTTTTTGATAGACTTTGCCTTCAGTTAATAATGAAGGCGCGATCGCAACTTCCACTTGCTGCATTTCCTTAATATCTTTTGCCCCCAAAGTACCCATACTAGTTTTTAGCGCGCCTAATAAGTTGTGAGTACCATCATCAAGTAAAGCAGGTCCTCGCAAAATTTGCTCTAAAGTGCCAGTAGTACCAACCCGAATCCTCGTTCCGCGCGGCAAAACTGGGCTAGGTGTTGCCATTCCCCAGTGATAGCCGTTTCCTGGGGCTTCAGCAGCCCTTGCAAAGGGCGAACCAATCATCACACCATCAGCACCGCAGGCAATACATTTACAAATATCTCCACCTGTAATTAAGCCACCATCAGCAATTACAGGTACATAGTTGCCTGTTTCTTGGTAGTAGTCGTCGCGGGCGGCAGCACAATCGGCTACGGCAGTTACTTGAGGAATCCCTATACCCAAGACTCCGCGCGACGTACAGGCGGCTCCAGGTCCTATGCCTACTAACACCCCAGCCGCTCCAGCTTTCATTAAGTTGAGAGTAACGTCATAGGTGACGCAGTTGCCTAAAATGACTGGGATAGGCATTTCTCGGCAAAATTGAGCTAAATCTAAAGGAGTTTGTGACTCTGGCGTTAGGTGAGCGGTAGAGACGACTGTTGCTTGCACGAAAAATAAATCTGCACCCGCGCTTGCTACCATCTCGCCGTACTTGGTTGCACCAATAGGAGTAGCGCTGACTGCGGCAATACCTCCTTGTTGTTTGATTTCTTGGATGCGTTGCTCGATTAATTTTGGCTCGACGGGTTTGGCGTATAGTTCTTGCATTAGCCCGACAAATTCGTCTTTGCCTACTGAACTGATGCGTTCTAGGATGGGATTAGGATCGGCGTAGCGGCATTGGATACCTTCTAGGTTGAGTACTCCTAGCGCGCCTAGTTCTGATAAAAGTACTGCCATGCGCACGTCTACTACGCCGTCCATTGCGCTAGCGATGATCGGTATTTCTCGTTCAATATTGCCTATGCGCCATTTTGTGTCTGCTAGGCTCGGATCTAAGGTTCTGTTGCCTGGTACTAAGGCGATTTCGTCGATTCCGTAGGCTCGTCTTGCTGTTTTACCGCGCCCTATTTGAATGTCCACGCTTTTTTCACTTTTAATGCTGTTTAAGATAGCGTATCAAATTGCTGGGGAGATTGAGAACGCAGAGTAAAAAGGTAAAGAGCAACTAAAAGTATTACATACGCAAAATGCTGGAATCCCTATTGTTAATGTCTAGCAAGACACAGCTATAGGCGAAGATTTCGTTAAAATAAAATTATAAATTATCTTGTCAGAACTGTTTTAACACCTACTATTTGCAATACAGGTAAGCTTTGATCCAATCTGAGACTTTAGAACTATTAGAATGGTCGCGTCTTTGTCAGCATTTAGCCACGTTTGCGGCTACTAAATTGGGACTCGTAGCAGCGCGCAATCTCAAAATCCCCACGTCACAAGCCCAAAGCGAACAGTTACTCGCCCAAACTAGAGAAGTCTACGAGCTAGAAAATAGACTGACAACAGGATTGTCGTTTGAGGGCATTCAAGATATTGGCGAATCTATTGAAAGAGCCGGATTGCAAGGCATTTTGGCGGGAAATGAGTTACTGGCGATCGCTACTACTTTATCTGGTGCTAGGCAGCTAAGGCGGGTAATTGACAATCAGCAAGATGTTCCGGTACTAACGCACTTGGTTGCTGAATTGCGGACTTATCCAGAATTAGAGCAAGAAATTCATAGATGTATTGACGAACGCGGACAAGTTGCCGATCGCGCTAGCCCTAATTTAGCTGGAATCCGTACCCAAATCAAACAGCTACGTACTCAGATAAATCGCTTGCTGCACAACATTTTGCAGCGCCACGCTAATGCTGTACAAGAGCAGATAATTACCCAACGGGGCGATCGCTTTGTGATTCCAGTTAAAGCACCACAAAAAGATGCAATTCCTGGGATTGTCCTAGATACCTCAACTAGCGGCGCTACGCTGTATGTAGAACCGAATGCTGTTGTCCCTTTAGGCAACCAATTACGGCAACTAATTAGAAAAGAGCAAGCCGAAGAAGAAGCAGTTAGACGAGCTTTAAGCGAACAAGTAGCAGCAGTTCAAACAGATTTAGAAAGGTTACTTGCGATCGCAACTATTCTAGATTTGGCAACAGCCCGCGCTCGTTATAGTTTGTGGTTGCAAGCTAATCCACCCCGATTTATTGATTATCCAACAACAGAAACAATTACATTGCGGCAGTTGCGCCATCCTTTATTAGTCTGGCAGCAGCAGCACGAACAAGGTAGAGCAGTAGTACCTGTCGATTTGCTAATTCCGCCTCAGATTCGAGTAGTGACAATTACCGGACCAAATACTGGCGGAAAAACTGTTACGCTCAAAACTTTGGGATTAGCCGCATTGATGGCAAAAGTAGGATTATTTGTTCCAGCAAGGGAACCTGTAGAAATTCCTTGGTTCGAGCAGGTATTAACGGATATTGGCGATGAGCAATCACTAGAGCAAAGTTTATCCACATTTTCTGGGCATATTCGCCGCATTAGTCGGATTTTGGAAGCTATTTCTCATCAAGAAATTGCTCCCACTTCGTCGCTAGTACTATTAGATGAAGTAGGCGCAGGAACCGATCCCGCAGAAGGAAGCGCATTAGCGATCGCCCTATTAAAACACCTAGCTAGCCACGCGCAACTGAGTATTGCTACAACTCACTTTGGCGAATTAAAAGCGCTGAAATATCAAGACGAGCGATTTGAGAATGCTTCGGTAGAATTTGACGAAGTTAGTCTATCGCCTACTTATCGCTTGTTGTGGGGCATTCCAGGACGCTCTAACGCCCTAACTATTGCCCAGCGTTTAGGGCTAAATCAAAAAGTAGTCGAACAAGCTAGAGGTTACATTGGCGGCGCAACTGATGACGTAAACCAAGTAATTGCTGGCTTAGAAGCGCAAAGAAAACGCCAAGAAACTAAAGCTACAGAAGCGCAACAACTATTAGAACAAGCCGAGCGTTTTTACGGGCAAGTATCTGCCAAAGCCGCAGCCTTGCAGGAAAGAGAGCGAGAATTGCGCGCCAACCAAGATGCAGCAGTACAAAATGCGATCGCCCAGGCGAAAGGCGAAATTGCCCAAGTCATCCGCCGCTTGCAAAAAGGTTCAGTAACAGCGCAAGATGCCCAACAAGCAACTGATGCGATTAACCAAATTGCCAAAAATCGCGTATCGCCGCCAGCAAAGCCCAAAACTGGATTTAAACCGCAAGTAGGTGATCGCATCCGCATTCCTCGGTTAGCACAAACGGCTGAAGTAATCAGCGCGCCTAACGATGATGGAGAAATTAACGTCCGCTTTGGGATCATGAAAATGACCGTCAAGCTAGAAGATATAGAGTCTCTAGACGGCGAAAAAGCAACACTACCAAAAGCCAAAAAGCCAGAAGCAAAAACCGAAGAACAACCTGTACCAACTCCAGCAGCGCCAGCAATTCGTACTTCTAAAAATACAGTCGATTTGCGCGGGAGTAGAGTAGCTGATGCAGAGAGAGTTTTAGATGAAGCAATTTCTGTTGCTAACGGTCCAATCTGGATTATTCACGGACACGGAACCGGAAAATTGCGCCAAGGCGTTCATGCTTTCTTAAAGCAGCATCCTAGAGTCAGCCGTTATGAAGCCGCAGAACAAGCAGAAGGTGGAACAGGTGTCACGATTGCTCATGTCGAGTAGCCATCTACCCTAACTCAAAAATTCCCCTAAGATAATCGATATTTCGGCAAATAAACACTTGTTCTAACTCAAAACTCAAAACTTAACATTCAAAACTATTTAAGGACAGCGTATGCTATTAGAAACAAACCCTGATAGTGGAAAGTCTGGTTTCAAAATAGGTAACACCGATCATCGATACCTGTCTTAGCTTATATGCTTAAAGTTATGCCATCTAGCGCCCAATCGTTTCCTCAATGGGACGACTTCGACCGCACTACACCTGACTTTGCCCAGTTAGACAACATCAAAGCCCAGCTTGATTTGGTGCTGTTAGCGTTAGAGGCTCTTTCGGGCATAGGTTCTGAAGCTATGCTGCAAGCAGCAGCAGCTTTGAATCTAGAAGCAAAAATCCCTGATCGCGTAACTTTGTGGCGGTTGCGCCAATCAAATCCGTTGCGCAAAGGAGAAGGCGGACGCAAAAAGCTAGATGTTGAAGAAGCGCGAAGTCTTGTTTTGATTATTTGTTACCTTGCAAGACAGCACCAAGAAACTATCCGCCGTGCTGTGCATCTGCTAGAACAAGTAGCTCAAAATCATAGCGAACCTCACAAAACCGCTTTACTGGGAGAGTATTTAGATGGTTTTAGCAACACTTATCAAGAGCGAATGGAAGAAGATGAAAATATCTCTACTCACAACTTGACTCACTTAGCGCTCAAACTCCTAGTAGATCTACTGTTTTATAGCAGTCCTGGCGGTCATCGTCGTCTGTGGTTAGCACTTTTAGACCGCGCTCAATAGTCAAGACATTACTTAAAAATGTCTCAACCCCTCCTCGGTGCTGACAAGTGGCAAGGAAACAAGTAGTTTGAGCTAAAAAACTCTTAAAACTCAAAACTATCGTCTGCGTAGCAAAGAAATAAGTTTAAGTTCTCAAGTTTAAGCCAAAAAACTCTCAAAACTTAAAACTTAAAACTCAAAACTCAAAACTATTCTCTACTATGTCCCTGTCAAACTCGGTTCTACGTCGCTATACTCCCCCTACTTGCACGTTGCAAGTTGTAGCTTATAGTTCCCCTGTATCCCGTTGGGTGGGTCGCTCGGTAGTAAAACAAGTGCAGTTCGATCTAGGCTTAGACGATCCGCGCTTGCCAGAAGAAAAACGCTTTCGTATTACAGGCGATGGCGATCACCTAGAAGCTTTGCATATCGCTGTAACTAATTACATTCAACAGTTAGTCAGTCAATCGCCAGAGTCATTTCATGCTACTTTTTGGCAAGAAGTCCCCGCAGAAGATAGCCGAGAATCCTCCACTACAACAGACGTAGATACTACCGAAGAATCTAGCTTAATGCCTGTAAATGCACCAGAAGAAATTGCTAGCGGCGATCGCATATTTCTCGAACCTGGCGCTGGATTAGGTCATCAACTTTTTCTCGGCTCTTTGGCGACAACAGCAACTGGGCGAGTTATCCCCATTAGTACGCTACAACTATTCGATCTAGCAACTGCTCTTGACGATTATGCAACTGACTTGGTTGCTTTACCAACTCCCAGCCGCGCTCGAACTTCTGCGGCCCCTATGGCTTGGGCGAATATTGCCGCAGTATTGCTATTAGGTGTAGGTGTAAGCGCTCTTGCCTTGCAAATTTTTAATCGCTCCAATCCACCGCAAACAGCAAAAAATATTGCTCCAAGTAATACTAATTCCCAAGTCGCTCTTGCCCCTTCGCCATTTCCAACTGTCACGCCAGCACAGACGCTTACGCCTCCACCAGCTTTAAGCTCTATATCTCCCTCTCCTTCAGTATCCTCGCAGGCTCCAAAGACAATAATTGTACCTTCCGCTCCAGCTTCTCCCTCAGCATCGCCAGGGAATACTACTTCAGTTCCGAGAAATGGTATCTCTACCCAATTGCCGCCACAACCAGTTGTTGTCAATCCCAATCCAAATCAAACAAGAGTTGTCATCCCTGTTCCAGGGCAAAAGAACGCGCCTAATAGCGCTCCTGTACCGCCGTCTTCTATTGCGATCGTTCCTAATTCTACTAACCGTAACGCCAACATTTCGGTAGCGAATACCAGTAATAGCAACTCAAGCACAAGACAAAGTGAAAATGTAGTGGTTAGCGACAACCCACCACCTGCACCACCGCAGCTTGACACTCCACCTGCCCCTAAAGCGCCTACCAATACAGCTTATAACGATGTTCCGCAGGTCGCAGAAGTTCGAGAATACTTTAATAGACGTTGGGAACCACCTGCTAGCTTGAAACAATCTCTTCAATACAGCATTGTGCTAGATGTTGACGGCACAGTGCAACTGATCGAACCTTATGGTGCAGCCTCAAGAACTTATTTGGATCGTACTGGTATGCCGCTAATTGGCGAACGCTTTGTTTCCCCAAACGCCAATGGTCAAAACCCTAGAATTCGCGTACTTTTCAACCCTGATGGTAAAGTGCAGACATTTTTAGAAACAGCAGATGGAAGATGACCTTCGGTTTGGTTAAGGGGCGCGAGCTTTGGGGAAAGAAGTTTCTTTCCAAGCGAGCTTTGCGGGAGCGAGCTTTCGGGTAAGAATCCTCTTACCCGAAACGTCGCGTCAGGGAATACTCCCGCCGCAAACGTCGCGCCCAAACGTCGCTTGTAAAGGTTAAAGGGTAAAGGAAAAGAAAAAGAAAGAATAAAGCTTTGATCGCTTTTCCCCTTTATCTCAACTGAATGTAAAGGGGTGGTCAATAAACCTGCCCCTATTTTTATAAATTTTTGTAACAGTAAGTACTAATTACTATTGATATTTTGGACATAATCAAGTAGTGAATATTTATTCTTTAAGGAAGATGATTCGCTTGACAAAAGTATGCCATTATGCAGCAAAACAGACCGCTAGTAGCAGTAAATTTGAGGCTAACAAAGTAAAAAGCAAATACTGATGCAGTTCCTTTAAAGTAGCTACTTTTCCTGGAATAACTGCAAAATCTCAGCAAAATATTTTCCTACAACCAACCTACTTACCTAGATCGATCGCTTTTTCTATTTGAATCGAGGAGTTTTACTATGGCAGGACAAATGTGTTGGCTATCTAAATCTGGCGGTGATGGCGAGAAAATACTGCACCTACAAGTACAAATTAACCAAGGATGGCGACCTTATACAGCATTTCCTCAGCTTGCTGTACCAGATTACCGCGTGCCTGGAGGTTCTAAAGGTTGGGCAACATATCAAAAGTTGATGAAAGCAGGTTGGACACTAGTACCTAGCGCGCGAAGTCTTGAATTTGGTAGAGTTGAAACCGCCCAAGTCCCTAATAACCGCTAGGAGAACCTTCACCGCGCGGATCTGCGGCTCCCTCTAATTTACCATCACTTGTCACGACGATCGCATTGGCATTTCCCCAAGGCGATCGCTCCTCGACTTTATGCCCACGCCGTCGCAATTCTGTAACAGTGGCAACGTCTAAGCCAAATGGTTCTGCCCTCAATTCATCTGGTAGCCATTGGTGATGTATGCGTGGTGCAGAGACGGCTGCACCTGCATCCATATCGTGAGCTAAAACATTGAGGATAACTTGCAATACAGTAGTGATAATCGTACTACCACCAGGCGCACCTGTTGCCATTTTTAGGCGATTGTTTTGAGTAACTATTGTTGGTGTCATGCTAGATAAAGGAGTTTTGCGCGGGGCGATCGCATTTGCCTCTCCTCCTACCAATCCGTAGGCGTTGGGGACACCAGGGGCAGCCGCAAAATCATCCATTTCATCGTTGAGTAAAATCCCTGTTCCTGGTGTAACTACACCAGAACCAAAGCCATAATTAACTGTAAATGTCAGGCTAACTGCATTGCGCTGGGCATCTACTACAGTGAGGTGGCTAGTATCGGGCGATTCTTTGGTGGTAAAACGTTCTAGAGTTGCTTTATCTACTGGCTTTACTTGTGTTGACGATCTTGAGCGATCCATGCGGATTTCTTGCCTTCTTTGCGCTGCATATTTAGGGCTAATTAGTTGCTGCACTGGTACTTTGACAAAATCAGGATCTCCTAAGTATTCGGATCTATCGGCGTAAGCAATCCGCATTGCTTCTACCATTAGATGCAATACATTTGGGTTGTGCCATCCTGAAGATTTGAAGTCAGTATCGCCAATAATATTTAATATTTGCAATAAGTGAACTCCACCGGATGAAGGTGGTGGCATAGAACAAACCCGCGCTTGCCTAAAAGTACCGCAAACAGGAGTTCGCCAGATAGGTTTGTAAGTTTTTAAGTCTTCTAGGGTAATTAAACCGCCATTTTTTGCCATGTCTGACGCGATCGCGCGGGCAATATTTCCGGTATAAAAACTTTGGGGGTTAGTTGCGATCGCCTGTAAAGTTCGTGCCAAATCTTGCTGTACTAGCTTATCTCCAGCTTGGTATAACTTGCCATTGCGAGTAAATACTTGCGTAGCTGCGCGATTACTTAAGA
>QQTW01002382.1_pt1 | contig 13600 bp, 15 predicted proteins | sample 1904831 | NCBI WGS metagenome assembly QQTW01 (sample SAMN09435610, study PRJNA476489) | Subsurface metagenome, whole genome shotgun sequencing project. | reverse complement strand
CGTCGGAGTGATACCATCTCCTAGATCGAAAGGAAATCGACAACATTTAAACCTGGCCTCGAAGCAATATGGACTGATCTCGCAACATGCTTGACCCTGGTATCAAAGGAAACGTTTGAAATGGCTCTGGGATATAGTTTGCTCCTAGATACAGACAGACAGACGCCCGACCAGGACGTGAACCCCCGTGTACGGTAGCACTCAGGATGGAAGACGAAACAACACGAGCGTGTCTGGTATCTCCAACTCCGATTTTAGAAGCACGGCAAAATAAGCAAGAGAGCCAGCGAAAGCTTGTACGACGCGATTGCCGCGCAGGTAACGTGAAAACACCGAAGGAGATGGTATCACTCCGACGAGAACAGGGAAACAAAACGAACGTGACTCGTGGTATTAAATTGAGTAGAAGGGTATTAAGGTCGAGAAGAGAAAGATGACGATCTAGCTTGGGTGGTAGCGTTTTCATGTGTGAAAAAGAAGCGAATAAACTGGTATGTCAAGTCAGCCCTTGCGACTTCAAATGGGAGAGTTGAATTCGTACTGTTTAAATTCGGCTACGGACCGGTGGGGCCGGTGCAGCTCCGTCCATGTTACCGGTGAGCTCGGCGACACGAGCTTTGATGCGGGCGACGCGTGACTCAATCGCTGTTTTGTCTTAGCATCCATATCTTCAGTTCTCAATGCAAAGTGAATGCTCACTTTCTTCGCCACTTGTATCACCCTCGTCAGTTCTCTCAGACTGGTTGATCTTTGCATGCTCTTCACTAAGTCTTGCGGCCCGTTCTGCCGCGTTCTTCCTGATCTGAGCCCATCGGTCTTGCAGCGGTGAGATTTCTCGCGCCAGTTCGATCGACTTCTCTGATGCGTCATCTTGAACTGTATCATGGCTTGCGTGGTGGTGCATTCCGACCTCTGCAGGTGTTGTGAATTCGGAAGAGCCTGGAGAGTCTTGCGGTATGATTGCAGGCTGGTCGGTTAGAGGGCCTTGGTCAAAGGAAGAAAATGCGCCATCAGCTTGATGCTTTTCGTGGCCGTCCATGCCAGAAAGGCTCTGCTGGGAGTCATGCCAGTCTCGCGGTGGAGGTTCGAAACGTGGCGGCGATTCGAGAGGAGTGACATCCGTGGTGGAGACTGCTGGCTCGTCATCAATGTCTTGAACCGGAGGAGCGGGTGACGGAGCGATAGGCACCGAGTATGGTGAATTCTTTCTCCGAATCCCGGACATGCGTCGACCAAAACTGGGCTGAGGCGGAGCAGCAGACACTGTTGTCTTAGTCGACGGGCCTTGCAAGGCAGCCCTTGCTGCGGCCAGTGCTGCGTTATTGTCTGCCTCTGAAGGGATTATCTTGCTAGGAAGGTCCATTCGCTTCCTACCGAAGAGGCTCTTGAGACCACCGCCAGGGACTCGCTTCTTTAGCTTCTTACCCGGAGGTGACTTGCGCTCTGATGAAAAACTTGTGGAACGGAACTCGCTGGAATTGCCTCGGTCAAGAGACCTGGGATGGCCATTGGTATTCGAGGAATCAACAAACACTTGCGTCTGGTTCTGATCCAATGTTCGCAACGGTTGCCTCTCTAGCTGCTTGGGCTGTTCCACGGGTGTCATCGCCGGAAGAGGGACTTCTGCAGCCTCGGCCGCTGCTTGGTTTTGGGGATGGTTATCTTCGGCGGGTGTGGCTGGCAAGGGGGCCGGAGGTGGGACTGGCATTTGCTCCTCAGGTGGTGTTTCTGGGGCCAGTCTCTCCATCTTCTCTTGCGGCAAAGCTGGGAGATCCCTGTTATGAACCATCCCCTTCTTTGAACGGTCAGATTCGTTCCTAGGTGAGCTCGCGGGGTACTTTGGAAAACCGTAATCGCCAGCAGGAGCGCTTGCTTCTTTCCGTGGCACACTGGGCGTTGCAGTGCCATTGGTGTCCGCACTATGTGTATTGGGTCCTCCTGGAGGAAGCATGTCATTCGCCATCCCTCGTCCTGCAAAGTTGTTTCCTAGGTAGGCGGCACGTATCGTGTCCTTATCGTAGCTGTTTGCCCACTTCATTGCCGGAGCTGCCTCGCTCATGATGACAGGTTGGAGAGTGAAGACACTGTTGGTCTTGGTCGATTGAGCGTCTTCATCACCTCGTCCCCTTCTTAATCCAGCCTTCTCCATGTCCTGATGTTTCTGCTTCTGCTGGAGAGCCGCTGCCGCAGCTTGAATTCGTGCATGTTGATCTGGACCGATGCTGCTTTTGCTCATGATGGAGCCTGGGTTGTTCTTACTTCTGCCGTAGAGATCTTCTGGAACCGGCGGTGGGTTCTTCTTGCCAGTCGATTTGCGACGCGTCATCCGACCTCTCTTCGTGAACCCGAAGCGGCTCTTCTTCTCGGCAATATAGGCTCCGGCTTCGGGCTCAGGTGCAGCACCTTTGACCATTTCTTCCATGACGAGCCACTTCCCTCCGGCAATGTTCGTTTCGATCAGAGCACAGCGTCCGAAGGCTGCTTTACGTTCTGTGGGCTCTTCGCCAGCTAAACTAGTGATCCATACCCACCAAAAGGAGTCGTCCAGTGAGATCGCATTGATACTTGCAAGTTCACCCGGCTCAAGATTCGATTCATCGTCAGCCATGCGTTTGTGCGATTGAGAGCTCTGGCCTCGAGTATTGATGGGTGGCAGTATCTTGTCAGGTGGCAGTAACAATGGCTTCGGTCCCTTGCTTCCATCATCATCGACAAATCCCGAGGAGAGAAAGTCAGCCCAAGAAGGCGTAGTGGGTCGGCCAAAGTCTTGTGTGTTCGAATATGGCGTTGATCTTAGCCCTTGAGGTGGCGGGCGTTTCTTTCCTAAAGCAGAACCGTTCGCCTCCCCGTCATTGTCCGAATCATCCCCAAACCCACCGAAACCTATATCCTCAAACCGTGACCACGAGGCGTCCACGAGACCTGTGGACGCTTTCGAATTGGACACCTGGGACTGATTGGTCGAGGAAATACACTGCAATACCCGTCTGCATTCGTCTGTCAGAGCTTGGATTGGATCTTCGTAATCGGCGAACTGCCTTAGAGCTCGGTCATCGTCCCGGTATTCGAAATGCTTAGCACGTCTCAGGAGAGCAAATGGTGTTGGCGAGACCGAGTCCACAATCATTACCACTTTGGTGGTCCTTGTCTGCAGTGTTGAAGGTGTTTGAGGAGGATACTCGGTCTCTTCGGCCAGGGCTTGTAATGAAAGTGGTAGCGTCGAAATCCCATTGATTCCCTTCACTGACTCTGGGGTGAGAGAGCGGAGGTATGCGAAGAATAAGTGGCTTGTAGCATCAGCAGCACTACAGTATTGGAGAATGATTAGACGGAAGGCTAAATTGAGATTTGGATAGTGCTGCACACCTAGACCACGACTTGTATCCACCGTCAAAGCCGTTGCCAGCGTCGGAATGTTCGAATGCCCACCAGCCAGCGAATCTCGACAGCTTTCGACCACCCAGACCATTTGTTCGACCGTGAGCTGCGATTGCGGCCATCAGGTCGAAAAAGTCAAAGATGATGTTTGTCCGTGCGTCGGATTCAACACTAATAGGAATGAACGTAGCGAAAGCATCTCGTGCCATATTGGAGTCTATTAATACACTGTCAGTGGAGGCATTCTGAGTTTTCTCTGCGATTTTACCTCGTTCACCAATACTGAAGAGCTCATAAGCTTCCCAGGTCACCACTCCGCCCGGCAGCCTGCTCCAACACCACTTCATTACGCTGCACAGGACCTGATTTTCTTAGCTAAGCCCTAAACGTGACTGACAATATCCGCTCACCATCGGTTCAGTCAAGCGCAGCTCTTGTAGCAGGCGTTCGCCTTGTAATTGCCTACTCCTGGTCAACCCCTTTCCGAAGAAGTTGCGAACAAAGGTGCGTGCTGCGCTTGGATCCGAAGTCGGTCGAAAAGGCAAGAGCAGAAAGGGCAGGTCAAGGGCTACAAGGACAAGGTAGACACCAGCGTCAGCATCACTCCGTTTGATCTAATGACGTTTTCACTTTCGGGCCCGGTAATGTTATCACGTACCTCTAGATTTCATCTCATATGTGCAGCCTCGAAGCAGCTCATGAACCTCCTCTGGGTCCACATCTTTGCGCAACCATGCATCCTCCCATTGTGGCTTTGGTGGCGCGAGGACAGGAGCCCCATTCTGAGCTGCATTTTTCTTCGATTTCGACGTCGTCCCAAGTCCATCCTTATGCTTGAAGATACTCGAGAAGAACGGCATGTCTGCTGCGAGCTCAAGGTAAGATTCGCTTGTTATATGTAGAACATTGGCAAGAACACAGTTGGTTCAATTTTATTGTATGGTTGGTCAATGGAAAGGAATGAAGAATGGAAGTGTCCGGACGGAAATGTGGTGAACTGCGCTGGTGCGTCCGATTTGAATGGTGTTGGTCGAGAAGTGAATTCTAGTTTTCTTGAGTCCGAGGATATTCCTGCCAAGGCGAGGGAGATGAGCGACTGGCAATAAGGAGCAGGAGCAGCAGGGAAACCGGCAGATGGCAGCAGCTACCGAAGGCGGTGAGTGCGATAACGGAAGTTTGAAAGTTATCCTATGTTATCGCAGTACTTGTACGTCAAGTATCGTTGATCGCGAATCGAAGGTTGGGCGACAATAGAAGAACGAGGTTTGAAAAGGAAGGGAAATGATCACAACGATTATTATGGAGAGGTAGGAGAGCAGAGGAGTTCACAGTTCACAGCGCATCATGGTAGTCCCGAAACACGGTGTGGAGCGTAGGACGTGTTACTTGTATTTTTGTATTTTTGTACTTTGATTGACTGACAAGTCAAGAAGGGAAGGAAACCTTGGAAGGCGATGGCACACGAGTCTAACCGGTTGTGGATGTGATTAACTTGATGTTACTCTGCTTCTTTTACTTTACCGACGGATTTATAACGTTTCCAACGAATTATCTCCTTTGCCTTTCCCGAACCTCAAATTAAACAACAACCAAGTGTGGTTGCTGCTATGAAAAGATGTTGCCACGCCAAAAGATCGACAGAAAGTGCAGTAACTACTTTTACAGACAATGAACGGAACTGGCTGGTGCGTCTTGCCGGAGATATCACCGCTCTTACCTACGCTACTTACCTACTTGGTCCTGCTTCACTACGGTATTGCCGTTCCCTCCCTTCAATCGAATGTCAATTGAATGTCAAATAGCAATAATGTTGCTGCCAATTGCCTCTTACCAAATGGTTACCGTATCACGAAAGAACGTTTCCTCAGGGGCAGAAATTATCAAGTAACTTACCCACTTTGTACCAATTGGCTCCAGACTGTGCTAAGGCGCGTTATCCTGCAGCCATCCGAGTGCGGCCAATTTCTCCGCTGCCTCAGACACAGACTTTATAACAGCCAGTAATTCTCCCAGCTGTTGATCATGCAGTGGTACTGTGTCGCACTGAAAGACGTTCCCCTCCATGCTGCTTATCTTTCCAAGAAGTAGGTACGAGGTAGCTTGCCGCAAAGCATTCCCACGGTCGAGCATGTCTGCGAACAATCGATGGTTGATTGTTAGTCGCAGTGGGTCGTCCGTCTCCAAGGTAAATTGTGTACGAGTAGGCTATCGTATAAATAACCACCATGTAGTCGATTCTGGCACTACTGCAATAGTAGGTTAAACTCCCGAAGGCGGCTTCGCTGGCAGCATTCCTCGACCTCTCGCTTCGTAAGACCCCTGATTTCCAATGCAGAGAACGTGCTCCCGGGAAATGAGGACTGGGCAATTATCGCCGCCGACAGGCTCCAAGGCTTTGAGAGACTTTCTAGCCACCTGGTTCCGTCTTTCCACGCTCCAAAAGAGGAGATTAGATGATCAGAACGAGGCAGGCCATGCTCGCATGGAGCGCTAAATGGAGGCTGATAAAGAACAATACGTTACTTACGAGTAGCCTCCTATAAGATGCGTACCCCCTGAGGGAGCGCGAATGACTATGGCGAGTGGATCAAGGAACCCATGACCGAGTAGACTGAGGTCTACAGCTTCCAGCACAACGGAACGAATTGGGATGGAGAAAAGTTTACGGACGGGTTCGTTCATCTGCAGCCAACGTGTTCTAATCATCAAATCATCGATCCCTGAAGTGGGATGCCTTAACGCCAGCAAACCATGTAGGGAGGTCGACGTTGTCTCCATGTATCCGAATGGTGGGAATGGGCCGCGAGAAGAGGATTTTGGCAGCCACAGTGCGTTAAATGTTCGTGGTCTTATGTATGACACTATTTAATTTTTTGGTTTGGTGGATCTCCAAGTTGGCCGCGAGCATTGAGGTTAACGTAAATCTCAGAAGTATATCACCAACTTATAGCGAGGAGCCTAAACACGACTCAAGTCATGAGCAAGCAGCGGTTCTGCTAAACTGTTGTTCGTATTATTGATGAGTTCAATCACAGTACATTATTAGCCTAGATGCCGTTGTTATGCTTGCTTTTGAGAGGGTATAGTACCTCCAGTTGAAGTACACTGCACGGACGGGTACTGAAGAGTCATGACGTAGTTTAACACGATCAGTCTATTATGCGATAGTCAGGACGAGGTTCGTTCATGTGCATCAGATTGCTTTGTTGAGTACAACGCCATCGTCCAGCTTAAGAAGATTGAACCTGCCATCTATTATTCATCACAGATTTTACGCACGGAAAATGGTAAAGGACACGGAGACCGTCATCGAGTGAGTGGCTTTGCACCGTCCCAATAGCCGACCACTGAAGCTTATCAGGACGGGCATAGGGAGTTCAATGAACTGGTGAACATGTCTGCGGAGGAGCTGGAAGAGTGGCTGAAGGGAGAGCAATCCCAGGGCTCCGGGTGGAGCAAGAGTGATGGCTCGGGCGAGACAGTCGGGCACGAAAGGTGATACCCTCGAGAAGAGGAAGTCCTTGATCAGGATCGGGCGCTGACTCCTGTCAAATTGGGTCAGTGGGCGTAAGATCATTGAGATCCTGAAGAAGAACCCCTCCAAAGATCCCGAGGCGTATGAGGAGGAGGATGTTGCGCATATGCGCAAGGTCGTCGCGTACTGCAAGAGACATTTGGCGCAAGAAGAAAAGGCCAAACAGGATACGAACAGCAAGAGCTACAAGTCGCTGAAGAACTGGGGGCATGACGCGCAGAAGACATGAGCAGCTAGGACGTTCCTGCTGGGCCTCGAGGGGCTTAGGACCCAACCTGATCGTGTAGTGACAGTATCACACGGCACGAGAGGCATGATACTAGTGCTAACCGTCTCGAAGCCTTTGACCCAAGACGCATTTGGTAGGAGGTCTGTTCAAATTCGGTGCATTGTGATTAGAAAAGCAGGAGATTCTATCGCACTTGTGAATTGAGTAGTAAGAAAGTAGCATCAGCTCAGCTTAGCCTTTAGCTTGGCCCGGTTGTGGCCCACGCATCTCTGATAATAGCTTTCGAAGTCGAGTAGACAAGAAGAAGACGATAGAGGCTGAGCAGCCTACATCAGCGTCAATACAATGATCCTTCAAGCGGCTCCAAAAAGATCTCATAGAACAGAGGTGCACAAAGGCAGTTACCGTAGGTGAAAATGTACTCGGATGCAAAAATAGATAAACTCGCATCAATCCACGTGCGGAGCCGAGCTAGAGACCGAGCGGCCTTCGCGTGTGTTTAAGCGCCTTAGCCACAACGAGGATAGATAAGGTAGGGCATAAGGCTGTAAGCACAATTTCTTCACCATTGGGGATCCCTCCACAATCATGAGCTCATCATACTTCACTCGATGCGAGAGTGATGTGAGACTGGCATACATGTTGCACTAACTTCGGGCCCGAGCTGCAAGGCAACTACAGTGCCAGAAGACGGTTGTTGAAAACGGTTGTTGAAGCTTGGGTCTCCGCCTCAATTGTGCTCGGTCTTATCCTGAACCGTCCTCCTAAAGGCTTTTTCGAGTAGCTGGGTAGGAAGTTAAGGTCTGATGATTGATCAGATCATGTCTAACAAGTATTCTTCAACAGCAAGTCTGGTCATACTGTGAGTATGTCTAGTACCCCGTAGAGTACTTGATTGTGTACAAGAATGGTCAGATTAAAGCAGCTCCTGATGTATTCTTTCTACACGCATTCATGGATCTCTCATGTCTACGGTAGCATCGAGCCTATGCAAAGGACTTATTCTACTCTACGTCATCAGCATATTACAACCAGGTAGTGTTCACTCATGCTTGAGAACATTGCCTGCTTCCAAATGCTAAGGTAAGTAAGGTAAGGTAAGGTAAGTACCTTAAGTACCTTAGTACTTAGTCATTCGTGCTTCGAATTTGGGGTCTATTTTATGGTCCTTAAAATAGACATTTGTGGACTAATTGCGCCTTAAATGAGTGGGATTGGTGTTAGCCGCCCTCGGCCTCTTCGCTTCCTTGGTTCCCTCTGGCTGGCTTGTCTCCCCACCCCCCATAAACTCTGCCCTTCCCAAAGAACCGGCGGTGATATATTTAGATCGTCAAGCAGCTAAAGGTTCTGATCTGGTAGATCGAAAGGATTGTCGCATATGGAAAGCGTGACATTGTATCGAAGTACTATATCATCACTCCAACCCCGCTGAACGGAGCGGCGGTTGGTATCCGGCATTGTTTCAGACAAAACGATCTGCTGTTGCCTTACCGCGACTTGTGAGAGTCGATCGTGATCGAGCTCCCTTCGGTGGCGGTTAAGGAACTTGCCATCTTCGACTCTCAATTGAATCTCGAAGCAGATCTTCACGGTACCAGCGCGCATCTGCTCAAGGATACGCGACTATGGGTCGAAGAAAGATCGAGATAAAGGCGATCAAGGATGACAGAAACCGTTCTGTGTAAGTGCTGGTCAACATCACCCACTGTACTCTTTGTTCTTTACTAATATATGCTGCGATCAGTACCTTTCTCAAGCGCAAAGGTGGTCTCTTCAAGAAAGCACATGAGCTCTCGGTTCTCTGTTCGGTCGATGTCGCGGTTATTATCTTTGGGCACAACAAAAAGCTATACGAATTTTCTTCTGGCGATATCAACGAGACCATTGGACGCTATCAATATGTAATATTCCCACCTTCTACAGCGTATGTCGAACATTCATTGACTTTGCTACAGTACGGTCAAGCGCACGAACACAAGGGACCGGCAGACTTCAATGGCAAGCGTGAACTGGACGATGACGATGACGACGATATGGGCTCACCGCCACCCGAGGATCAAATTGTCAATGATGGTCCGATGGTTCCCCCTCATCTGCAACACCAGCAGGGCTACCAGCATGTCACACATCATGCCTCGTCTGCCTCTCCCCCAATAGGCAACGGAGTTCAATATTCCCATCGTCAGCATACCCCGCAGCCACAGAACGGTTCTCGACCGTCATCCAGGAACAACGTGCGCCGCAACTCCAATTTAGTACCGCAACATCACGGCCAAGTTTCTCAAGCCCCCCCGCACACAGAATGGGTTTGCATATATGCCAAATCCATCCATTTATCAACCCCACGGTATGCCCGCCCCGCCAATTCAGCCACAACAACAAGGACAACCACCCTTTTTCCAGTACCCTGGCCATCCAACCCCTCATCATCCGTCACAACAGCCTCAAATGCAGGTATATATTCAAGAGCAGAGGAGGCAGTCAATGCCGCCAGCCTTTCCTCAGCATGAGCGTCCCCAACAAGCTCATCCAGGCTCTTCACCGCCCCAACCTCATGCCGAACAAGTGGCTCAAGAACAACCACTCCAGCAACCAAAGCCCGTACCACCGGTGAAATCCAGAAGCATCTTCACTCCCATTGATGACAATAGATCAATCCTGGCTCAACACAGTTGGGGCATGACCGGGACAGCTGAGCCGCCAAGGAATCATGCGTTTGTCAAGTCGGAAAAGGACAGCAGGGCGCAGTCCGTTGATATCGGCAATGTACAGCGCACCAACACCGGAGGGTCTACGGGACTTGGATCAAAGTTACGAGGACCGGGTCATGCACAGCGTAATCAATCCATCTCATCTCTGTCTGAAATTGCCGCACCATCGCGTACGAACAGTGCACAACTGGGAGCAAAACGACCTGTACTCAAGGTACAAATCCCAAGCGAGCAATCCGACGGTGGCAGTGCAACGGCTGAGTCTTCGCCTCGCGAATCTGGAGACACGGCCGGGGAGACGCCAGCGAAAGGCAGTACAGAGGCCAGTCACTCTTCAGGAGTGGTGCTTCCTCCACCGTCACCCAGTGCTGGTGCCATGCTCAGCGCGGGCGCGCAAGGGCCGCCTAACCCCTTTGCCAGGCCGCCGCCTCCCACCAGCACCGGCAATCGAGACAGTAACGCATTCACCAACAACAGTAACAACAATAACAACAACAGTAACAGCATCGAGACACCGATATCGGCACTTCCGTCACGCTTCGTCGCCGACGGACTACTACCCTCGCCGTCGTCCTTCTACCCCGAGTGGGGTTTTGGGAGACCGGGCGGGGACAGCAACATGCTACCCAGCCCGCTCAACTTCCAGACGCCAGTGGTGAGCACTGGCCCCAGTTTCTTGAGGGACGAGGATAGCGAGCGGAAGAGGAAAAGCCCCGAGGGGGAGGGCGGGCAAGAGATGGGAAACAGCAAACGGGTCAAGACTTGACGAAGGACATGTCACGCTTATGTCGAAGGGATGGGATTGGAGTCATCTTCTGCAATTTTGATGTTTTTGTTCTTGTCCGAATACCCCCTTGGGCGACACTCGCTTCGCGTTTAGGCTTCGATGTATTACCTTCTATTTGCATTTGCACCGTTTGAAGTGCATTGCACTTTATGACATGTTTCGGAAGATGATTTATTTGAACTGTCATGTATCTGCCATTCACGAATCTCGCGAATCGCTTCATTTTGCAGATATTCAGTCTCACTTAGACTACCTAGATAATGGAGTCCTTTTGCCAAACGCTACGGCTAGGTTGAGGCTATACTCGTATTGTTAACGAACTGTGTCCATTTCCATTTGACATATAGTAAGTTGCCTTCCCCATATAGCGCCTAAACGGGTCATCTTGTTCTCTACCTTAAGGTAAGGTAAGGTAAGGTTACCTTAGGTTTTGACCAGCAACTATACGGTAGTAAGGTACCTAGTACATATATAGCTCAGAGTAACCGCACTATTAACTTACCTTAGGTACCTTACCTTAAGACCGGTTTTCGCCTTTCCCTGGTCGACCCTTTCTCCACGCTAAGACGTACGATTACCGCATCGATCGATTCTGTCATCGACGCTTGAGGTTTAAGGATCCGTCGCCAGACGTTAGTTAAATGTTAAATTCTTAATCCCGAAGCACCGAGGTCGGGTTGATTCGAGGTGCCACCATGTACTTCATACTTCGACAGGGCATCATAGCATGACTTTGTTAATGTCTCTCATATTCGTTGTATGACATTTAATGCTCATTGACGGCGCTTTCTTCTTCTCATTGAGTATTTTCCTTCTTCCTTGGGAGAGCAATCATAGAGCGGAATTGATAATATGCGATTTCAACGGAAAAAGGACCCAGCCATGCCGGCGGCAGCTCAACAGTTGGAGACAGAAGCCGAGGCTGGTGCAGGTGCATACAGCACCGCACCCACGTCGACGCCAATGACTTCAGACCCTGAGAAAGCCGTGACTGCATCGGGCCCTTCACCATCCGCGTCTTCGGACACGGTTGTGGCGCCTGAAGCGCAGGAGAAGAGCCCGGAAGAGAAGCGTAGCAAGGGGAAGATATTCCTTCTCATGTTCTCTTTATCGGTCAGTGGCAGACACCAGCTTGAGAGGGAAAAAAAGGAGCAGGAAGGGGCTAACAGCAAGTGTAGCTGGCTGTGTTCCTGGCTGCATTGGATACGGTGAGTTCAATGTCTTCTCTCTGGAATGGGCTTCAATGACTAACTTCATGTCAAAGACCATCATCACAACCGCTCTGCCCACCATTTCCGCACACTTCCAATCTTCAGAGGCAGATTATACCTGGATCGGCTCGTCGTACCTCCTGGCGGCTGCGGCGTCGACGCCCACGTGGGGCAAGTTCAGCGATATATGGGGTCGGAAGCCGGTGCTGCTGGTGGCGAATATTGTGTTCTTGATTGGCAGCTTAGTCTGTGCCGTAGCCAGTAGCATTAAGATGTTGCTAGGAGGAAGAGTGATCCAGGGCATTGGAGGAGGAGGGTTGATCATTCTGGTCAACATCTGCATTAGTGATTTGTTCAGTATCAGGTCAGTTTATCTGCGCATGCGGGAGAGAATGTTGCAGCCGCCGTCCTTGACGGCTGACTTCGAACAACAGGTCTCGCGGAACATACTTCGGCATAATTGGTATGGTATGGGCGTTGGCCAGCGCTCTTGGTCCAGTTCTAGGCGGCCTCTTCACCGAACGTGTGTCGTGGAGATGGTGCTTCTACATCAATCGTACGTCCTCCACAACCCCCCAACCCCTCAAACCCCTAAACTGATAACCCCCAGTACCATGCGACGGCCTCGCCTTCATCATAATCTTCTTCTTCCTCGACATCCACACTCCCAAAACACCCATCCTCGCCGGCCTCAAAGCGATCGACTGGCTCGGCTCCATCACCATCGTCGGCGGTACCGTCATGTTCCTCCTCGGCCTCGAATACGGCGGCGTTCAACACCCCTGGACGTCGGCCATCGTCCTGTGCCTCATCATCTTCGGCATCGTCGTCTGGGCAATCTTCCTACTCAACGAATGGAAACTGGCCAAATACCCCGTCATGCCGCTGCGGCTGTTCTCGCGCCTCTCCAACATCGCCGCCTTGCTCGTCTGCTTCTGCCACGGCTTCGTCTTCATCAGCGGCACTTTCTTCCTACCTCTGTATTTCCAAGCCGTCCTCGGCGCCTCCCCGCTCATGTCGGGAGTCTACCTCTTCCCCTTCGTCATCTCCCTCTCCCTCATGTCCGCCGCCGTGGGCATCTTCATTCGCAAAACGGGCCAGTACCTCCCGGCCATCTGGTTCGGACTGTTCTTCATGACCCTCGGCTTTGGCCTCTTCATCGATTTACCAGCTACCACTTCCTGGCCCAGAATCATCCTGTACCAAATCGTCGCCGGCATAGGCGTCGGTCCGAACTTCCAGGCTCCGCTCATCGCGCTGCAGACTCTCGTTCCGAAACGCGATATCGCGACCGCGACCGCGACGTTCGGGTTCGTGCGGAATCTTGCCACTTCCGTCTCTGTTGTCATCGGCGGCGTTGTCTTCCAGAACGGCATGAGGGATAAATTGCGCTCTTTGCAGACTTCTCTAGGGCCCGAGGTTGCGGATGCCTTGGGTGGTGGTTCCGCCGGTGCTAATACGGCTACCGTTGCGCGGTTGCCGATGGCGCAGAGGGCCGTCGCTACGCAGGCGTACACGGGCAGTTTGCGCACGATGTGGATATTGTACGTTGTCGTCAGCGCGTTCGGGTTGGCGGTTAGTTTGGCGATTGGGAAGCAGGTGCTGAGTAGTCAGCACGAGGTTACGAAGACGGGATTGGATGGGTTGGAAGCGGAGAGGAGGAAGGAGAAGGCGGCGCGGGTTGGCGTTGGTCGGGAAAAGGGCGAGGAGGTTTGATGTTTTCGTTAGTAAGGTTTTTGTGTCGGCATA
>QQTW01002381.1_pt1 | contig 13600 bp, 15 predicted proteins | sample 1904831 | NCBI WGS metagenome assembly QQTW01 (sample SAMN09435610, study PRJNA476489) | Subsurface metagenome, whole genome shotgun sequencing project. | reverse complement strand
CAGATATCGTGGACAAATGGAGTGACCATCACCATGACAATCCCTTGGACGCAACATCACAGAAGACCGACGATCCTGCGTTCAATTTCATGTATTTTGTGAAAGTGGTCTCCACTTCGTTTATACCCCTTGGCTGGGATGCCAAGTCGTCGTCTTCGATGCACACTGCTCATCAAGACATGGTCCCTATCGGCACCCATGGATACATAGGCCATGGAACTATTGAAACTCATCAATACTCCGTCACGTCTCACAAACGATCTTTGAGGGGTGGCAATGACGCAGCCGAAGGCCACAAAGAGAGGCTGCATGCTCGGGATGGCATACCGGGAGTTTTCTTCTCCTATGATATAAGTCCGATGAAGGTCATCAATCGCGAAGCAAGGCCAAAGACCTTCACTGGTTTTCTTACAGGAATTTGTGCAGTCATTGGAGGCACGTTGACTGTCGCAGCAGCAATAGATCGAGGCGTGTATGAAGGCAGCACCAGGCTGAAAAAGTTGCACCAGCGGTGAAGGCTGTATGGCTATCTCTTCTCTTCATGCATGTTTGAATCTCGAAAAGCAATAGACCATGAGCGTGACGCATTTGGATTTCGGCTCTTCGTTTCTCATGATGTCTACAACGCATATCTTGTCTCATAGCTCATAATCTTGCTTTTGTGCTTCGCTTTGTCTTTTCTGCCTCCTTTTCTTTCTTCAGATTCTCAACCATACCCCAAGCCCATTCTCCATATGGCGCCATTTGTGCGGCATAGGTCTTTGCGGTCCTTCCACTCGCCTGCCTCAATGCATATCTCGCAGCAATACCCTGCATAATCACCGCCCCTCGAAATCCACCAAAAGCATTTCCCCATCCCAGGTCAGGAGCAGGATCCCACCCTGCCGCTTCCGCATACCACTGCACGCATTGCTCCAATGTTGGCAACCCAGGTACCGCTCCTGGCGCGAATTTCGGCTGCGCAGTCCCATGTCCTATCTCGATCGATTCTTGCGCCGATTGTACGGAAGGTGACGCAGAGGTCCTCATCCACGAATATGGTCCAGTCAGGTTCACCAAATCACTCAGCGGATGCCCAATCGTCGCCATCTCCCAATCTAGGATGCCGATCACCCTCGGCTCGGTCTTGTGAAAGACGAGGTTATCAATCTTATAATCGCCGTGTATCAGCGTGGCTCGGTCCTGGGGTTGGAGTGGCTTTTCGGAGAAAAAGGAGACCATGTCATCGAAATGCGGGATCTGGCCCACGGGAACTTTCGTGTCTACATCTACAGCGCGGGACTGTGCTCGGGAGATTGTGCCAAAGGTTTTGATTTGACGGTCGTAGAAGCCAGAGGTTTTGCCGAAATTGGAGAGGCTGACAGATGATGGGGAGACGCCGTGGAGGGAGGCGAGGGTAGAAATTGCGGATCGCCACCTGTAGGAACTTATCAAACCAGCTGTTTCTTCGCGAGTGTTGGGGTCAAACAAATCATACATCTCCGTCCTCTCCTCCACTCCAACATCCGGAAACCACGCCTCCGTCACAATCCTCCCATCCATAAACTCCATGATGTAAAAGGGTGTTCCCACTACCCCAGCATCCTCACACAGACAGTACGCTTTCGGTACGGGAACATCCGTCTTCTCCAGCGCGTGTATTATCCGGTATTCCCGTTCCACCTGATGTGCTGTACCGGAGAGGAGTGAGCCTGGAGGCTTCTTGCGCATGACGTACTTCTGGCCATTGGGCGAGGTAAGCTGGTAGGTGGGGTTGGATTGGCCGAAGCCGAACTGCATTGAAAAGCCGGAAAGCATGTCAGTCGGTTGCTTATTTTGCTGGGAGGGGGGAGAGTGGGTTGGGGTTTTTTACCTGCTGGACTTCGAGAGGAGTCTTGATCTGCGGTACGTTCTCCTCGACATACTTCTCCAGGGCGGTGATGTCAATGGGCTGGCGGATCTCTCCCGCCATTGTGACTGTTTACCGCATGGAGACCGGATGCGATGTATGTACGGTATGACTGCAAGTAGCGATCGAAACAAGTGAGCGCAAAAGCCCTTTGCTTCTTCAGCTCGGTGCGGGAGCTTTGGGGAGGTGCAGTCTGGACCTCGGCTCAAGGATGCCGAAAATGGCAATAGGGCTGACTCTAAGACGCGTCTGAGAACCACTCTACGCGTCTCCTCTGGCAACAACACGCCTGCCCGCTAGACGTTCTCACCTCCTTGAAATTGTTTCTTTTACTATACCTAGGGCATGACCCGACCGACTACACCTCCTTCGCACAACCACGCCGCACCATCCAACCCCAATTCCCCACTCGCCAAACGCCCCAAAATGGCCGCGGCAGAACCATCAAATGACACCTCCTCGTCCGCAGTTCCCAAACTATCATCCACCTCCCAACCGCCGCTCCTGATCAAAAAGCTCTCCCCGAAAGCCACCACGCCCACCCGCGGCTCCGCCTTCGCCGCTGGCTACGACCTCTACTCCGCCGCCGAGACGATCATCCCTGCACGGGGCAAGGTGTTGGTGGATACCGAGTTGGCTATTGCGGTGCCGGAGGGAACTTGTAAGTTACCCGCTACTCGAAACATATGGGCTGTGGTAGGGTGGGCCGTTGTGTTGAAGTTGACTGTGTTGTAGATGGACGAATAGCCCCGCGGTCGGGTCTCGCGTCGAAGCATTTCATTGATACGGGCGCCGGGGTGATCGATGCGGATTACCGGGGCCAGGTTAAGGTGCTGTTGTTCAACCATGCGGAGACAGACTATCAGGTCAAGGAGGGGGAGCGGGTGGCGCAGTTGGTGCTTGAGAGGGTATGTTTTCGGTCCTCAATTGACCCATGTTGGCAGATGTTGCGGAGGTTCCCCGGTTGAGGGGTGCGAAAAAAGAGGTGTGTTCCTTGCTGACGCAGAGGGTTACCTGACAGATCTATACCCCGGAAGTTGTTGAGGTGGAGAATCTAGAGGAGAGCGTGAGAGGGGCTGGTGGGTTTGGGAGTACAGGATGATGCATTGTGATGATCGCCTGCGGGCCCAGTTATTGAAGTCAGGGGGGCGGTAATGGTGCATACTGAAGTAGTGAAAAGTTATGCTATAGAAGTTGGGACATTTGTCGACTCAATGGTGTTCTTCCTAATTAGGCACCTGCCAAGATGTTGTGTCCTCTATTTTGTGCCTTTTCTTTTCCTGTTTTGTTGCCTGCTACACTTCACCTGCACTCTTCCACTTTAATTGGCCGTATTTAATCTCCACAAGGTCTATTGGATTACGTTTGGTACGCATGTCGAAGTCTGCGGGCATCAAGGGGGCTCCATCCACACCTGGTTTTATTGCGGGCGACGACAGATCGACCGAAGACTATCCACCTCCTTACATTATAGAGCCTACGTCTCCCCATACCCATACCGCTATCCTTCTGCACGGTCTGGGATCCAATGGGCGTGCCTTCGGATCTTTTTTCCTCACATCCACAGTCCTTTCGAATGACAAGGACTCACCTTATTCACGACCTCTCAACGTGCTCTATCCGTCCATGAAATGGGTCTTCCCCAGTGCATCTCTGAGACGTAGCAACCTATTCAAGGGCATAAAGCTATTTTCCTGGTTCGACATGTTCTCGATTCAGGACCCCAGCTACAGAGAGGACATGCAGACTGAAGGCCTGATTCAAAGTAGTCAAAACCTAAGGTACCTGATCTTTGAGGAAGTACAGACGTTGAAGGGTGCAATGGGTGGAGGAGAGGGGGCGGAGAAGAGAGTTGTGCTTGGAGGATTGAGTCAAGGTTGCGCCATCAGCCTGACTACACTCCTGAGCCTAGACGTCAGCCTTGGAGGTTGGGTTGGTATGAGTGGATTCATGCCGATGAGAGGGATCTTCGAAGACGTACTTAACGCTGATGCTCAAGATGATGACAACAGGACTGCCCTTCAGTATGATGCTGAGCAACAGGACTCCGGTGCTGAAGCATCAATAGACACTCAGAGCATTGATCCTGCTGTTCAAGCGTTGAATGCCTTCCGACAAGACGTCCTGTCGCTGCCCCTCCTAGATTCAAGGAGTGGTGCCAGTGTGTTAAAGACATCTGCATTTTATGCTCATGGAGATGATGACGAGAGGGTGCCTTGCAAGCTGGGCGATGAGCTTGTGAAGACACTAAAGGGGCTGCATGTGAGTGTCAGGCATCAGATATACCAGGGGTTGGGACATTGGATTCAGGCTCCAGAAGAGATATATGACATGATTTCAGTCTTCTCACGGAACGGTGCCTGGCCAGATCAAGTGGATGAAGATCTTAGGCTGCGACCTGATATTTAGCATGAGGAAATTTGCATGTATGTACAATGATTCTGGGGTTCTGAAGGTTACCTTCCCAAACAGGCACACCACCCGTCGTGGATGGGTCACTGGAGATGAGGACCGTGAGTTAAACCGTGGACAGTGAGAAATGTTGTGAAGGTGCATAGTTAAAAGACAATGCGATTCACAGGTGAAAGTAGTCCCCGCTTAGTTAAACTCTTTCCGGCGCCCATGGCGGCTCTTGGCTAAGTCAGCCCTATCACTTTAAAAATAACCGTGACAGATGCGTCTGCCCAAGAAAGACATTCTTTGTCCTGCATGCGCAACCTCTATTAGAAGTCCACCTGGACTTCGAGCCGCTCGTTTTCACTCGAAATCATCTAAGTCGTCATCTCGATATCCACGCGACCAGCTTATACAACCAAGATGAATCAAAGAGGACGAGGGAGAGGCTCTTGGAGAGGCGGCAGAGGCGGCGGGCACAATCGATCGCAACAGCATTCTTCAGAGACCTTTCCAGCAACTCTAAACGGCGGTCATTCGAATGGAATAGACACCTCGCATGGCGGCCTCGTTAATATCGGTGTCAAAGGCTGGAGAAATAGCAAGGCAGCGGACAGCAATGATGGTGGCGTTGGCAAACTCAGGGAATTCCTGGAGAGAAAGGGATCTCCGCCGAATGGACCACCTGCTAAGATTTCAAAGGTATGCACTGGCCTGCGGCAAGATGTCCTCTTCTTCTGGCTAATGGATGTGTAGTCGAGAACGGAAGGGGATGTATTCATCATATCAGTACGCCCGGAACTGATGGACAGGATGCTACATCTGAACGGCTTTTCGTTCGCAGGGGCATCTCTGACAGTTGAGATGTGGGGCAGCGATCACCTCCCCGTCCTGAATAAACCGTCTTTCGACCAAGGGGTTGCTGGACAAATTGAGGGCCAGAAGGGGTTCGCAAAACAACCTCAACCAGACCTCCCACAGATCGGACCCAACAGCACAAAAGATGCTCTTACACAGGTCCTAGCCAAGCGATACGACCCTAGCCTCAAGCTGCTCAATCTCTCCGCCCTGAAACAAGATCCTGATCTACAACAGCTGGGCGTTTTTTCGAGACCAGCCACCGAGTCCAAGTTCTTTCCGGTACTCATGGCAATCTGCGATGATGTTTGGGACACACCAGCAAAGAAGGCTGAATCAGTTGAAAGCATCACCGTCAGTAGCAACAACCTTACCACTGTTCTCGACATCACCACACTAGCCGCCACCTTCCCGTCACTGAAGAACCTCGACCTTTCCAGCAACTTGATACCAGATTTCGAAGCCTTGAAGTACTGGCGGTGGAAATTTCGCGATCTTGAGCATCTAGTCCTCACAAACAACCCCATCGAATCCCTACTAGACTTCAAAAAGACCATCATGAGATGGTACCCCAAACTCCTCAAACTCAACGGTGTAGGAGTCCGAAGCCCCAAGGACGTCCAAAAGCAACATAACCCTATCCAAGTGATGTCTCCATATTTCCAAGACGAAGCCGAAATCGGCGCTAAATTTATAACCGATTTCTTTCCCCTCTTCGATGCAGATCGCGACACCGCGCTGCGCAACTTCTACGACGCCAACTCCACCTTCTCCGTCAGCGTCAATACGCACGCCAAGCGGGTCCAGCACGAGCAAAACAGTAACAGCGGCCCCTCAAGCTGGGATCAATACATGAAGAAGAGCCGCAATCTCCTCAAGATCACCCACCTTCCCGCGCGCCAGTCGCGCTTATACCACGGCGCCCAGATCCGCACCACCTGGGAACAGATGCCGCGAACCAAACACCCATCGCTAATCCTACATCCAGCCGACTGGCTAATCGAATGCCACCCCTTACCGGGCCTGCCGGACCCGAACAGCGGCGGCGGCCCCTCCGGCGGCGTCGGCGGGCTCATCATCATGGTGCACGGCAACTTCGAGGAGATGCATCCGCAGACCGGCAAGACCACGGACCGGCGCTCCTTCGACCGCACCTTCGTCCTCGGCCCCGGCGCAGGCGTCGGCGGCATCCGCGTCGTGTCGGACCTCCTCGTGCTCCGCGGGCCCGGCGGATCCGAAGCCTGGGGCGTCAGCGGCACCTACCAGGCGCCCTCCGCCAGCGCCTTGTCGTCATCAGAACCGCGCATCCCGCACCCGGAGGTGCCGGCCGGCAGCGGCATCGGCGAGCCGGGGCCGGGCAAGTCGGAGCTGCAGGTGCAGCAGGAGGTGCTGGCCATCGAGCTCAGCTTCAAGACGAGCATGAAGCTCGAGTGGGCCGCCAAGTGTCTGATGGAGAACGGTTGGGATGTCGCCAAGGCGTGGCTCAACTTTCAGGAGTTGGTCGCTAAGGAGAAGATCCCTGCCGAGGCGTTCTTGCTCGTCAAATGAGGTGCTAGATTAGTAGTAGACTGATAGCATGGGATGTTGGGGGGGGGGGTAGTCAACTACTAGGTGGATCTTCACAGGAAATGGGGGGAGGTTTTTTTTATACTGGAGCTTTGCGTGTGGGCGGGCAAGCAAGATCACTACTAGTCAATCCGGACACAGTTTCCTGGGGCGCATGGCGGTGGCGTATTTATCTGAGGCGCGTTCGCGCTGGCTTGCTACTACTGCTTGCTGCTTGCTACTGGGGGCGAACGCAGACGGGGAATGTTTTCCCCTCGTACCAGCTGGCGATCAGCTGGGCTGTTGAGATAGTCAGGACCCTGGATGTATAGCCCGTCTGAGTCTGAACATGAACATGCATTTTAAATTTGAATTTTAATGAGAAATAGAATGAGGTTGAGGGTGGACGAGGCTGTGGAACTGGCTTCTTCTTCTTCTTCTTCTATCTGGCTATGGAGCTGTGTTTCGTGCAAGGCGGGGTCCATGTGGGAGCTGAAGCGAGGAACGGAAAGCGTGGGCTGTAGTAGTAGTAGTGACAACCGCACTCCGGCTGGGGACTTTGTTCGTATGCGGCTCAAGATACCCTGCAGGGGCGGATACTGGCAGTGTAAGGCTTCTTCGTGCCTGCTGGGCATGTGTGGTGGGCCCGTGGAGCAGCGATATGTTCGACTAGCCCTAGCACTTCTGAAAAAGCGGTCCTCGCAACAGGGCAGCTCTTGGCTTCGATGTCTTTGAAGTCGTTTTCCCATCCTGGTACTCGCTGCGTCCAACATTACTGATGAATGCCAATGGCTCGTATAGTACTCTCTGAGCCTGGAGGATCAAGCTATCTTGGACGACTTGGTGCGTGGGACTCGGCTGCTTCTGCAGGGGCTCCCGGGACGGTCTTTACGGAGCACCTCTCGCACCTCTCGCACCATCTGCTTGTGACAGAGAAACATATCGACGTCAATTCGTGGGAGTATCATCCGGTGAGCAGCTTCGAGGACCGAACGACAAGCGTCTCTGACCTCATCTGTCTCTTCTGTTCTTCCATTTTCCACCTCTCCCACCACGACCTCGCCATCTTCCTCCCTCCCCATCTCTGCTTCGCCCAAAATCTCGTCTCCCTTCGTCGTCATCGCGTCTATCCGCCTCATCTACTGTCCTCCTCCTAGCCGCAGTGTCATTCACTCCTTCCCCCTTTCCTTCCTCTCCAACCACCTTCAAATGCACCCCTTCAGTGCATTCCCTCCCATCCGGACAGAAGCCTGCGAGGTAAAAGCGGCAGAACTTCCTTCTCACATGTCTCTTGCCACACTTCGGGCCCCTTTCGCAGAAGCCCTTGTTGTAGTCCTCGCAAAGTGGTAACCTTGACTCCTCCTTGACGTGTAAATACAGACACTCGTCACCATTCTGGCAGTATCCGTTCTGATTGTAGAATTGGCACTCGCTCATCTTCCGCAGGTTGTACTCGTGCAGGTAATCGCAGTTGTCCCCCTTCATGCATAGTGCTTTGAGCCAATGTTTGCACACATAGTTATCATTCTGTCGGCCAAAGTGGTGGTAGCCCGAGTTCTGTTGTTGCGAGGGTGTTGGATGGCGGTCCGGGCATCTTCGCCCTAAAGGACAATGACCAGCTGCGAATGCTGGGCAGACAGGTGTGGTGGCTATCAGGGCATGGCCATAGGTGCTGCGAAGGAAGGGGGTAAAGGAGAACGTGGGAGGGTCTTTGGGATGATCTGAAGAGAGGAGAACTTGTGCTGCAGGCGGGTTGGGCTGTGTTTCGGTGGTTGTGGCCATGTTTGGTCTTTCAAGTCATTCTGTGATCTGCTGAACGAAACGTGATACTTGATTGTTGTGCTCTGCAAGGATGATCCTGGAACGGGCAAGATGCTGTTTCACCGTTCTATGTCATTGCCAGGCGGTTTAATTTCAAGGCTCGCAAGGACTCGATAATGACCGCCCCAGGTTTACACAAAAAAGAAGTGGAATCCAGGAGGGATGACAGAGGAGGTGGAAGGTTCCGGATCATCAAAGGCTTAGTCATCCAGATTCACCCAGGGGCGTTACAACTCACTGTCTCTTTTTACAGTGAGATCCCCAACTCTGTGGTACATGTAGCCTACACTCCTAGAAGAATAATGCCCTACAAGGATAATGAATGTTGACAAAGTGTGGTGGCATCATCTCCACGCCTCTTCCGAATATCTCAATCTACCGAGACAATATCCGTTACCATGGTGAGCGGTGTCCAGGTTCCAGTATGCAACGTGGATCGTGGGCAGGAGAGACGCTCTGGGAGCTCTCTATCAGCTCGCATCTGAAGAACTTGGCTTCTCTCCGTGAACTCACTTGCTTTCATTCATCGTGTTTTGGCATCAGACATATCTCCATTGCCTCTTTTCAAAGTCTTCTTCGAATGTATTTCCTTTTGCTGCGTCCGAGAGATTGCTCCGTGGATGCTCAGGGCAGTAAACTCCTTGGAACAACCCTCATTTCGATATACCTGTCGCTCCTTCTTTCTGTCTCGAGAACACCTGCTTAGAGTTGTGGAGCATGCTACTTTCCATGGCAATATGTTCTATCGCCCATGGTCATGCTACTTCTGTTGTCCCAACCAACAGTGTCTCTCGTATCTACTACTTTGCGCTCTTCTTATCGTAATCGTTCTATTTATCGTTCAGTGCAGATATCATCATGGGACTTTGCCTGTCCAAGGTCTGCCCTCGGTGGGAGTCTAGGTCTCGTTCTTCTTCGACATCCGCTGGCCCGAAGGTGGAATCTTTCGAGGGACCTACTCGAAGGCCAGCGAACTTTCAAGAACGACTAGCTAGGAATAGGAATGCTCGAATGGGCCCCGAAGAGATGGCAACCACCCCGATCCAGACGACAGACCAGAGAAAGACCACCAATTTCGTCAATGCCGTCTACTATCCTAACTGGCGAGTATACAAGGGGCAGACTCCGAACAATTTGAATCTCGAAAGTGTGTCGCATGTCATCTACGCATTTGCCCAGTAAGGTCTCACTGGTCAGAAAATATGGCTGTCGACAGCTGACTTCCCCATCAGCCTCGATAAAAATGGTTCTGTAATTGTGAGCTTCTCATTTATGCACTTTCGAAATTTCTGCTGATGCTCCTATCACAGCTTAGCGATGAGCATGCCGACTGTGAGCTATCTGTGGATGGCACTCTGGGCTGCATCAACGCCCTCAGAGCGGTACGAAGAGACAAATATCCCGCCCTCAACCTCATACTATCCATCGGCGGAGCAGCCAACAGCGAAAACTTCGACGTGATCACGTCAGATGAGACCCGCCTACAGAATCTAGTCACTACGGCACGAGAGCTCGTGGATTACCTCGGGCTGAACGGTATAGACGTGGACTGGGAATATCCTTCAGACGAAGTCCAGAGTCAACAGTACACCCAACTCCTTGCGCGCCTTCGCAAGGCTATGCCGTCTACACAATACATTATCACAACTGCTGTTCCCGCGGGTATATGGGCGCTGGAGAAGATGAATCTTGGCGAGGTCTCTAAAATTGTGGATATGGTAAACCTCATGGCCTATGATTTCGTTGGACCTTTCCCTGGTATCAACGAGTCCGGCCACCATGCGCAACTGAGATGCCCACAAGGGAGTGAGGAGTGTAGCGTTCCGACGAATACGTCAGGAGAGACGGCGATACACTACCTTCTCGAGCAAGGGGTGCCAAAGGAAAAGATTGTACTAGGAATACCGCTATACGGCAGGTCGTTTCCTGGTGTCACCGGCCCTGGCCAACCATTCAATGGGCACAGCGGACTGGAAGGGACCATCTTTGAATACAAAGATCTGCCCATCACTGACCGAGTCGAGAAATCTGGAAGCGAAAGCTCCGACCCCGATGCCATTACGCCGTGCGCTGAGCAATTCGACAAGACCCGAGTGGCAGCGTGGTGCGTTGGTCCTCCGACCGAAGAAGGTGGCGGGTTCATCACTTACGATAACGAAATGTCGGTCGAGGCGAAAGCACGCTACGTCAAAGAGGAGGGCCTGGCAGGTTTATTCTACTGGCACATCGGATTTGATAAGCCCAAGAACGGGGGCAGTCTGGTTGACGTCGGCGGCGAGGTGCTGGGTGTCGGTCACAAGAGGAGTAGTTGGTTCGCTCGCTACCAGTGAGCAAGAGACTGCTGGAATGGTGGTAAAGAGAAGGAAGGGCAGCGCTGGAAGATTGGATACGTCCATCATCCATAGATATGATGTTCCTTGGTTCGCGAGCGTAGTATATATAGTAGGGGACAGTCTGAACTTGGTTCTCACTCGAAATCCATCTTTCAGCCTACTATGAGAAGGAGGTCTTTCATGTGAGATGTTCTTCAACAGAACACCTTAGTCATGGCTAGACGCCCCTTCATGACGCAGTACTCGTCACGCAGTGATTGATACACATCCTGACACATGCATCTGGCAGTGCATGCTAGGAATCCTCTGGATAGGGGAAGACGGGCATGATTTCTGCTGGCAATACTGTACTTTTGGGCTGATCGAATGTGCAAGAGCCAGCTACGCGTTTTGTGCTGCATGGACGAGTTATCCCACTAGTAACTGGTACACTACAACAGCACGTTAAGTGAGTTGCATCCTCGGGATAAGAGGAGCTCTCAGGGTCTCTTGAGCGCGTGGTGTGCGATTCTATACCCGTGCGTCCTCGAAGAAGTAAAGGCTGTAGATATAGCTGGTATGATACACTGCTACGAAGCTTGAGAAAACACTCCGCTATCTAGCATTGTGTTGGGTTCAAACCTCCACCTTCGTCGGGATCTTGACAGCAGCTCGCTTCCTGTCCTGACTCGGCACGCCATACCTCTTCCCGGGACTCGCGGTGCCCCTCCCATCCAACCCAGTGCCGACCCTCGTGGTCTGACAGTCCTTGATCAAGAACTCGTACCTGCCCGTATCGACCCTCGTAGTGTGCCTCTCCTCCCGCTTCCGCTGCGCCTCTTTCTTCTGGGCTCTCTGTTCCTCCTCTTCCCTCAACCGGGCATGGTATCGCTCGTTCCTCTCCACAGCATCCATATCAAGATCCAGCTTGTCCTTTTCGTAAGCGATCAGATGCGGATGTGGGATTCTTGCGTCTGCGGGTTTCAGAACAGGCCTCTCGTGGCCGGGCTTGCCAACGATTTCGATGGAAGTGTCTTTCCATGGTTCCACGCTCTGCCCGCCTGGCCCGACGTCCGCTTCGTCCGGGAGGCGCGGTGCTCCGGAGAAGACGCGGCCAGCGTCAACGCGGTTGAACTGGCGGGATTCGGATGTCGGGTAGAAGAGCTGGGGGAGGGTCATGCTGTGAACGGGGAGGTCGTTGACGGTTTCGTGAGGTACAGGAGGGCTTCTCAAAGGTGTGGAGGGAACCATGGAGTATATGGCTTCTGCGTACGGAAGTGCAAGAGGTTTGTTCTATCAAGGCATATGATTAGCGCTGTGGTGCAGGGTGATTGACATTTTTTTTTGGCTCGCTCGTAAATACTCTGAGTCAGAGAGTTGTAATTTGTTTAAAAATCACCATGGAGTAAGTCTGGAAGACTAATCGAATTTTGTATTATTCATCATAAGAGATTGAAACATGGGGCACTGAGGGGAGGTGGCTGCTTACCTCTGCTGTCCATTTCTTTTCCAGCTCCAGTAATCTCACCACAGCACCGACTCGTCTCATCTCCACGCCGAGCTCGACCGATACATTACGTATAGACTTCTGGTCAACTTTGACCCGTCTCCAGATTTCCTCCCTCAACTCTGTGGAAAGTATTGGTTGGGAGAAGAAATGATCGTTGAGTGGAAAGGGGCGTCTTTGCCTCTTGCGGGTATCCTTCTCTCCTGCCGCTGAATCTTCCTGTTTCCTTGCAGCATCAGGTTCCCTTCTTCGGGCACCGTTAATATCATAGTCGGTCAAGTAATTGGTCTCTCCCTGAACAGGGTCCACAAAGTTCTTGCCGCGAGTCTCTAGCCAGCTGAACATATCAGCACGTAATTTAGTCATAGCGCATGATCGTGTTGATGAAAATTCCCGTCGCCATGGTCTTTTGCACTCCGGACAGTGCTTCGCGCCGGGTGTGAAAGAAGCAGTAAACGAGGATAGAGAAATGTGTCGCAGAGCACGGCGTGTCATAATGCATGAATTTATACGAAGTGAAGATAGAAAGAGTCTAAAGTAACTGTGGAGAGGTTTATTTGGATGTTGGGTGCGTAGCATCAATGCATCAATCTATTCCGTCGTAGTACTACTGTAGTACTAGGGGAAGAATTTACGCCAAGCTTTTCGAATCCTTGGCAGTCTAACACAGATCGCATGTTGAAAGTTGCCTCAGTATTCCAAAAGTCTTTACGTGACACCCTCGGAGTCAGCACAACACTTCGCTATGTACCAGTTGCAGACCAAATCCTCTTTGCAATTTGAAAGCCTACCCAAAGCTCAATCAAGCAAGGACACGAATACGGTCCAATGCCAATGACCAAATCTGTGGGTTAATACCCGCATTTGCAAGATCAGTATGCAAGACATTGGTCTGTATGAAGGTCAACGTCCTTGTACCTACTCAGTGCATTGTCACTCAAGACTCCTTTAGCCAACTTTGTTTGAAGGAGCATGTCACCAATGGTTTCTACAAACATTACTGTATGGCTCTCCTCTTACAGCTGGCTAGAGCCACGACCACACACGCAGTGTCATCCAGCGACAGCCTCCTGCAAGCTGTTCTTCCAACTAATTTTCTTCATTCACTGCATCAATTTCTTTGCTGGTTGCAGTTGGGGCCTTGCAAAACGGACAAGGGCACCCAAAGCTCAACGTATTCCCAAACATCCTGTTCACTAGCAAATGATGCGGTGAATGAAGAAAATTAGTTGGAAGAACAGCTTGCAGGAGGCTGTCGCTGGATGACACTGCGTG
>QQTW01002380.1_pt1 | contig 13601 bp, 20 predicted proteins | sample 1904831 | NCBI WGS metagenome assembly QQTW01 (sample SAMN09435610, study PRJNA476489) | Subsurface metagenome, whole genome shotgun sequencing project. | reverse complement strand
GCAATAAACAATCGCTCTTGCGCTAACAAGTATGGCCCGACTCAGCTACGCCCTTCTCCTCTCACTGGCGTGCGTCCAGACATATGCCGCTTCCGCCGTCATCGACCTCATTCCTACCAACTTTGACGATGTCGTCCTCAAGTCGGGCAAACCCGCGCTCGTCGAGTTCTTCGCGCCATGGTGTGGCCACTGCAAGAACCTTGCGCCAGTCTACGAGCAGCTGGCGCAGGAGTTCGCCTTTGCCGAAGACAAGCTCGTCATTGGCAAGGTCGACGCCGACAACCACAAGTCTCTGGGCCGCAAATTCGGGGTGCAAGGGTTCCCTACGTTGAAATGGTTCGATGGAAAGAGTGCAGAGCCTACCGAGTATAAGAGCGGCAGGGACTTGGAGAGCCTCTCCGCTTTCATCACGGAGAAGACGGGCCTAAAACCAAAATCGAAGAAGACGCCAGCTAGTAAAGTTCAGATGCTAGACGACAAGTCGTTCAAGGCCCAGGTTGGCGGCGAACAACACGTCCTCGTAGCATTTACGGCACCGTGGTGTGGTCGTATGTCCAAACGGCTCTCAAATCTGATATCAATATCGCTAATATATCCTTGAAGATTGCAAGAGCCTTGCTCCCACGTGGGAAACTCTCGCCCAAGACTTCTCTGCTGAGCCAACCGTCCTCATCGCCAAAGTGGATGCCGAAGCGCCCAACTCCAAGTCTGTGGCGCAGGAGCAGGGTGTTCAGTCCTATCCGACAATCAAGTGGTTTCCCAAGGGGTCGTCGACGCCGGTAGCCTACGATGGTGGGCGCAACGAGCAGGACTTCATCAATTTCATCAACGAACAAGCTGGCACTCACAGGGCTTCAGGTGGCGGCCTCAACGCACAGGGCGGTACCATCGCCGCCATGGACACCGTTGTTCAGAAGATCCTTGGAGCAGGCAGCTCCTTCAGCAGTGGTGTTGAGGAGGCTAAGAAGGCCATGCAAGGGCTGCAGGACCGTTATGCCGAGTATTACCTCAAGGTTTTCGAAAGAATGGGTGAGAACAAGGGGTATGCGGAGAAAGAGCTCAAAAGGCTCGAGGGACTGCTTAAGAAGGGCGGCTTGGCCCCGGAGAAGCTTGATGATCTGACGGCGCGAGCCAATATCTTGAGGAGATTTGGATCGGCTCCTGTCAAAGATGAGTTATAAGTAGGTAAAAGGGCCAAGAGCTCATATTCCTCGCTGGAGAGGAGGGCTTGAGGGCGATCGTATGTTGTCTCAAGAGGTTGTCGTAATAGTAATGCGGATGACTTCCGATGTCTCATTCGAGGGAGTATCGTCGCGCTGCCAATGATTCCTCCAATTCCCACGATGTTCTGGGTTGCGCAACCCAACCCTGGTCTCTCCGATGATACCTTTCAAGTCGACTGCCCATTCGTCCGCCTCGGTTCACGCACTTGGATCTTTGCTTCGAGATTGTCTAACCTTCGCGACATTTCGTCCACTTCCCCACGTTAGCTGGGTGCTCTGGGGCAGGTGTCGCTCCGCAATGGATTACTCTTTGCCAACATCTCGCTTGATATGGAGGAGAACTTTGTCGATAGCTGGCCCAGAAGCTCGTCGACTACAGCCGTGAGCTCGGCCGGTGCGTTATCGGCAGGCTGGTAGTGAGCAATCCTCAGCGGTGACGGCATGGTGTGTTGACCTTGTCAAGTGTTCGGCTTACCAGGTCTGTGTCGAGACGCACATCGGATGAGCTCCTTGCGTGAGCCATATGTTGGTCTATCACTTGAGCGGCTGCAGGTGTTGCCTTATGATGCTCTGGAATAGAAGGTCTCGGGATACTCGTAGTTGTTTGCGACGTCTGGACTGGAAGGCCCCGGGGTGTAGGAGCTAAGGCTCGGTGTTGCCTCAGGCCGCGAAGGCGGTAAAGCACGGACTGTGAAGTTTGATGCGGCTCTCACAAAATATTTCCATAGCCGAATCCGCAAACGAGACCTCCATCTGCAGCTTCAAATCACCGTGACGACTTACGATTGGAATGGCTAAAAAGGGTAGCAAACTTCTCAGCGCGTTAGATAATCACAAAGGCCGAAACTACCAGCTTGAGCACCAGAAGAAGTTGCAGAAGCAAGCGGAGAAACGCAAGCGGGCAAAGAGAGAAGCGCATGCGGGCACTGATGAAGACCTGGAGCAAATCTCCAAGGGGCCGGTCGAGAAGCTCGAGACTGAGGGAGAGCAGAGGAATGGCGAGTCAGCGCATGAGCAGGAGCAGGGAACACAACCCAATGGTGAAGTTGGCGTTGAGGTAGCGGAACAGTGGGAGACCGACGAGGAAGAGGACGAAGTTAATGAGGTATTATGCTCAATGCACTCACAGCGATATCTAGACTGATATGATTGTGCTACAGTATGACCTGTCACGGCTTGACGACAGCTTGAGTTCCAGCGAAGAGGAGTTTGGCGCGGATGAAGATGAGAAATCTGACGCCGATAGCGGGGTCCTACTGAATGGAGACGAGGATGGTGTCCCTAATGGACATACCAATGGCATCGAGGAGGACATCCCACTTTCGGACATCGATTCTCTTGCCTCGGAAGAAAGGGGTGACATTGTGCCACATCAGCGTCTCACCATCAACAATACCGCCGCTCTTCTCAAAGCCCACAAATCCATGGCCCTGCCTATATCCACCCTCCCATTCTCAGAACATCAATCACTCACCGTGCCCGAACCCGTCTCGATACCGGACATCGACGATGACCTCAACCGCGAGCTTGCCTTTTACGCACAATCACTCGCTGCCGCGAACAAGGCCCGAGCTCTCCTGGCCAAAGAGGGCGTTCCCTTCACCCGTCCTACCGACTATTTTGCCGAGATGGTCAAGAGCGATGAGCATATGGGCCGGGTCAAGGATAAACTCGTCGACGCCGCGGCGAGCCGTCGTGCCGCTGCGGAAGCCCGCCGGCAGCGGGACCTCAAGAAATTTGGCAAACAGGTGCAGGTGGCGAAGGCGCAGGAGCGTGCGAAGGAGAAGCGCGATACATTAGACAAGATCAATCTCCTCAAACGAAGTAAGATTTCTGTTACTGTATACCGAATTTGCGTTCCGCATGCCGCGTTTGCTAACTTTCGCTTTTGCGCACCTTTCAGAAAGAAAAGGCCAGGATCCTACCAACGCAGCGGAGGACGACCTGTTCGACGTCGCCCTCGACGACGCAGCTGTCACAACTCGGCAAGACCGGCCCTCAGGCAGACGGCCTTCCGGATCAACTGGTACCAACCCGAACTCGAAACGGCAAAAGAAGGACCAAAAGTACGGCTTTGGCGGCAAGAAACGGCACGCGAAGAGTGGAGACGCCGTTTCCAGCGCAGATATGCGTTCATATCCTGGCAAAAGGATGAAGGAAGGTACACGACCTGAAAAAACAGGTGCCTCAAAGAGATTGGGGAAAGCCCGGAGGGCCAAGAGAGCCATGTAAAATTACGGACCATGCGCTTGAATAAACTCACTATCAAACCCAATGGCGCCCTGCCTTATCATTACGGTCCCGCTTTCCGAGGAACTCATCAAGGTTGTGGGTTGAAAGCTTCAGCAAATGCTTCGGCGTCTGAATCAGTCAAAGTTGCATTGCCTTGCAGGATCGATGATGACCAAATCCATTCAGAGTCACACATGCACCGTTTCGCCAACCTGGACCCATAGTCATCCACCAACCCAGCCGTAATCAATTGCTTGCATCGCATAGAGCCGCTAAGGAATCCAGGTCGCCTATTGGAAAACGTTCAATCAACTCTCGTGTAAACATTACTCCGTTCCTTAGTTCTGCCGTTAGATGCCCCTGGCATGAGTCCAGTTTCAGGGCAACGACCCCCCCAGATTCGGAGAGCATCAATATCTGCGCTCAATGGGCATAGGAAACTGCAACTTGGCCATTTGGGCATGCAAACCTGGTTGCTTCTCCGCGAGTTCGCGGATACGCTTTATGAGGTTCCTAATCGGCAATTGGTCAGCCACCGTGCGTAATAGTTGCATGCCAACATCTCGGTGACACGTTAGACTACTCACGACACAGGTAGATGCGGCCGGGCCTCGCGCTTTATCAACTCAATCTGTTCCTCGCTTTGCGCCACATGCGAACGGTGGTGCTCATTAATCAGTTCTTGACCCGTCTCAGAAGTTGCGCCGTATACACGGTGTACGCATCCGTCGAAACGACACAGCCAGGTCCCACCCGGCTCATTCGGTTCGGTAGATGGAATGACGGCTGACAGGATTATGGGGACAAAACCCGAATCTGAGAGAGTTTGACCGTTGACAAGCTCATCCTTGCAGCGCAGCGGGAGATCCGCCGACGGCTCAACTTCGTCCATGTTCGATGAGCGATCACAGCTGACAGTACGCTTACGTGACTTGTTGCCACTCTCGCCGAGCTCCTCAATCTTACGCTTGGTGGATCCGGCTAGTTCAACGATATCGAAGTCAACCTCTTCAGTTCCATCATCACTTTGCTCCTCGGGTACTGACGACTCGGACGATGCTTTTGTGCCCTTCGCAAACAGACGGGTGCTCTTCGGCCGGAGTGTGGACTTGCTCTTGCCCTTGCCTTTTCCCTTGCCCTTGCCAGTGCTCTTCCCTTTGCCTTTGCCTTCGTGAGCCGGCCCGATCGGCCCGACCGGATCTTCATTTGAGGACGTGTCCGATAATACTACGAGTTGCGAAACCGAAACAAGGTCAGTGGATGAGCTTGGTGGGCGACTGCGGCGTGTCACGCGTCGCGAAGATTGTGAGGAGATAGATACGGGTGTGCGCAGACCGTCGACGCTGGCCGTCTCGCGCGCAATCAACTCCGAGCTCTGTGATGAGCGCAGTGAACGATCAATTCCGGAGCGTTGTGGGATTGCTTTCTGTTTCGTCTTAGGAGCCTCCATCATTTCCTTGACCACGTTCAGATCATCCTGTTTTCAGATGAGCGCAATGTGGTGATGTGGTGTGATAGAATGTAACCTACGGGGTACTGCTCTTTCAGGTGTGCGAATATCGGTTGCCGATGCCACTGCACGTTTTCTTTCCCCGTTAACATGGAGATGAGAAGGAATTGGCGATGTCTGCTGAAGAGCGCCGCGGCAGCATCGCGCGTATGACACCCCAAGTACTTGTCTTGAGCAAACTGCTCCCCGTCAGCCCAATGTAAAATATATACTCGAGCGGCACACTCACTTTTGCGAAGATTGCATTCGCACTCGGTGGTGCTCTTTTCCTTCCCTTCTGGCTGGGTGGATCGCTACATATGTCTGCGACAAAATATAGCACTTTGATGGCTTCGATCATGCCTTGGAAGACGGGCCTGTATGATCTGGACGGCTCCAGCTTGTACCACCCGGCCGCTCCCGATATCCAAATAGCAAACTCGCCATCCACATATTCGCCGTAAGCATACCGGATGACGTTCCGGATCTGAATGGCGGGGTTTCTCGAGGCCTGATTGCGCAAAACTACACCAGAAACGTTAGTGGGGGCTGCGCAATCGCGAGAAGAGTCATGTCCACGAACGTAGATGCGCCTGCTGCTGATTCAAATTGCCCAATCTCCCTGTGACAGTCACCGGGCGGTGTTCGTTGATCAGGAAGAAATCAACAATCTCGCCGGTCGTCGCGTCGCGCACTTCGGCGTTGGTCAAAGAAAACTCGGGCCAGCTGTCGCCGTCAAGGTCGGCACTGGGCTTGGCTTTAAGCAGATCCTGCTCTAGGATGAACATCATGTTTTGCGCTTGAGTCTCTTCGAGTCGGGAACCCGCATCATCCGAGTCTGGCCTTCAATGTTCGACGTCGATGTCGATGTCGATGCAGGTGGAGTGTCCGTCTTGGCAAGCCGCGGGTGCGCGCCTTGGAATTGTGGAAGGCGCATAAGGCTGAGCCGAATAAGAGCCGAGAATGAATCGATACCTCACTGTCCCGTGCTTCTACAAAGATTAATAATTCATAGTCGAGACTTGAGGGCCAACAACAATTTGTCCTTCACTCAATGTCGACATCCAGGGTCCTCGAGGGTGTGTTCGGTATGTTCCAGGCATTTCAACAGTGAATCGCTCTCAAAACCTCACTCGTGGCAACTAATTCATCGCATTGTCATATCCCCAGCCATCAACAAACCCCAATCAATCTCCTCCGCCCAAGTGCTCCGAGACCTACAGAAGCACTTTGACCCATCCAGCCTATTCGCCCCATGGGTCGCCGCCGAGCGCGCCAAGCGTCTCGCCGAAGCTCGCACGAATGCTCGTCGTCGTCGTGACAAGCGCCCTCTGCACGTCAAACTCGGTCATGGCGGGACCCTGGACCCGCTCGCGACTGGCGTCCTCATCACTGGCGTCGGCCGCGGAACAAAGTGTCTGCAGCGGTTCCTGGAATGCACCAAGTCATATGAAGCCATACTTCTCTTCGGCGTTGCGACGGATACGTATGACCGGGTGGGCAAGATCGTCGCAAGAGCGAAGTACGAACATGTTACGAGGGACAGTGTCGAAGAGGCTCTGAAGAAGTTCAGAGGAAAGATCATGCAACAGCCGCCGGTGTACTCGGCACTGAGGGTCGAAGGCAAAAAACTCTACGAGTACGCAAGGGAGGGGAAGGAGATTCCCGTAGAGATCAAGAAGCGGCCGGTCGAGGTGCTAGACCTGGAGCTCGTTGAGTGGATGGACGGCGGCACCCACGAGCATCAATGGCCCTCGGATGAGGCGGAAGCGGAAGAGAAGGTGGTTGCGGAAAAGCTGATGCACGCGGCTGATGCAGACCCGGAGGAGGCCACCAAGGAAGAAGATAGCACCGCGCAGGATCAGGCGCTGAAGCGGAAACGAGTAGATCGTAGATCTGATACTCCCGATGTGAATCCATCCATCTCACCCAAACGGACGAAGCTGTCGCCAGAACCGCCGCACATGTCTGGCGCATTGCATACGCGAGGAGGATCTGCTTCGCCGCAAGGGCAACAACCCAGTGCTGAGAACTCGCACGAAGACACCGAGTCCTGTAAGGATGCTCCTGAAAATGGAACAAACTCTACAGAAGGCTCTGCGGAGCGAGGGCCCCCAGCAGCAAAACTTCGCATGACGGTCACGTCGGGCTTCTATGTACGCTCGCTCTGCCACGATCTGGGAATCGCCGTGGGATCCCACGGCATCATGGCTGAGCTTGTCCGGACGAGGCAGGGTGATTTCGAGCTTGGCCGGAACGTCTTGGAGTACGACGACCTGGCCAAAGGCGAGAGTGTATGGGAAGGCAAGGTCAAGCCGATGCTAGACGACTGGATGCAGAAGGAGGGTTGGGAAGCAGCCTCGCGAGAAAATTCGCCATCGGGACATCGCCCAGATTCTCGGGACAGTTGAAGAGTACTGGAACTGAATAGCTCCTGCTCTATATTGATACAGTAGATCAATCCTACCACACCTTCCCATGCATCACCAACTGTTGGCTGGCCGCGTCATACACAGGTGCTCTAAACCTGCACGCGTTACGCCGACTGATGCTTCCTCTTTCAACCGACCACCGAAAACACCGTTGAAGCAACCAAATATGCGTGAATCGAGCATCTCAAATCTCAGTGATATAATCCGCACTTGTGAAACATTTTGATCCGCGTCATCACCTAATCATCCTCTTTGCTTTCGTGGTTGATGAAGACGAAGGACAAGAAGACGATCCCGGCACCTACCCAATACACCAAGCTGGAATACTGCGAGTCCAACAACATCTGCCCTATGAGCGAGAGGGGTATCGTCAAGCTCAGACCGACCGAGACGACTAAAGGTGAAGTCAAGAGCGTTGCATAAGCCCAACAGTAGTCGGACACAAGCGAACTGGCTGAGTTGACCTGCATGCATTTAGTCGCTACCACCAGAGCTAGTGCTTACTTGCGCGGCTTACCAGCACGATTGCCAGAATGCGGCCCGTTGGTGGCAGCTCGAAGGTTTCTATACCGGTATAGTGCAGCAGGACTATGCCCGGCCATAGTAGTAGTACGTTGAAGAGACCGACAAAGCCGAAGAACAATGGCATGTTGACCCTCGCCTCGTTGCCGATCCTCTTCTTCATGAGGACGGCGTAGATTCCATATAACAAGGCGCTGATGAATGCGAGCGAGTCCCCGATGATAATCTCTTTCTGCGACTTGTGAGGGAAGGATCCTCTGTTCTTGTCGTTCTCGCCCGATATGTCTACTGAGGAGATCAAGATGATGCCCGCGAGGGAACTCAAAACTCCTAGAAGCTTCTTAATTGAGAATCTTTCGACGCCTATGAATGCTCCGACCATCAAAGTCCAAATGCCTCGACGATGTTAGTCTTGCTGTACCGAATTGAGCTCGCAAAGACATACTGCTGGTTGAAGTAAGGATCGTTGAACTCGCAACGGTAGTATACTCGAGACATGCTGCCACAAAATAGTTGGCCTATTCGACGCGCAGCCCATTAGTTGCCGAGCGAGAGACATACCCTGGCAGAACTTACCAGGAACTAATCGATACGTTAGCAGCTGCCGACTCATAACGTACTTAAGAGCGCTTACCCAGAGCACCGCGAATTCCATGCTAAGCTTCGCAACCTCGACCAACCCCAATCGCTCTTCCGACGAGGGAATCCGACCCAGAAGTTGTGATTGACCTAGCTCATCTTCGAGGAGCAGTTGTCCCGACGGCGAAACGCTTTCGCGAACATGAGCCGCGTCCTCGTTCGGCTTCAAGAGGTTGTCACCCTCTTCGTCTGCCTGAATGCTCACGAAAGACTTGGATCGTCCTCTGGAGAATTTGCGAATGATTGAGAAAACGGAGGAGAGAGACGTGTCATCCCGATACGTGCGTCTGACCAGCAACGGAATCAGGGGTATGATGAAGAATGCGGTATTGATATAGGTCACGAAGAACGGCTTCGAGTACTCATTGTCGGCAAAGATGGTCTGTCCTCCTGTCAGAGTCTAGTCAAAGTATCATGGTCTTGCCGGAGGCGTACGCTTGCGAGAAAGTTCGAGGCCGTCCACAGAACCACCGTCGAGAGTAGGAGCAGGATGCCGAGCGTATGCCGCCATTTGCGCTTCGCCGCCTTTCCGCCATCCTCAAACGCACCCTCATCAGCTGTTGGCGAGCGAACGGGTGAGCCTAGAGGTTCGGTCGTCGTCGAAGGTCGCGGCCGTGATTCCGAAGGATACGGAGGGATGACGCTCTCTGACGACGTTCGCCGGGCCATCGTTACCGAGGGACCACCGCGCCGCGAAGGAGTACCAGAGATGCCCAGCACTGAGGGAATCGCGTGAAGAGGCCGCTTTTATTGCGTATCATGGCGCGATGAAGGGACGAGATGCGGTCAGTCATCCGCGCAAGGTGTCTCAAGTTTGAGATGTCGATCATTGCCGTGAGGTCTCTCGTCAGCAACGGGCACGGCTCTCGATGTGGGCATTGGGCACATTCCTGCTGTCACCGCGACTTCAATTAAGGAGTAGTCCGTGTTGCTCCGCTCTCTCGACATATTTGCGTTTTTCAGACGATCCCGTGCAGTTCAATACAGGCGCAGTCTTCGTCGCGATGTCCTATTTACAATATTCGTACAGGTCCACTTTATGTATGCAACTCCAAACTCCCAACCGTGCAGGATGAAAACAGCGACATCCAGCAAACAAACGCCACATGAGCTAGACCAAACCACTTATGTATTGTCACAGTTCTCGAGGCTGTCAAGGGCTGCGAACAGAGGCGCGGCAAATACAGTTCAATGATCAGCATGCGCATCCATCGCGGTCATTCTCGAGATTTATGGGTATGGTTTCCGGGAAGTCGTTGCTGAAGTCTCCGGCCTCTTCTTGCGCCAGAGCTTGCCTTGCAATCACTGCTCCAGTGTCAGTTGCTTAGCTTGGCAACAAATGTGACACTCGATTGAGATTCATTATACCTTCAAAAGCTTGCTCGACATTGACGGCCTCTTTGGCGCTGGTCTCAAAGTAAGGGATACCGCCTCTAGATTGGCAGTATGTCATTGCGCGCTTTGTCGAAATCTGCGTTTTACATCAGCGGTCCAGTCTGCATGTGTCAACTTTGAAGCTATACCATGCGCTTGCTCTCGTCCACATCTATCTTGTTGCCAAGCACGACCTTGCGTTTCTGTAAGCCAGCCGACAGAGTACGTTCGGATTATTGGACTCACAAATGGGAAGCTTTCCGGGTCCATGGGACTGGCCTGCACCAGAAACTCGTCTCGCCAGCTATCCAAGGTATCGAAGCTCTTCGAGTTGTTGACATCGTAGACGAGAACGCAGCAGTCGGCGCCGCGATAGAAGGCCACACCCAGCGACTGGAACCTCTCCTGACCCGCCGTGTCCCATAACTAGTCATAAAGCGTTATTATCGAGCCGTTTGCGTCCGGGTAATGGATAACCGACCTGCATCGTGACGAGACGGTCATCCACCAGGACCTCCTTTGTCAGGAAATCTGCCCCTATCGTGGCCTTGTAGCTTGCGCTGAACTTCTTGTTGACCTATGCAAGCAGTGAGTCGTTGCGAACGTATGCCAAAGACTACGAAGCGGTGATGACACTGGTGTTGGCGTACGTATTGGTTCATCAAGCTGGTCTTGCCCACTCCGCTGTCGCCTAGGATGATAACCTATGTCGGTCAAAGCGGCACTCGACATGAACTTTGAAGATTTGAGACCGTACCTTGAGCATCACTTTCCTCCTGGACGCCATCTTGACAATAAGATCCCCCACGATCGCGCCGACGCGGACTGTAAGCGGCAAAGCTAGGCTTGAACCTGTAGGTACCAACAAAGGAGGAAGGGGCTCTCAGTCGGCGTGTGTAGCTGATCTGTCCTACTGAAGACGAGAAAGATGGCGATTTGTTACTGGGAACTCGAAGAGCAGAGAGGAGGTGATTTGATCGATAGGCAGATGAGTTCTATCGTGAAGGTATGACATCTGAGAGGCCGTGACCTCAAGAAGCGCTTTAAAGTTTCGCTTACCTTCATTAGGGCAATTTAGCGAACGAGCTTCATGCGAACTTCTACATGCGCGGCTACGACTGCTTGGATGTGAAATCTTGTAATGGTCACGACCTGCAGTGTCGAATAGATGACTTCCCATCTGTCAGCACAGAATGACCGATCAGATACCAGCATCTGAACCCTGGGCGGGGCTTCCCAAAGATGAGGGAGAGCGCCGCTTGGGACGAATCGGGACTCGGGAGCAAGTAACTCTACAGCGTGCATACTTACAGCATCTGCGAAAGCAGCACCGAAAAGAGCAGCTGATTCAGGAGCGAGATTAACAGCAACGTCGGCGTCGAATGCGTGGAAGGAGGAAGAGCGCAAAGTTCATGATGACACCAGCAGTTGCCACTTTAGCAGCACAAATACGAGTAAGGATCTCCGAAAGGAATCTCGTAGTGGTTATACTACTGTGCCAACATTATGCTGCCTCCATCCTATCGATTAGATCGATTCGAATCATCAAGTTTTATCATGCCGTTGATGCTCTCATCGAATAGACCTGCCCCGGGTGCATCCAGGTAAGAATGCAGCTTTGCGGCTTGCCTCGACCGTTGGTGCGGTTTCGGTTTCGGTATCGAAAGGACAGGCAGTGCAGTCAAACCCCCTACAAAACTGTGCATGCCCACTCCTAACATCGTAGGTATCCATGGATAGAGTGCTGTACGGCGAGATCTGCTGCAAAACTCAGCAATCATTATACACACTACTAAGCCTCCTCCTCCAACTCTGGAAGGCTTTGCTTTTTTGTCATACCATGAAGCCTAGCCCGCATCGGATACTCCATGGCCAGTTTCGCTTCATGCCGATCCCCACCGCTCTGTCACCCCTTCAAACCACGGGCCTGCCCGAATGAGGTCGAATATTCTCGATCAGGAAGATTGCACTGTCGCAAAAGGCAACTCTGCAGCGTCTGGATGCTGGTATAGCTGTTTGTGGGGGCTTCACGGGCCAGTTGATCTCGTTAGTCCTGTATTGGATGGCGGACCTGGTCTCCAGTTTTTCGTGTTGTTATCCGGTCCCCTATAGCTGCGAATCCTTTATACACAGAAGACTCGCCAGGCATGCCCTTCGTCTTTCCTTGTGTCCATTTCTCGTCGTTTGTGTTCTTCTGGCAAAAGAATGAAGTTTAATACCACTTTCTTCGCCGTCATCTCTCTCTTTACCGCAATCGCCCTTGCTCGACCCGTTCTGGTCGCCCGCGCAGAGCAAAGATGGCTGTTGACCAACGTCGTTATCACCGACTACCTCGGGCGGAACATGGTCAATCCAGCCGACAGCGGCCGGAATGAAGACCGTACAGACAATAGCCGGGACGGGGAGCCCGAGGAAGGGGAGGAGGATCAAGAGCTCGAGAAGTCGTTAGGAGAGCAAGCGCAGGAGCTGGCGACCCTCCGCCTGGAAGTCGAGCGTCTGCGTGCCGAGCGTCTTGACCGCTCGGAGTTGGCAGACGGTAGGCTGGCCGAAGATACGCCGCGGCCTCGCACTCGGCCAGAGGAGGTGCCGGAGCAGGTAAATCCGTCAGAGGAGGTTCCAGAGCAGGAGACAGAGGAGATTCCGGAGCAGATAACTCGGGCAGAGGAGGTCCCGCAGCGAAGACCTCAGCCAGAGGTGGTTCCAGAGAAAAATGGGCGGTCAAGGAAAAACAGACCCGACCAGAGACTGGCACAGCAGACCCGGCCACAGCGGCCTCCGCCAGAGCGGACCGCGCCGGAAACGAAGAAGAGCGGCGACGAGGAGTACCTCCGCTTCGACCCGAGCATCCGCTTCGAGACGCGCAGCGCGGTCGTCAAGCGCGCCGGCTTCACCGGCGTGCATGACCGGCCAAGGGGCGTCACGGTCACGTTCGACCTGCGCGACGATGCCGCCCAGGAGACGTTAACCACGTGCTCGCTCGCGGGCGACTTGCCGCTGAACGAACGGGTATGCTCGTCGCTCCGCCCGGTTTGTAACTACACATTGCGACTACTTACTGACTGATCGTGGATCAGGCACCTTGCGAGAATCCCGAATACGTGACGTGGTACGACCATACCCCGTTCACGTCCGTCGACAGCTATTTCGCCGTCACGGTGGAGTACAAGCCCAAGAACAAGTTCTTGGCCGTCGCCACCAAGATCACCGGCCGCTTCGTCGTCGACAATCAGGCCATTCTCGACCAGTATCAGTCAACGTTCCCGCAGGGCCCTCTGACCTATCTTAATCCCATCGACATTGCCAAGAATGTGGCGGGGTTCTTTGACTCGGAGGGAGAAGCTCCGTCGTGAAAAGTTGAATGTTGGTATTGCTGCTTCGTCTTCTGAATTGCTTCACGGTCCCACGGGCCGACATGCCGGGTGTATAATGTACATACGAATCTTAGAACCTGTCTGACACAACTAATGATTTCAAACCTGCAATGGACGCATCATGTATGCCTGTGCTGACGGTACTTCGACGTGCAATCTCCGCCGCACTCTCGCGTTGTCTCTCATTCTCACAATCGAAGGACGAACACGAATTGAGACCTTGCAAGATCTGCCTAGTGATGATTAGAAGTGCTTATATTTTTCAAACACTTGCCTCAGCCTCTGCGCTGAGACTGGGCATGACAGACAACTACTTTGC
>QQTW01002379.1_pt1 | contig 13604 bp, 16 predicted proteins | sample 1904831 | NCBI WGS metagenome assembly QQTW01 (sample SAMN09435610, study PRJNA476489) | Subsurface metagenome, whole genome shotgun sequencing project. | reverse complement strand
ACATGTGTCAACATGGTCTTCTCTCAGCTCGAAGAAATGCCGGATGCTAGGGTACAAAGCCTGGCTGCTCCCTCCACCCTTCTCCTTGGTCGACTCATTACCCGATTCCACGCTCCTCTGCCTGAAAGATATCTTCATCATTGACCACCAAGTTCTGGACCACCCAGTTGTTTTCAAGCTTCCATTCCCAACCACATTCCTCGCTGTTTCGGGCAGCGCGAGTCCCACGACGCTGAGAACCGTAGCTCCAAAGATTACCAATGCCCAGAAAATCCACTCGAATCCTCCAGTTCCTAAAGCAACCCAGCCTCCAATCACCGGCCCTAAACACACAGCCAGATTTGCTGCTCCTTGAGTCGGCCCCAACATAGCGCCTCTTTCAGCAGGTACACAGACATCCGCAACGACCCCAAAGGCGATTGCGAGTACTGCGGAAGCGCCAAGGCTTTGCACCGCGCGGAGTACAAGAAGAGCCGCATAGCTATGCTTGTTGAGAGCCAGGCCCAGACTGGCGAGAGTGTAGATAGCGTAGGTGAGGAGGTAAATGGGGCGACGACCAAATGTGTCTGAGGCTGTGGCGAACAGGAGTGGCGAGATAGCTTGGAATACTATGTAGACTGTTATGGTGAGGTTGATGGCTTGCTGTGAGACGTGAAACTGGCTCGCAAGGAGGGGAAGCAGTGGGAGATAGATCGTAGCAGTTAGAGGAGAAGCGAGCATGGTAAGAACAAGGATGACTGTAAGTAGGCGTTTGTGGCGGCGCGTGAAGGTTGTGTACGGGATGGGAGATCCAGACGAGGGCGGACTGACAGGATCCATAGGATCACCATCGTCTGGAGGAATCGGTTTGTTTATGACATTTTCGAGTGTGGAGGGAGCAGCCAGGCTTTGTACCCTAGCATCCGGCATTTCTTCGAGCTGAGAGAAGACCATGTTGACACATGTAAGTCAAGACAAAGGTATTGAAGAAGATGTATAACAAGACGCAGGGTTGGAGAACAATTGAGGTCATCGTATATGGTACGCTTTGCAATATTCAATCATTCATTGCCATGAGGACCCCCGCAGTCAACAAGGATGGCTTTTGCATGCTGCATGCTTCGGTTGGACTGACAGTCCTGTCCTACCCCAAACATGGAGCAAAAGGTCAGTAAATCCTGACCCTTCTTTATAAGTACTACGTCGTTGATCAATGTTGCGAAGATCCTCCATATTTTGATTGGGCGCCGAAAGAGATACGCTCTGCTCTCGTGGTGAACGCAACCCCGCCGAACGAAGCGTACACAGCCAATGGAAGCTGAGTACAACTTGTTCTGCTGCTCGGCTGCCGCGACCATCAGTTCTCCAGAGCCCCTCCAGTTGCCTCTTCTGCCAACAAAGGGTCTCTCCCTCTGTGATCGAATGGACCTGCCACTCTAATGCTGTGAACCAGACTGTCGAACTCGCCACGGAAACACATAGCCGTTACGATGGTACTCTGGCCTCTGCCAGCGACTTCACACACGCAACCCGAATCTATAGCTCTCTCCAAATGTTCAATGTTCACGCAACAAGCGTGATACCAAAAATTGAAGCGGGTTGATAGGTCCGTCCTGAAGTATCCTAAGATTTAAACGCCAGCAAAAATCAATCTAGCTTTACTGAAAAGTCGGTCTAGTCGGACACCACGCCAATTCTGAAAATATTAATCCGGCCAAGTTCCATCCTCTGCTTGGAGCCAGAGTCCGAGGAGCCGATACCCTATTTCACAGAGATTGCCTCCGGAGAGCAAGAGGGTGAGGATGGTTCAGAAGAAGCTCGATAGACATATCCCCCAATGATCCGGTAATCAGGATCAGAACCATATCTCCAGAAGGTGCGCTGCATGCGTTCGACAGCCTAACGCAGCTGTTCTACCCACATTCAACGTCGGATAAGGATGTTTAGACCCCATTCGCACCGGTGAGCATAAAAGATGGCCCAGCGTTCGAACGCCGTGGCGTTATGATGCACATATCCCGCAATTGGATTCCACCACACGATGTCATGCGTAACTTCAATGCCATGGGCTTCAACAAGCTCAACGAATTCCAATTGCACGCGACAGACTCCCAATCCTGGCCCTTGGAAGTAGACAGCCTTCCTACCTTAGCCAAAGAAGGGGCATATCACAAGGATCAGATCTGGAGCGTCAAGGACATCGCCTTGCAATGAATCTTTTATATGTATATGAGTAAAGAATCAGAATGAAGGCCGGCGCAGGAGTAAATATCCTTTATATACAACATACCCCTGCTGCCTTAGCTTATCGATAAGCCAGTACCCCTGCAACTAATCCAACCGAGCAAAATCCAGCCCAGCAACCAAAACTCCTCCCTCCCCACGAATTTTCCCTCGCAATGGCCTCTCAGCCCTCGGAATACGTGACCCTCGTCTCCAGCGACGGTTTTGAATTCATAATCCGCAGGTCCGCCGCCTGTGTTGCAGGTGCCATACGACGCATGCTTGATCCCACAAGTCCGTCTTCTACCCACTTGCTTCCTCAGATAGCGCGTATTTTGGAGCAGGCAAAAAAGGACTGACGAGTGCGTGTGGGTAGGTAACTTCTCCGAAGCGATTAGTGGGCGATGCGTGTTCGAGAATATTAAGTGCGTTGTCCCCGTTGCTTAGATTCTTGTTCGGTACCTCCGGACACCAAGCCCGTTCCAAAAGGCAGGGGAGAAAGAGGACGAGGAAGAAAGCTGACTGATCAATGCAGTGGCATTGTACTGGAGAAGGTCTGCGAGTATTTCTACTACAACGAAAAGTTCAAGAATTCGAAGGATGTGCCGGATATGGATATTCCGCCGGAGTTATGTCTGGAGTTGCTGATGGCGGCGGATTATTTGAATAGTGAGTTTACTCTGTTTTTATCGTGGTTACTTGGTAATATTGCTGAGAGATGCAGCTTGATCTTTATCGCCTGGTCGAGTATGGCGCAAAAACGGCGTTTGGCGATTCCAGAGGGCCGGGATGACACATGGATTGCCTACGGGCACAGCAGGCGTTACAGTGGTAGTCATTGAAAGAAGTACTGAGAAGCAGTCCTGCTCCCATGTCCATAAGGGGTATTGTGAATGTGGAAGCCAACCTCTCCATCTGAGCATATGCGTTCCTCCCCTTCTTCACCATGGGTTGAACGTCTATAGATGATGGTAATACAATCATCCCTTCTATTCAGTCCATCTTCTTCTACCAACGAAGATGTCGACTTTATTCCATGGGAGACATGACCAGTCTCTGCTCACCAGGGTCATTACCGACCCCTTCCTCTTCCTCTCCCACCTCGCCCGCCTCCTCTTCCGCCTCTCTTCCCTCCCCCACCAGCATTAGCGAATCTCTCGTATAATCGTTCCTGACCGAATCCAGCGTCGGCAACTCGCAAGTAACTAACGACGCCCCCATCCACAATCGCTAAGATCACATTGCGATAGCCGTGCTTTAGTCGTTGGTACACTTGCCTTTCCATGTTCCGTGGTGGGCTGTAAGGTGTGCTTTCCAGCAACGCGCTGAGCTGTGCAAGAGTAGGAACGCAAGTTTCGCGCGCATCGACGACAGCAATGCGAAAGTCTGGTGGCCCAGGGGCTGATTTTTTGAATGTAGGTGAGGGTTTGTAGACGTGATAGGTTATCCGGAAGGGCGGAGCTGGCGCTGTGGAAGGTGAGGTGAGTGGAAGAGTTGGATTGTGACAAGGAATAAGGGAGAGCAGGCGGTATATGTCGTCTACGCAAAGCACAAGTCAGCACAAGCTGACACAAAGAACTCACTCCTTACTATAGCTGCGATAGAGACCCGGTGTGACCAATGGCCCTTGTGATGAAGTGTCTCTGCGTTTGCTGGTGAAGAGCGACTGGAATATGTGCGCGAACAGTCCTAAGCCCCAAGACCTCTGCTCCGTATCATGCCCCACCGCCACTGAATCCCTCTCCACCTCTCCACAATCAATCCCATCATTATCACCACCATCCTCAACCCAAGCCGGCGCTCGAAGAACAACATACCCGCTCCTCCTCAACCCCGCATAAACCACGTACCTCTCCAACGACAACCCATCCCTCCCCATCAAACAAGCATAGACCCCCTGCAAACTCAACGGCATCCCTTCATCGTCCCCCAACTCTTCCCCTCTCCCATCCACACCACCCACAGCCCCAACCCCCGGCCACCTTACATCCAAACTCCCCCTCTCAACCAGATAAACTGTCTCCTCAGGCCCCAACCACACCCGTCCCCAGCGATCAGCGCGCCCCATCGTCCGAAAATGCTGTCCCTTTGCCCTCGCCACGAGCGTCATGCCAGACACCGCGTCTAGAGTGCCGACGATATGCGATTTGGGCGTGTGGAGGCGTGGGTAGGACAGCGCGGTGTGCATGGCTTGGCGCGACGAGGCGAGGATGTCTGCTTGGTGGGTGGTGCCGTGTGGCTCGAAGTCTTTTTCGCCCCGGCGGGGGATGCTGGGTTGTGCGCTGGTGGGGGTGGTAGGGTGCGTGAGGTGTGTGAGGAAGCGGAAGTCTTGGGTTTCGTCGCTCAAGTCGGTGTCGGTAGGGTTTGTGGTGTGGTATTGAGGTTGATCTTCGTCGAGGTCGGCCATTTTTGCGGGTTTGAGTGTGGGAGTGTGAAGGTGGTAGTATAGGGTGGTTGCGTTGCAGCTTTCTGACGCGACTTTGGTGTAGGTTTCTGGGGCACCTTACAGAGGTTGGAAAAATTGTACATGACAGATTGGCATTAGGCTGTCTTACCTTTAGTATGTCTGATTTCTACTTGGTTACTGCGGATTAAAGCAAAGGTTCACAGATGCACAGGAACCGAGTTACAATCTGTACTAGAAGTTGTTGGACTGTACTTGTGAAGGGTGATGTTGACTGATTGAAACCGGTCGATAGATTCCGAAATGTTTCAAGCTGAATATTCTACAGCTATGTAAGAAACTTATATGCTAAGGTGGTAAGCTAGCTACACGAAGGTTGCCGTGACTGTCTTCTCGGCCATTTGGTACAAAGAGCCCCTTCCAATTTCCTCGCTACAGGTCCCAGATGAACAATATTGGCTGATTTGGGCACGACCTATGGCATCAACCAAGTGCTGCTCGTAGGTACTATTATCGCATTAGAAATAATCATAATCCTAATCATCAAGCACAGGAACTCACGTTAAGTCGACCCGCCCCAATATCCTCTCCGGACAGTGCTTTCTCTGAGAAGGTAAGATTAACAAGATTTTTTTTGCGGTCCTGCATCAATATAATTTTCTGCAAGCATTTAGTGACTGTTAGGGAAGAGGAAGGACGACCAGCAACGTACCTCTTCGAAAGAGTCGTTCATGATGTACCGAGTGGTCGTGACTTCCTTCCTTTGTCCTATGCGGTAGATGCGGGACAAAGCCTGCTCTTCTATCATCGGGTTCCATTGAGGTTCTATAATGTATGCTCTTGAGGCCGCTGTCAAGTCCAATCTAATGCTAGCAGTTAGCCCTGATTGAGTACTTGACCACCCGCAGGCCCTTTACCCGACGCCCCCACAAGAGATCGAGACCAAGATGACCTGAACACTAGCATCATCCTGGAAAAACCGAAGAGCTTCGGCTCGTTTGGCTGCCGAAAGCTGTCCATCGAATCTGGTATGTAATATCGAGGCGCCTCTCAGTGTCGACTCCGCTAGATCTAGTGTCGAAGTCCAATAAGAGAATACCGCGCTGCGAATGTCAGTTTTTGGACTTCAGTGATTAGAGTGGTTGGGACAACCACCTCTTTTCCTCTCTAGTAGCCAGCAGATCTGTTACCAGGGCCTTGAGCTTGGTTGGAATCTTCTCAGGGGAAGTAAGAGGAACTGACATCGTCGGCTGCCAACGTGTCGCCGTATCTGTCAAGGAGATGCTCTTCATCAGACATCTGGGTTTGTGGGCACAAGCCATCAGATCCGAACCATCTTCAGAACATCTCAGAAGGCATGCGCCGCAAAGCAGAGAGAGACATTCTGATATCTGAGCTTGTGGGGAATGTGTCGTTTCAGCCTTTGCGTGTTCATAAGTAATATCAGCGAAATCCACGGAACAGCTAACACAAACTGCAGTGCCAGCACGGAGCATGCTTGTAAAGGCTCTTTGAGCGCCCGATGTGTTCCACTTTTGGGATGCTGCTTTCGTGTCCGACGTAGACCTGAGGATCTCCCATTCTGAATGCATCACACCATGATTGCAAATAAGTCTTAGCACACCAAGCCATTGCAAGGCGTTCAGATAGGTCCCTCTCGTTGTGTCAGAAGTTGTCATTGCACTGTCGAGAAGTTCAACGGTTCGGAGCTTCGCTGACTGGTAGATCTTGTGCTCTGCTGCACTGAAATACAGACGCTGAATCTGGTCCAAACGCTTAGGAAGAGCCAAGACAGCTTCAGTACGGCACAAGGTAACAAAGTTGACCAATGTCTTAAGTCTCCAATATCCCTGCGGGTCCAAACCTAGCCAGGGGTTTAAGATCTCGGAATTGAATATTCGTCGTTCGGAGAAAGGGAAGACACGGAGGAATTCAAATATACTTGCTAGATCAGTCAATTTGTTTTGGATGGGTGTGCCACTTATCGCCCATCGATTAGTTGCTGGCAGAGCGTATGCAGCCTTTGCAATTGAGGTCTTTCGATTGCGTATTATATGGGCTAATCTTGTCAGTCCTGTTTGGCTCATCAACTCATAGCTAGGCTCACCTTCATCTAACACGACACGGTGCCATAGTGTGGAGAATAAAGATCCTGCTGTGGACGGGGATGACTGCACCTCCTTCTTCCGTTCAGTCGCAAGGGTGTGATAAGTGGTGATAACAATATCTTGTTGGCCGAGCAATGCTTCATCCCGCCTTCGATCATTGCCATGAAATACAAGCCACGACATAGTGCTAGGTTTAAGATGTCTTCAGTCTGTTAGTACAACATCCAACAAGACGGATGGTTTCATGGACCTGCTAAGTTGGGTTTCCCAGGTATGCAATACTAGTTCACACTTAGCCCGGAGAGACATCAGCTGAGACATTCTGTCACCCACATGAAAATGGTACCACAACAAGGGTTGTTTTGACTTGACGTAGGATCTTTGATGACTCGGTCTGAAGACACTTGGTAAATTGGGCGTCCTCCAGTCCGCTCGCGTGGTTCAAAGCAATAAGGGCAATCATGCTGAGTGACTTCCCCAACCCCATGTGGTCTGCGAGAAGACCGCCTCTGAACTCCGGTGGTGAGGCAGCTTGCTGAGCTCCGGTGATGGTATTAACGTATCTGCTGGTATTAGAATTGGACAAATGCAATACACGACTCTGTAAGCTTACACTGCTTGCCCATTTTGGTCTATCCCTTGTGACCAAATATCTTTGCCACGACCATCAAGTTGCCAGCCTTGTTCCCTTTGCAGCATAAAGCTGAGAGCCTGCTTTTGATGACTAATTTCAGTGATTAGGTAGACTTCTATAACATCACGCATCACATCTCGAAGTGAGAGATGCCTCCTACCTATACAAGGGGGTAGCCACAATGTTTGGAGCATCAGTTTCTTGAAGTGGATCCTCATTTTTCAACAGCGCATGTAGGTCGGGCCTTGTGAGTGCTTTGGACTCAATTGGGACGCAACTGGACATCAGTGCAAACGTTGTCACAGGCGGATCATCTAGTCCGGACAACAGATGAGGATTCCGATACGGAATATTTCGATCGCAGTGCAATGGATCTTGTAAATACATCCCAGATTCTGAGCAAAAATCACCAATAGCTTCGAACAACTCAAAGGGTCCATATATGATCGCACATAGCAGAGCTGGAGGTAGTCGTTCTTTCTCAGGGGCCCTCTGATCCCTCCTTCCACGGCATTTCGTATGTTCGGCCCTGAATCGACAATAGAATTGGATGGTAATGCAACCGTTGGCCCCGAGAGTGTGTAATATCTTTGCTGACCGCTCAGCCAACGTGCCAAAATCCGAAGCATCGGTAGCCTTGAGTAGACGATTGGAATTACTCAACCTGAGAGGAGGTGAGACCGAATCAGCGTCACAGCGTTTCGAGTGCTTAAGCGTTATGGGAATATCAGTTATCTGAGACTACCTAGTCAGCTCCAGGTTTCAAGTGTATATATGGGACAACAATCCGACCATTCCGAAGCACACTTCATCTTGAAGCTGATTCCCCGTTGCAACCACCAGATCTTGCCCACCCTCGACTTCTGCTCCCTGAGGTAACTGATTGAGCAACAAGCCATTGACCTCGCTATCTTGTAAAGCGTCAATCGAAATGCAGTCGTCCGTCACCGGAGTTTGGGAGGATGAATCACATGGAGACGTGAGAGGTGTTGCGGTTTGCTGCAGCCGTCTCCGCTTCCAAGGCCTCGCCAAATCCATGATATTGAGGTTTAGTGAGTGCAAATTAGAACCTCTACATGCTTCCCTGAAGAGCTTTTGAGGATGGAAGGTGCATGGTTCTATCTCCCAGCTTTTGAGAATCTACGTCCGGGGCTTAGCTCTGTGCAACCCTGCCTTGTCCATGAGGCTGAGCGATCGCCAGATTTGCCTTAAGAGCAGCCTTGTGGCAGCCTGTCAGGACTAGCTAGCAGTCCCCATGATATCGACGAAGTTATACGTCTCAATCCAACACTCTCATCATCATCATCATCATCATCATCATCATCATCATCATCATGGCAGCGTCTAGCCCCTTACCAGTGGAGTTTAATAAAGCTTTTGACAAGCTGAAGCAATCTGTCAGCCCCGGTGATGCGTTTGAATTCCAGTCAACAACGCTTCAAGATGTATGGAAAGCTGCGCGAGACCTTGAGCGTGTTCAAAGAGAGAGGCAGTCAGTCAGGAATCTACGCCGCATTGAGCCTTTTTTCAAAGCTATAGAACAGTATTCGAAGATAATTGAAGTACTATGCCAGGGAACACCGTATCTGTGCTTTATCTGGGTTAGTTCTCTGGATGAACGGTTTTGTCTTCGGCACCAATCTACTGACACATTCCGAGGCTCCCATCAAGCTAATGCTTCAGGTAATCCTAGCTTCCTCCTGGTGACGACCCGGACGTCAACAACTAAGATGGCGACTCTATACAGATTGCAAGCGAATACACGAATGCCTTTGACCAGCTCGTCGGTGCATATGCTCAGATAGCAGAAGCCCTCCCCCGCTTTGACCGGTACGAAAAGACGTTCCAGGACAGGACAGATTTCAGGAACGTTCTTGCCTTAGTCTACGCTGATATATTAGAATTCCACCGTCGTGCATATAAATTCTTTCGACGACGAGGTCTGCCATTCTCCAACGTCTTCTCCACCTGTACTAACCCTGCTGCAGCATGGCACATTGTCTTCGATTCGCTGTGGAAAGGCTTCGCTACCCGATTCAACAGCATCTTGGAAAGTTTGGCCCGACACAAAGACTTGGTAGACAAGGAAGCCTTGTCAATTGATATCGCAGAAGCGCGGAGTTGGAGAGAGCACGCACGAGAAGACGTTGAGCGGCGCGAGAAGGAAAGATTAGCCTCCCAACTGCAGGACTCGATCACTTGGCTAGGCGTGGGGGACTGTCTTCAAGAGAATGAGCTGGACCGCTTGTCACGTCGACGGCAGCCAGACACATGCGACTGGATTCTCAAAACTGCAAAGTTCAAGTCATGGAAGAAAGAAGCCTACGGTGAGCCTTTAATGTGGCTCAGGGGCATACCAGGAGCTGGTTGGTCTTCACACTGCATGGATTATGGCGAAGAAACTTACGAACTGATTATAGGTAAAAGTGTTCTATGCTCCCACATCATACATTCCTTGAAGAGCGAGCCAAAACTCACGACAATATACTACTTCTGCAACAGTCAAACCGATGGTAGAGACGTTTGCAACCGCTTAATGAGAACTCTTGCCCTTCAACTACTACGGGCCCACATTGATTTGGCTCCCCACATCTCCGACAATTACACACAGCGAGGTTATAATCCATCAATGCAACAGCTTAGGAAACTGCTCCCAGAGCTTCTTGCTACTACACAAATGACAAGGATAGTCATTGATGGGCTCGATGAATGTCAAGGACACGATCAGAGGACGGCTTTACAAGAACTTATATCTTTGTGTTCGCCTTCTCTGTCCTGTTGCAAGATCCTGTTCTCAAGTAGAGAAGGTGTCCAGATTAGCAAGGTATTGTCCAGGAAACCCAGCATATCTTTGAGGGATGAGAGATCTGGGGTGGATCCAGACATTCGACTATTCGTCCATCAACACCTTGCCGATCTACGGGAACGGTTCCATGGTGAGATAATCGACAATATTGAGGAAATCGTAGTGAATAAGGCCGACGGTAAGGCTTGGTAGCTCTATATCGAGACAAGTAAGCTTACAGCGTGAAAGGAATGTTCTTGTGGGTTCGGTTGATCATCACGACCCTCGAGGATCGGCACAGTATCCAAGAACTGGAGGACGCTGTGACAAGTCTTCCCGAGGGCCTGAACGAAGCGTAAGTCGAAAAGGACGTTGTGATGTTGCTAGCGATGAGGTTGACTGTACACACCAGATATGGCCGTATCATCGATCGCATCACAAAGAACCATAGTGCTCATAGCCGCCACAAAGCGATTCGAATTCTGGAGTGGATGGCCTGCTCCTTTCGAACCATGAAGATCTACGAGTTACAAGATGGAATAGTCTTCGAAACAGAGAACACTGTTCTAAATGACAGAACAAAGCTAACCAGAAGCGTTTTGGAGCTTTGCAAACCAATCATAGAAGAGGGTCCGGGAGACACAGTTGAGTTTGTCCATTTCTCTGCTAAAGAGTGTGTCTCAGTCCTATGCGGAGTAAGCCACCATCTAATTGATCAAATAAGGTATATACTTCATCCGGACAGTGGGCCATTCTTGCAAGAAACCAAATCTCATTACGACGTCGCTTTCTCTTGTGTGACATATCTTCTGACGAGCTTGTGTTTTATCTATCCATCTGTTCCGGACGACGAGATCAGGCGACGAATAGTTAAAGGCTATCATGGCCTGCACTTGTATGCGAATGAGTTCTGGATCGAACACGTCCTCCAATATGCCAAGATGCAAAAGACTACAGGCTCTGAGATCTTAGAATCGTTCGTCAGCCAGCTTGAACGGTTGCTTCAGTTTCGCAGAGAATCGTGGTCTCTTGAACCCAGCTCCTTGTCCACGAGTAGCTTGCCGGGTATTACGGGTCGCTCGATCGTATTAAGCAAAGTGCCTGAGATCCAAAGGCTGACCAGCGATATTTTGGCTTTCCGGGTGGTCCTAGCTCAAGAGAAGCACACGCAAAAGGATCCAGAAGGTGAGCAGTAACGGATCTAACTTCGCTATCTTCCAATTGCTGGTCCATGCGATTCGAATCCAGAATACTAACGTAACCGCAGATTTCAAGAGATATGAGATCCAAAATGACCCTACCTTCTTCGGTGAAATATGTCAGCGGTACCAAGCTGGTGTCGAATTCCTCCTATCTCAAGATGAATCTACTGCTTCATGCGGGATAACACAAGAACAAATCGATCATTTCAGGAGCATATACGAGGTGTCAGGGTTTGCATGCCGCTATCGTCACTGTCCACGATCGATCAACGGATTCATATCGATGAAAGAGCGAAAGGCACACGAGGTACTTCACATCAGACTGCTCAGATGTGCGGATGCGGCATGCGAGTTCTACCCCAGAGGATTCACAACCAAAAATGCTCTACAAAGGCATAACCAGAGATACCACACTAAACCAGATGACAACGAGATACCAATCTTCCGACCACTGATCTACCAGAACTCTACTGCTCCACAACTACCAGATCAGGCTTCCATAAATGACAGCTGCGCAACCGACGCCGATAAGCCTCAAGCCGCACACACATATATTCCATCCATGGCCTTTGGAACTGCTGACTTATTGAAACCTTCTCGCCGAGAGTTTCCCGAAAGCTCACTCGAGCCCTTTCTCATCACGCCGGAACAAATCATGACATTACCGCACCTCAGCGATGATGAGAAAAATCGATACGCACGAGAGGCCAAAGAGTGCTGGGACTATATTAAGACACTGCCTCCGTCTGAACACCACACAACAGTTAAACAAAGTCTAGCTAACTTCACTAAGAAAACGAGGAGGGATCTGGAGGACTATTCAAAGGCCAACCTTGATATAGATGATATCGGCGACTCTCTGTTCAAGTTAGACATTAGAAGCTTACCTGAGTACCATGTGAAAACTGGGCCTGATTGGGTTGTCATTTTCAACCCCAAAGTTCTCCGAGTCCTGGATGTGGATATTAAAACAACATTGGAATTTGATGACCTTGTGTCTTGCCTGGGCTTCAGCCCGGATGGGAAGTTGCTCGCTACTGGCAGCAAGGAGTCAGCTTCTATATTTAATGTGACGACTTCACGACTGGTCTGTAAGCTGCCGCACGCGAGTCCTCGCTCTGGCGGCTCTGACGAGGGCTATGTCCGAGCAATCTGCTTCGCTCCATGTGGGAACCGTGTAGTAACTGGAGCTGAGGACGCGCTTGTCCGAATCTGGGACATTGGACAGCAGACAATCATATGCACTCTCCATGGTCATGAGGATTGTGTTTATGGCATTGATTGGAAGGACAAAGTGATTGTGTCAGGCGGTGGCGACAGGAGGATTTGTTTGTGGGACCCTGTGTCTCAAAACTGCACTCTCATATTATCGATGGGAGACATCGTTTCATGCGTTTCTTTGTCTCCCAGTAGCCAATGGGTTGTGGCAGGCTCTTATGGTGGAAGCATTGGTATGTGGCGTTGCAGTGACGGACACGCTGTTGATGGTTTCAAGGACAGTGGCACACATGCTCATGTGGATGGCGTGTATTCTGTGGCTTACTCTCCAAATGGTAAACATGTGGCCAGTGCCAGCTTGGACACTATGACCAAGATATGGAGATCGTCAGAGTCGTTCAACGATAGGCGATGTGTAAGAAAATTGCAGGGTCACTCGGATTTCGTCTTGGACACTACCTTCACATTGGATGGAGCATGGCTTCTCAGTTCCTCTAAGGATAATGGAGTGCAGCTCTGGGACGCTGAAACCGGTTGCGCGCAGTTCAGGCTCGAAGGTCATAGGAATTCTGGTAACTGTCCCACAGCGCATTGACGCTCGCCAAACCAAGCTTAACTATAGCAACTAACCAGTTATCGCAGTAATCAAGCTTGCATGCAGCCCCGTTGGCGATCGCTTCGCTACTGCCAGTGGTGATAAGACTGTTCGAATCTGGTCCTATAAAGCGTATAAGCCGCCTTCAATTGCAGAGCGGACATCACGCTCTAAGAGGAAAAAGGCATGAAGGAGCACATACGACCTGATGCATACAGCGTAGGGCTAGAGCGAAATATTCTCTACCTTCTTTCTTTTGTGGAGCGCTGCAGATTTCGAAGATGGATGACTGTCAGGTTGAAGCTTAGCCCCAAGGAAACGAGCGAAGTCTATATAGGGCTCTTGTCTGTATCACACAGGTGTTGATTTGCATGGCCACGCCTATTTCTACTCATTATTTTCTCATGTTAGTTTTCAATAGCCTATGCTTCTACAGCAAACTGTAGATCTCACCTC
>QQTW01002378.1_pt1 | contig 13609 bp, 20 predicted proteins | sample 1904831 | NCBI WGS metagenome assembly QQTW01 (sample SAMN09435610, study PRJNA476489) | Subsurface metagenome, whole genome shotgun sequencing project. | reverse complement strand
GAGGCGAATTGGGGTTGGATCTGGGTGGGGAGGTTGTTGGTCGGGGGAGGGATTTGGGAGGGGCGGATCAGGGAGGTTGGTGCGGAGAAGGTGGTCGGGTCATCGATGGAAGGGTCGGAGTCGGAGGCGGAGGACTCGGAGACCTCTTCGATGCGGGCGTGTGACATTGTTACTTTTGTGGGTGATTGAAATGAGTGTGTGTGTCGTATGAAACGCGAGGTCTGATTGACGGTGCGCACGGATTGAGCGGGTGTACGCTCGACGAAGTCTCTCAGTGCGTCTCCCTAAGGTACCCGCTAGATCATAGAAGGGATGTACGATATCTGTTCAGATTTCTAGAGCACGGGAAGGAGAATGAGTTGGGTCTCCAGACAACGAATAATTGGACCGTAGCCGCAACGCTTCCACTGAAAAGATGTACAGTATATTTTAAAATTCTACAAATCACTCAGGTTGGGTTCAATGGCTTGATCGTAGTATCCATCACCTATCTATCGCTGGTGTGGAATTACACCCAGCAGCTTACATTTCTTTGCTACCCATTCTTTATCCCTGGTGTGGATATACACCCAGGAAAACAGTCTGGTTCTGGCTGCGGTAAAACTCCACCACGGGTTTTCGTAGGGTTCGATGCCGGGATCGATCCGAGCTTTTTGCTGTTAGTGAATTGTCTTGTGCATCCAAAAGTATGAGCTGCACCTTCAGACAATAAAAAAACAAACCGGACGGAGTACTCGGCAACACTCAAGTCAGAAAAAAAAAGGAATATATACTGGCTATAAGATAATTTAAAAATTGAGTCTAATGGCTCAGTTCATCTCTGTGGGAAAACCCGGTCGTCGTACGCACATCCTGATCCATCACTGGCGTGGACTTACACCCAGCAACCGTACACGCTACTACCTACATTTATATCCCTGCGGTGGATTTACACACAGGAACTCGGTATTATTCACACTGTAGCAAATTTCGTAGGGTTCGATTCGCGTAATGGGCCCGAGCTTTTTGCTGCAGTTAATGATTTTTTGCATCGAACAGCATGTATCATTTAAGTTTTTTTTTTTTTTTGAAACATTCCTTTCTGCCTGAGGAGCGTGATTTTGACTTTGGCTTCAGCGGGTTGTCCCCCGACACCATGTGGACCCTCCGGGCCTGATGGGGCTCGTTCATTAATTCCGTAGTTGTCCGTTCTTTCACTAAGTTCAGGACGCTATCAATTATCAAAAATATGATAGCTTGATATTACTGTGTCTTAGACTCGCATCACACATATTGGCGACCTCAACATACTCCCGTCGGTGTCGCACTCGCTACCATCGCCATCGCCATCGCCATCGACATCACCACTTCAGCCCCCAAGCTTGACTGAGCCATGCCAAAACTCTCCTCACCACCTCCCTGATCCGCCCCTCCCAAATCCCTCCCCCGACCAACAACCTCCCCACCCAGATCCAACCCCAATTCGCCTCCGCGCACAACACAACCAGCGACCCTTCAGCCCACAAACACTACGCCTGCATCTACCCCCTCTACTTCGATGCCTCCCGCACCCACTCCCAAGGCCGGCGCGTCTCCGCCTCCCGCGCCGTCTCCAACCCCCTCGCCCGCACCATCGTCGACGCCGTCGCCGCCCTGGGCCTGCAAACCGTCTTCGAGCCCGGGAAGATGCATCCAAAAGACTGGGGTAACCCCGGCCGCGTGCGCGTCCTGCTGAAAACGCCCGAGGGGAAGAGGGTGAACAAGGAGATCAAGAATAAACATCACCTCTATATTCACATATCGACGTACCTGCAGGCGCATCCCACGACGGCGCAGTCCCCGCTCAGGTTACGCATTGCGGGCATGCCGATGCCGGAGACGCCGCCGCCGGAGCCGGCGGTGCCGAGGGGGTGGAAGATCAATCGCATCCTGCCGCTGCATAGTCCGGCGTTGAGTGGGGGCGGGGTGAGCGAGAATATGCTAAACGATATGATGGCGGAGATGGGCGGAGCGGGCGGTGGGGGATTGCCGCCGGGGATGGAGGGTATGGCGGGTATGCTTGGTGGACTTGGTGGAGGTGCTGGAGGGGGAGGAGGAGGAGCTGGGATGGGCGGAGGCGGAGGCGGAAGGAAGAGGGAGAAAGGGAAGAAGAAGGGATGACGGGAAGTCGAGTTGGGCGTGCACAGCGTCGGTGTTTCTGGAAGGGTGCTGCTCGTATTTGCTGTAGACAGTCCAGCGTCTCTGATATGCAGAGACCTCGACACCTGCAGAGTTACAGAGACTCGCAACATCGATGTCGACCATTTGTTGTAAACAAATGCTTCCATACATGCTGTACTCTTCGCATCCAAATCAATCACGCATGCTGAGATTTTCCCCCCTAATCTGCTAGGATCTTTTCCTCGAAACTCCGCATAACGTCCCCTTTTTCCCTCCCAAACGCCACGCTAAAGTGCCCTCCGCTGCCGTAAAGTCCTACCGCGGACCTCGAGCCTGCCGATTTGTGGCATGTTCCTGAGTTTCCAAACGCCTGGTCCATTAATGCAAAGAAAGCCTTCTGGCTCTTACCCCTCCTTGGCCAGTTTCAAGAATGCTCTTGCCAACGCCTTCCTCTCCTTCCGCTCGGCATCCATCACAAACACCAAATCCCTGATCTGGATTCCAACGCCCTTCTTCCCATCTTCCCTGAAATCGAAAGTCCTCACTCGGGGCAGGCCGCCATTCCTGATATTCTCATCTCTCCCGCCAGCGCCAGCCTTTCCCTTGTCGCCAGCTGCACCAGCATTTGTATCGACTTTCGGTAACATTGGATTAGTGGGTTTGCTTGCCGCGCCTGTCAACCATGAGGGCTGTTTCCGCCCGCCGAGGGCCATGTTGAGGGCGCCGCTTGTCGCTTTCGCCTGCTGCGCGTCGGACATGCGGTTCTCATTCTGCTTTTTAAGTTCCTTCTTCGTAGGTGGTTTTTTCATATCGAGGTCGGGGGCTATGTCGCCAAGAAGGCCGCCGGGTGTGCCCACGCCAGAAGAGGAGGGGGTGGCTCCAGCGGAAATGGCTTCTTTGCGACGGCGTTTCGCGAGGCGTTCTTCCTCCAACTGGCGCTCTGCGAGGTAGGAATTACGAAGGTTGGTCGTTACAGGGTTGGCAGGAGGATTTGAAGGATTCACCGGGGTTTGAGAGCCGTTGACCATCGGTGCTGGCGAGCCGTGGACGCTAGAGTAAGATCCTGTACGATGTGAGCATGCAGAAGACGGAACGCGATGCTGCTAGCATACGCTTCAAAGGGTTGGTTTTTGGCGAGACCGCACTGTTTCCCGGTGTCGGTAGTCCAGTCACAGCCTCAACCGCCCCATCGACTGCAGCAATGTCCAGAAATTCTGGAGGCACGATGCCATGAGAACTCCTCCTTCGCTCCACCGCTAGTGCGGCTGCATCTTCAACCAATGAGCACAATCTCTCTTGAGTTGCCAGGGAAATCAAGGCTAGCATATCAGCCAGAGGGGCATCATGGGTTAGCAGATCTTGGCCCTTGAGCGTTACCAATCGTTCATGCTTGTCAGGTCCAAAAACGATCTGCTGCAAATCCTGTTGCCCTTGTGAAAGGTAGTGGCCTGACTTGGGCACTTGTATGCGTTCATTCCGAACTCCTGATTGCAACTTTTGGTTGACCTTCGCAGTCCAAAGGAACGGGTCGTTGAGGTGATACTGTTTCATTTCCGCCTTGCGCCGTAATCCACGCTCCCGCGCAGCTTGGGCCAGCTGCTCTTGGGATTGGTAGGGAACCGAAGGTTGGTTGAGCGTACCCGCTCCGTAGAATGTGTCTTTGCCCCCAGGCACATTCGGCGAATAGAAATTAGAGCCATGATAGGCAGGGTTGCTGGTTGGCGTGTGTTGGTCGAAGCTAAACGAGCTCCCGACGTTGACAGGATTCCGGTTAAACCCCTCCAAAAGCGCAGCTTCCTCTTCTCTCACGTCAACTCCAGAACCCATCAACACGTCGCTCAACTCGTTCATATCGGTTGGCCGGTCCTTTTCCGGTGGTTTAGAAGGCGGCCCCATATTCCCGGCCTGCAGTTGTTGCTGGGATGGTGGCTGCTGCAGTTGCTGCTGTTGTTGCTGTTGATGATGCTGCTGCGGAAGCGGTTGGGGGTTGAAGGTATTGTAGGTAGGTTGGTTGTAGGGCCGAGTTCCCTGATAAGGTGCGCTGTATACCTGGTTTGGGAGAGCTATGTTGGCCATGCTGGGCGAATTGTAGGGTGATTGCGGATTTGGTGACATCCGTTGTCGTTTATTGGGAGGCTGTCCGTACGGGCCATTCTGTGGTGGAGGAGATGCTTGTAGGGGCGAGTATGTCCGGGGGGGATAATTTTGCTGAGGTTGCGACATGGTGCCGATACCCTCAAACAGCGCTCGCTGATCGTTTCCTCCTTGCACCTGCTCAGGGAGGTGCCAGGCACCCAAGGCGCGAGGCCTGCGTTACCTGACCACGCTCCTCACTGATCCCAATCTCATGCAACGCTCATGTCGGTGAGACAGCCAATAGGTTTTATTGGATCCAGTATGAGATTAAGCGATATGCGATCTGTACGTGGCTGGTGGTTGCTGAATGACAGAATGAGTTCGTGTTGCAATGAGCGAGAATTGCGGAGTGAAGAGTCAAGTCACGTGCTGGCGTCAATCTGCGCGTCAAAAAACGATTGAGCCTCCAAGTGCAACCTCATCCTCATCACAATCAATTGCAACGGTAGAACTGATATGTCATCACACATTCGGACACCAGATAAACGACTCTATTCGCCAATCTTCATCTATGCAGGAGCAAGTACGCCTCACCTTCGGATGTGTCCAAATGCATAGGCATTTCCAAGGATGATCCTCAAGCCAAAGCCACTGCACATCTTCATCCCTTCGTTTCAGACACCGCACAGCGCCCTACGTTGGCAGTGGCTGTCGATCCTTTCATAGGAGGGAATTCTGCCTTCTGAGCGCAATTCGAAAAAAGAAATCATGGCGGCCAAAAGGAAGCTCTCGATGTTGGCAGCAGAAGCCGAGGAGCCGGTCGATCCTTCGGATGAGCTCATGTTCCTCAACCTCGGCGGTGGGAATGAGGTGGGTCGGTCGTGTCACATATTACAATACAAGGGGAAGACAGTGATGGTACGTCTATGGGTCATCATGGTGGTATCCGGTAGTGCTGACGGAGTCATTCAGCTTGATGCTGGAATGCATCCCGCATATGATGGTCTTGGAGCCCTTCCGTATTTTGATGAATTCGACCTCAGCACAGTCGATGTGCTCTTGATCAGCCAGTAAGTGCTTTCTTCCAACTCTTCAGTCGTTTCGCTTGTCTGTTGCTCTGGGCGAAATCCTCCGTAAGCATTGGACAGCATCAAGCACAGAAAGCAGGCAAAGAAGTACAAACAGAACGTTACCGCGCGGGCATCAAGGAGGACATCTTTCGAGCATCCCATTGCAGGCCAAGCCTGGCAACCATGTATAGCAGAACAATTCAATCATTCCTCTGCCTATCATGTCCACTGTACTGGTCGTCCTGTGACTCCCCGTAGCATCTGATTTGCAACAGTCCTTGCAGCAAGTCGTCCATGCCTGACCATATCGCGTCCATCGATGCCAGCCTTTCCAAGTATCAAGACTGACACTGGGCATAGTTTCCATGTCGACCACGCGGCATCACTTCCATATGTGCTTGCAAAGACGAACTTCAGAGGCCGAGTCTTCATGACCCACCCAACCAAAGCAATCTACAAGTGGCTCATCCAAGACAATGTTCGAGTCCAGTAAGTACTCATCTCCCTGGGCCTTGTGAAAAACTGAATTCAAATTGATTAGGAACACGTCTTCTTCCTCAGACGGCAAAACTCAACTTTACAACGAAGCCGACCACCTCTCCACCTTTCCCCAGATCGAAGCTATCGACTACCACACCACTCACACCATCTCATCCATTAGAATCACGCCTTATCCTGCAGGCCATGTGCTCGGAGCTGCCATGTTCCTCATCGAGATTGCTGGTCTGAAGCTCCTATTTACCGGCGACTACTCCCGCGAAGACGACCGACACCTGATTTCCGCCGAGATACCCAAGGGCATCAAGATCGACGTATTGATCACCGAGAGCACGTACGGTATAGCGTCGCATATCCCAAGGCCAGAACGAGAGACGGCTCTGATGAAAAGCATCACTGGTATTCTCAACCGAGGCGGTAGAGTCCTCATGCCAGTTTTCGCTCTTGGGCGAGCCCAGGAGATACTGCTGATCTTAGACGAATACTGGGCACGGCACCCAGAATACCAGAGGATACCCATTTACTACGCCTCCAACCTCGCGCGAAAATGCATGGTCGTCTACCAAACCTACGTCGGAGCCATGAACGAGAACATTAAGAGCGTCTTCCGTCAGCGCATGGCCGAAGCCGAACAAGCCGGCGACGTGGGCAAAGCTGGACCCTGGGATTTCCGATTCGTGCGAAGTCTCAAGAATCTCGAACGATTTGACGACGTGGGCGAATGTGTCATGCTCGCCAGCCCCGGTATGTTCCAGAACGGGGTCAGCAGAGAGTTGCTGGAGCGTTGGGCGCCGAGTGAAAAGAACGGGGTTGTGATTACGGGATACAGTGTTGAGGGGACGATGGCGAAGCAGATTATGAATGAGCCAGACAGTATACCGGCCATCATGAGCAACAGAAGTGGGCCGATGATGGGAAGGAGGGCGGGGCCGAATGGGGAGACGGAGAAGACTATGATTCCGAGGAGGTGTAGTGTTGAAGAGTTCAGCTTCGCGGCACATGTGGATGGGGTAGAGAACCGGGAATTCATTGAGGAGATTGGCGCTCCCGTGGTGGTAAGCTCTTTTCCCTCGAGTAAGTGGACACTAGAGATCGCTGACTGTGCCCTAGATCCTCGTCCACGGCGAAAAACATAACATGCTCCGCCTCAAATCCAAGCTCCTCTCGCTCAACGCCGACAAAGCCACCAAAACCAAAGTCTTCAGTCCCGCCAACACGGAAGAACTCCGCATCCCCTTCAAAGTCGACAAGACCGCCCAAGTTGTCGGCAAACTGGCACAGATCCCTCCGCCAACAACGCTCGATTCGGACGGCACGCATCTAATTTCGGGCGTGCTGGTCCAGAACGATTTCAAGATGTCCCTGATGGCTGCTGAAGACTTGCGAGAATATGCGGGCCTGAACACGACGTCAATCATGTGTAAACAAAGGATCACTCTTTCGGCTGCTGGAATTGACCTGATACGGTGGGCTTTGGAGGGGACGTTCGGTGCTGTGGAGGAAATTGGGGCAAGGAGGAAGAAAATGGTGAATGGGCACGGAGAAGCGAACGGGAACGGCGTCGCGCATCACCACGAGGATGCCGACGAGGACATGGACCATTCGCCTCATCCAGTAGCCTACCTCGTCATGGGTTGCGTCGTCGTCCGATACCAGAACAGCGGCGAAGTGGAGGTCGAGTGGGAGGGCAATATGCTCAACGACGGCATCGCAGACGCCGTTCTCGCCGTTCTCTTCACGGTAGAAAGTAGTCCTGCAGCAGTCAAACGTATGTCCAGGTCCACTTCAAAACAGCGGAGAGCATCCCCTGCTAATGTACCATACCTCGTCCAGAGTCCTCACAATCCGACCACCACCACCACACGGACACCTACACCCAACGCAACCCCCACGCCAACACCACCCCCGAAGAGCGTTTTTCCCGCCTCTGTCTCTTCCTCGAAGCCCAGTTCGGCCCCAACATCACCCCAATAACGCGCCCCAAACTCCCCTCCAAACCCCTTTCCCAGCCCACCCTCCCGAAAGCAGAAACATCCTCCTCCGGCCCCGACTCCACCATCAAACCCGAGCCCCACACCTCCGACGAAGAAGACGAAGACGAAGAAGAGGGGGATGACATCCCCATCGAGGACCTCGAAGCCGAGGAAATCGAACGCCTGCACAGCGTCGGGATCCCCGTGCCCGGGGTGGAGATCACGGTGGACCGGTACACGGCGCGGGTCTGGCTCGAGACGCTGGAGGTGGAGTGCGAGTTTAAGACGCTGCGGGACAGGGTCAAGGCCGTGGTGGAGAGGGCGGTGGAGACGGTGGCGCCGTTGTGGGGCGAAAAGGGAGCGTGAGGGAAGCGGAGCTTGTAAGCGTTCTCATAAAAAAATCCGGACGAAGCATTTAGTTGACCGGAGTCGGAAGGGTATGCTAGAGCAAGTGCTTGGGGTCGGGGAGAGGAAGACATTCTTTGGCTAATTTACTCATGGTTTTGGGTCTTCTATGGTGTATTCTAACTAGTTGCAACAAGATTTCCGTCGAGCTGTGTGAAGACCTGACTTACCCGAACGCTGAGCATGCGGTTGAAGGTACACAGTCCCATCATTGGGTACCCCAATTCCCAAAGCATTGGAATCGCGTGCACAGGCTCGTTAGAATTGAGGCACTATATGACTCTACTACACGATGGTAAGTCATGTAACTGGTGGCGCAAATATCGCTCGTTACGAAAACTTGCCCGATGACATCGAGAAGGACGAAATGACCGCGCAAGTAGATCAGGATAGCGGCACAGAGAGAGCAGGAAACGGGGTGGGAAACCCGTTGTGATTGAAGCACGATACGAAGCCATGGCTCAAGAGCCTCTTTGGTGATCCAGATATATCAGCTGCAGCAAGACCAGGTGCACTCAAGCGCACTATCCGGCTATTCCGTTGCTATAGGGTCAGCTTGCCATCGGCTGTCCATGGTGTCTCCCAAGTCCCATATCGTGTAGTGTGAAGCCACTTACAAGAACGCCTGTGCGAAGGGTCTTTCGGAAAACCTCGCAAGAAACAATGAAGATGCGAACAGCGGGAATCATCCCTCCGAGCGCATCGAGGTGGCCTTGAAAGAGACAAGTTACGCCAAAGCCATGCAATGAGCCGAGCAAGATTAACATTCCTGCTGAGATCGTGTCGTAGATATTTCCTGCCCACCGCAGATGCATGGGTTCTTCCTCTAGCTTGAGATGATCGATGAGTGCTCTTGTTCCCGGGGTATTGATGTATCGACGCTGGTGCGCATCGTCGCAGGCGATGGTGCTACAACGAAGCCAGACAACAGCGGATCATATGGGCGTAACCGTTGACGCTGTAAACAACAGTGACCATCTTAGCTGACCGATGCTTGTGGAAGTGCTGGAACAAGAATTGAACGATGCTAAATGCTTATTAAAGAAGGCATCTGAGTCCGTATTTGAGAGCCTTCAGCGGAAGGTAGGACGAAAGATGCTGCTATACTGAACCGATTTCCGAACAGCGTTGAAGATCACGCATGAGACCGGTCAAGATGATGTCAACCTCATCGTTTCCTTCTGATGAATACGACATACTCTGGTGAAACAGTATGTTGGAGGTTTTCGCCTTCGACATGGTAGACCGACACCCGCAGGCATAGCGCCCATGCACCAGAAAAGTCAAACTGAAAGCACTTGATCACCAATTGGAAAGTCGCACCGGCCAAGGTCCAAGGGAGGTGAGCAACGGTAATGCCAATGTGCAGGACGATTCGCTCCTCGTGCGTCTTTATGGATCGAGGGATAACCTGACCAGAAGGCTCGTATTGTACGAAAGGTTGGATATCAAACCAACTAGGGAGACGGAGAATGAAGGGAAGGGTCGACACAGAGTACTAAGCTGGCACAGTATCGGCACCATTCGTGCCAAAGTCTTGTTGATGGCGCTTGTCGGGGCTGATACTTACAGTAGGTATGTTTCATGGCTGGATTCAAAAAGCGTTGAAATGTTCCAGGTCGTGTTCGTACAGTTTAAAAATTATGCGCCTATCATCTCGTCATCAAGATGTCGACAAGTTCAGTCTGAGATGCCCTAGGTAAATCGTAGTCTCAGAAAGTGTAGCCGCAGCCAGGTAGTGATATGACCGAAAGAAATGTACCTTATCTTTACTAGATTGTAGAGGCCGCCGAATTTGGGCTATGGAGGTGCGACCTCAATTAAAGCCCAGGTGGGACGAAAGTTTCAGAAAAACAGGCCAAAACGGTATGGTACGGTACCAAATACAACTTTGGTGTCGAGCGCCAGCTTCATCCACATAGCCCAGGTGATTCGCTCATGCATACATGAGCAATATATCTGCTCATAAAGTGCGGTCGAGGGGGTACATTGAATAAAATGGATCATCCATTTCTTCAACCAGACAGTAAGACTCGTGAACGTCATTGGCCGCAGGAAGCCCCCCAGGCCTGTAAGCGACCACCTCAATCCGGCTAACGCTTCGCGGATTAGCGGACGCCAAACTGCATGTTTCAGAGAGACGACGATTTGATCTGACCCTCCACCTCTCCTCACTTCCCGTGGCCTCACTATCACCAGTCCAGGTTCCAGTTGCGACCTGATGGTGAGCATCATGCCTTCAAGCTATCGATGATCCGTATGGCTCTTGTTGCTACTGCCATCATCCAAATCCATTGGTATATTTGGGCCGAAGACTGCCCCTTCGACTCCACCTCCGCTTGACGCGCGATCGGCACTGAGCACTCCTTCTACAGCGTTGCAATTCGCACCCAGAGCTTCATCCGAATATACCGACGGGCTCAGACTGCCACGACTCATTCATCACCTCGCCGTGCCTCGATAAGAGCCTGGACCAGGTCACAGTGTCGCAGGGTTTTCCCGAGGGCGCTCAGCCGCCAGCAATCCACCATCCGTCACATTCCGCCTGCCTCGTCATACTCAAATCATGTCCATTCCTTCTACAGCAACGGTGGCCTTGCCTTCTATCCATACTTCACATTATGCATACCCCACAAATCGACTTGACCATTATCAGTCCGGCACCGGCACTTATGACAACATCCGAAATCCTTCAACGAGATTAGCTCCTTCCTACCCTCCAAACCATCACATTTCCCCCAATACCCGGACTGCCACTTCCTCATCATCCAGACAATTGCCCATTCCCACAAGCATGGCTCCGCAGCTCAAGTCAGAGTCCCAGCGACCAATCAAGCAAGAGCGGCGAGAAGATCGCCGGCCGAATTGGGAAGAATTCTTCAAGAATGGCGTCCCACAGGAGATCATCGTCATCCGAGACACCGAGGAGCCTGAACCACCGAAGCCCGAGGCGCAAGTAGTCAACCGTACAACAAGGACCGTCGTTCGAGGAGGGGGCACTCCGGAGCATGCTGCAAAGAAGCGGAAGACAGCTGCCAACAGGCACTACGACGCAAGAAATTTCTCGTACTCCAATGCCCGTCCAACTCAGCTGGACGCCAGTGCTTCCGGCACCATATCCACCGATCGGACCACATCATTACACACCACTGCCCCTACATCACTCGGGTCTCACGGCAGTCATGGCAGTGGTGCCGCCAATCACGCCGAAGATCAAGCTGTTGCTGGACAGAAAAGAAAGAGAGTGACTCGACAGCAAGTTGCAGCCGACGCGAAGAGAAGGAAAGAGATAGAAGAAATCAACGATCCGCACAGCTTATACGTGCCGCCTCGGAAACCCATCGCCAAGGCTCCAGACGTCCATGTGCAGCCTGTGCGGGATGTGAGTACACCATGTGCCCTGGCCGTGCTTCGGCTAATTTTCACAGATCATGACCCAACACGAAAGGGTCGACGACGACGATGGGCATTACATTGTAACACCGGAAACCTACCTCGGCGAAAGATGTACGCTTCTCTATTCAAAACTTTGAGCGGAGACTGACGACTTTCCAGACCAAGTGTGTCGGTTGCTCGGCCAGGGTACCTTTGGCAAAGTGGTTGAAGCAATCGACAAGCGTACACGAACCAAGTGTGCCATCAAGATCATTCGCTCGGTACAAAAGTATCGAGATGCTTCACGCATTGAATTGCGTGTCTTGTCGACCCTGTCAAGGAATACCAGGAAAACCGGAACAAATGCATCCATTTACGAGACTGCTTCGACTTCCGAAACCATGTTTGCATTGTCACTGATCTCCTGGGCCAAAGTGTATTCGACTTCCTTAAAGCGAATGGCTTTGTGCCATTCCCCAGCAGTCAGATACAGAGTTTCGCGCGCCAATTGTTCACAAGCGTTGCATGTGAGTACCCCTGTTAAACCCTAGCTCGACATTGCTGATGGTTACCTTCAGTTCTGCATGATCTAGATCTAATCCACACGGATCTGAAGCCGGAGAATATTCTTCTCGTATCCAATCACTACCAAACCTTTACATACAACCGCCATATCCCCTCATCTTCAAGCGCGACGTCAAGGGTTGCCCGTCAACGGCGCGTTCTGCTGGACACCGACATACGGCTAATTGACTTCGGGTCTGCAACCTTCAATGACGAATATCATTCTTCTGTGGTGTCCACCAGGCACTACCGAGCGCCCGAAATCATCCTCAATCTTGGATGGAGCTACCCGTGCGACATATGGAGCATCGGCTGTATCCTGGTAGAGTTCTTCACCGGTGACGCTCTCTTTCAAACACATGACAACCTCGAACATCTGGCCATGATGGAGTCGGTGTGTGGCGTGAAAATCGACCCCAAACTTGTAAGGCAGGTCATGAATGGAGGGCGGGGAAGCAATGGCAATCAGGCTGCAAAGTAAGTCGATAGCCACTTCGATAAGCCAACTTATTCATTGGTGCACTAGATACTTCAATCGCGGCAAACTCGACTACCCCAACCATGACACGTCAAAAGCATCCAAGAAATACGTCAAAGCCATGAAAAGTCTCTCTGTAAGTCCCATCACCAGATTGACCTTCCTCTTATTCTATCGTCCTATCCTCGGGGTACTGATTTTCATCACAGGAAGTCATCCCCTCAAGCAACCTTTTCAACAAACAATTCCTCGACCTCCTTCGCAAAATCTTCGTCTACGATCCCAACAAACGCATTACCGCCAAACAAGCTCTCCGGCACCCATGGTTCAGGGAAAGCCTGATCGACGACGGCACGGAAGCGGCGAGGATCAGGCGAAGTCGTATCGAGGGCAGGCCGGAAGTCAACAACGCGAATGCCTATCAGTAAAAGTATTAGCTATGCATGGCGGAAATCCGAGCGGTGACCCTTAATTATTGAGATGAAGTCATGATGAGGTCCAATGAGGATGGATCTAATGAGGAAGCAAGGATTTGGCATGGCAGCAGCACGAGTGGCGCTTTGCTCTCCTTCTCAATGGCGTCATGGGAATCAAATTTCTTTGTCCCTTCCAGCTCTACAGCCGAGTGGCCTGTGGTATGCTAGTCGTACTGTAGATATGCCCCCCTGGTCAATCATTGGGGCCATCTTTTGTTGCGCTGGTCCAAGCATTAACATGAGTGAGCAAGACGGTAGATGTTGAGTGATCGTTTTCCATAGAAATGTGTGCAAATACAGATATTCGTACTCCTTCCGAACGACAAACACACCACACCCAAAGTCAACAAACCGATGATCTCGCATGCCTCACCCCATTGCCATCTCGTACCACTTACACTCCCAATCCTCGCCGAAGCTAATCACCACATTCCCTGCCCATTTCTCTGTTCCTGCTCCAGTCGCCACAGTCCCCAGCGTCGGCATCACACCACCACATCAAATTCTTTGACACATCAGAGGGAGGAAACAAGAGCGCTAGACACCGTAATGGCG